>Ga0137418_10000309_pt1 | contig 42605 bp, 37 predicted proteins | sample CZODoug3_1_2_16f_FD_122242 | JGI IMG/M metagenome (GOLD analysis project Ga0137418, IMG submission 122242) | Vadose zone soil fungal communities from Angelo Coast Range Reserve, California, USA - CZODoug3_1_2_16fungal (Hybrid Assembly) | ecosystem: Environmental > Terrestrial > Soil > Vadose...
GCCAAGTCATAGGTCGAACCGCTCTCAAGAATGCCGACGGCATAAAGGTTGAGTTGCTCGGCCGATGGAAGGCCGAGCTGACGCGTGGCGCCGTGTTCTACGCGGTACCAGGGCCAATAGAGAAACATGTCGCGACGCCAGTTCCAGACGAAGGGCAGGTGCAGGCCCCATTTATCGGGCTGGATCCGTGGAAAGTAGTACTTCAGAACGTCCTCTTGGAAGTCCGGAGAGATAAAGACTGGTCCCTCGAGCACTGCACGACCCACAAGGTTCGGGTAACGCACTGCGAGCTCCAATCCAACCAGCGCGCCGGTGTGCGAGCCCCAGACATCGACTTGCGCAAAGCCGAGCGCCGAGATTAGCGCGGCCATGTCCTCGGCGAGATCGCCGACGGTCACCGAGCGGTCCGGCTTATCCGACAGACCGTTGCCCAAATAATCGACCGTGAAAACCTGCCGGCCCTTGGCCAAGCCGGTCACGACTGGCGCGAACTGAGCCGCGGACCCGCCTCCCGTCGGAATCACGAGCAGCGGACGCCCCTCCCCGCCTGCACGTCGCAGGTGCATCCGACCACGTCCAGTGTCAACATACTGGTTCCAGATCCCGCGCTCAGTGGGCAGCGTCACTGGCAGGGGACGCGGATCCGTGGGTCTGGCGAACTCCCGTAGTGCGAGATCAAGGTCCTTCAGAGCTGCGACCGATTTGATCTGAGCTCCATTCAGCGGGTTTTCCGACATCGCCGACAAACATGCGAGCCAGAGACGCTCGAAGGCGACTGGATTGACCGCAGCGGCTGTCACAGTGGCATCAAGTTCCTCCGGTGTGGGAAGAGGTTCTCCGTTCCGAGCTGGCTGACTTGGTTCGTCTGGCTCGAACAGATGCGCGTCGCGCAAATAAGCCCAGAGTCCAGTGAGATGCGTTCCGTCCTGCCGCGGCGCAAGAGGAGGTGGCCGGTAACCGCGCCGCGCCCAAGCGCGTGCGGCTCCAGCGCCAACCAAGAAGGTTGGCCTTTGACAGAGTCGAACCGCAATGGCACCAGCCAGATCGCATGCGATGATTGGTGCTCCAGAAAGGACGCAAGCGTCGAGCGCCTCATCGAGGCTCATCTTGGGGAGCGTCGTGGGCAGACGGCGCGCGAGCATCGTTTTCCCAGATCCAGGCGGCCCGACCATCAGGATGTTGTGCCCGCCCGCAGCCGCCACCTCGAGCGCGCGCTTGGCATGCGCCTGACCCTTCACCTCGGCGAAGTCCACGTCGTCTTTGGCGCGCTCGGCGAACAGCTTGGCGACGTCGACCGCCGCCCCGGGGAGATCGGCCTTGCCGTCGAGAAAGTCGGCGATCTCGGCGAGGCAGCCCGCGCCCAGCACCCGGAGGCCCTCCACGACGCCCGCTTCGGCTAGGTTTTCGCGCGGGAGAATCAGCGCCTCCACACCGGCCGCGCGCGCAGCCAACGCGACCGGTAGGGCCCCTCGGACGGGGCGAATCGCGCCTTCCAGCCCCAATTCGCCGAGCACGGCGATCTTCCCCAGGCGTTCCCCCGCTATCTGCTCTGTAGCTGCGAGGATGCCCAGGGCGATGGGAAGATCGAAGGCAGATCCTTCCTTTTTTATGTCAGCCGGCGCCAGGTTGATGGTCACACGCTTGAGAGGAAACGTGAAACCGGTGTTGGCGAGCGCTGCAGAGACGCGATCCCGGCCCTCCTTTACGGCTCCTTGCGGCAGACCGACCGTCACAAATGTGGGAAGCCCGTTAGCAATGTCGGTCTCCACCTCCACCAAGTACGCATCGATACCGAGGACGGCGGCGGAGCGGACGCGGGCAAGCATGGTCGAGGCTACGTTTAGCAGCATCCCCCGGGGTAGCCAAAAAGCCGCCCTCAGGGTCTAAATGACGCCATGGGGAGGATATGCGTATAGAAGTCGTGCCTTTCCGAACCTCTAGCCTCGCGATCGCCGCGCTCGCGGCGGCGACTGCGTGCGGCTCACGCCAGGGCGCGCCCCCCCCCAAAGTCCCCGTCACCGTGGCCCGCGTCGAGCGTCGCGCCGTCCCCTACGAGCTCAACGCCACGGGGACCGTCGAGCCGATCCGCTCGGTCGACGTGCTTCCCCAGGTGAATGGCACGATCCTCCGCGTGCACTTCGCCGAGGGCGATGAAGTCGCAGCCGGCCAGGTGCTGTTCGAGATCGACCCTCGTCCCTACCGTGCCGCATTACAACAAACCGAAGGGGCGCTGCTCCGGGACCTGACGCAGGCGCTGAGCGCGGCGCGTGAAGCGGCGCGCTATCGCATCCTCGCCCTGACGAACACCGTGACGCAGGAGGATTACGAACAGAGGCAATCGACCGCCGACGCGGCGGCAGCCGCGGTCCGGTCCGACTCGGCGGCGACGGCGATCGCGCGGCTCAACCTCGAGTACGCGACGGTGCGCGCGCCGATCGGCGGCCGGACCGGCCGCTTGCTGCTCCACGAAGGCAATCTCGTGCGCGCCGGCAGCGATCCGCTCGTGTCGATCGTGCAGATGCGCCCGATCCTCGTGCGCTTCCCCGTTCCGGCGACGAACATTCCCGCGCTGCGCCAGCGGGCGAACCAGGAGCTCGCGGCGATAGCGTTGCCCGCCCGAGACTCGGCGTCGGCCGTGCAGGGCGTGCTGTCGTTCGTCGACAATCAAGTCGATACGGCGACGGGCAGCGTGCTCCTCAAAGCCCGCTTCCCGAATCGCGACGGCGCGCTGTGGCCGGGTGAGTATGTCACGATCACGTTGGTACTCGGCATGCAGAACGACGCGGTGGTGGTGCCGAGTCAGGCCGTCATGCAGGGGCAGCAAGGCACGTACGTCTTCGTCGTGAACAGCGACGGCACGGCCGCCACACAGCCGGTGACCGTGGAACGCACGCTCGACAGCTTGAGCGTCATCGCCGGTGTCCCGGCGGGTGCGCTGGTCGTGACTGACGGGCAGCTGCGACTGACGCCGAACGCCAAAGTGGACATCCGAGCCGGTCCGACGACGGAAAGCGCCGGCGGCGGAACGGTCGGAGCGGGACCGCAACGGTGAGCATCTCGGGTCTGTTCATTCGCCGCCCCGTCGCAACGACGCTCGTGATGCTGGGCATTCTGATGTTCGGGCTGATGGCCTACCGGCTCCTGCCCGTGAGCGATCTCCCCAACGTCGACTTCCCCACGATCACCGTCTCGGCGGGTCTCCCGGGGGCCAGCCCGCAGACGATGGCCGCAGCGGTCGCCACGCCGCTCGAAAAGCAGTTCTCGACGATCGCCGGCCTCGACGCGATGACGTCGAGCAGCACGTTGGGCGGCACCAACATCACTCTGCAATTCACCCTCTCGCGCGACATCGATGCCGCCGCCCAGGACGTGCAGGCCGCGATCTCGAAGACGCTGCGGCAATTGCCGCCGGGGATTCAGCCGCCGTCCTATAACAAGTCCAATCCGGCGGACTCGCCGATCCTCTACCTCGCGCTCACGTCGGGGACGCTCCCCCTTCCCGCGCTCGACGAGTATGGGGAAACGTTCCTCGCCCAACGGCTCTCGACGGTGAGCGGCGTCGCTCAGGTGCAGGTCTTCGGGTCGGCGAAATACGCGGTGCGGATTCAGGTGGACCCGAAAGCGCTCGCCGCGCGCGGCATCGGATTGGACGAAGTCAGCGCCGCCATATCGGCGGGCAATCCGAACTTGCCGACGGGCACGCTGTGGGGCCCGCAGCGCGCCTACACCGTGCTCGCCGACGGCTCGATTTCGAGCGCGCCCGAGTTCCGCCAGCTTGCCGTGACCTATCAGAACGGCGCGCCGGTGCGGCTCCAGGACGTGGCCCGTGTGCTCGACGATGTTCAGGATACGCGCAACGCCAGCTGGTTCGACGGCAAGCGCGCCATCGTTCTGGCGATTCAGCGGCAGCCCGGCACGAACACGGTGCAGGTCGCCGACGGGGTCAAGGCCGCCGTCGCGTCGCTCTCCGCGCAATTGCCCGCGTCGGTCGAAGTGAACACGCTCTACGACCGCTCCGTGTCGATCCACCAGTCGGTCAATGACGTGCAGGTGACGCTGCTCGTCACGCTGTGCCTCGTGGTGATGGTGATTTTCCTGTTCCTGAAGAACCTCTCGGCGACGGTGATCCCGAGCCTCGCGCTGCCGTTCTCTCTCATCGGCACGTTTTCGGTGATGTACTTGATGGGCTACAGCCTCGATAACCTCTCGCTGATGGCGCTCACGCTCTCAGTGGGATTCGTCGTGGACGACGCGATCGTGATGCTCGAGAACATCGTGCGCCACATGGAGAAGGGGAAACCGGCCATGCAGGCGGCGCTCGACGGCGCGCGCGAGATCGGCTTCACCATCGTCTCCATGACGCTGTCGCTCACGGCGGTCTTCATCCCCGTGCTGCTCATGGGCGGCATCATCGGCCGGCTGTTCCACGAATTCGCCGTCACCATCGGTGTCGCGATTCTGGTCTCGGGGTTCGTGTCCCTGACGCTGACGCCGATGCTCTGCAGCCGTTTCCTCCGGCCGCCGAAAGACGAGCGGCACGGGCGCTGGTACGAGGCCACCGAACGCGTCTATCAGCGCGGCCTCGCGTGGTATGAGCGCTCACTCGGCTGGGTGATGGACCGCCGCGGGCTGGCCCTCGTCGTGTCGGGCCTGATTCTGGTCGGGACTGCCGTGCTCTTCATGCTCGTTCCCAAGGGATTCATTCCCACCGAGGACACCGGCCAGATCCAGGGCACGACGGAGACGCTGGAAGGCAGCTCCTACGAGAACATGCGCGACCATCAGCTGGCCGTCGCCGAGATCCTGAGCCACGACCCCAACGTCGTACACTTCATGTCCTCGATCGGTGGCGGCACGATGAATCAGGGGCGCGTGAGCATCCGGCTGAAGCCGCGCGGCCAGCGCCCCCCCGCCGATCAGGTGATCCGCGAGCTGGCGCCCAAGCTCAACAGCGTGACGGGGATTCGGACCTATCTGCAGCTGCCGCCTTCCATCAGGGTCGGCGGCCGGCCAACCAAGACGCAGTACCAGTTCACGCTGCAAAGCGCGGACATCGACGCGCTGTACGACAACGCCGCCAAGCTGGAGCGTGCCCTGCGGGCGCTCCCGACGCTCCAGGACGTCACGACCGACCTGCAGATCAAGAATCCCCAGGTGAGCGTGAAGATCAATCGCGACCGCGCCACCAGCCTCGGCGTGACGGTGCAGCAGATCGAGCAGGCGCTGTACGACGCGTACGGCTCACGACAGGTCTCGACGATCTACACGCCCAACAATCAGTACTGGGTGATTCTCGAGCTCTTACCGGAGTACCAGCGCGATCCGTCGGCGCTCGATCTACTCTATCTGCGCTCGCAGCGCGGCAACCTCGTGCCGCTCACGTCGGTGGCCTCGGCATCGCCTGACGTCGGGCCGTTGAGCGTCAACCACAGCGGCCAGCTGCCGTCGGTGACGTTGTCGTTCAATCTTCCGCCCGGCGTGTCGCTGGGCGCGGCGGTCAACGACGTGCAGAAGGCGTCCCGGCAAATACTGCCATCGACGATCAGCACGGGATTCTCCGGGACCGCGCAGGCATTCCAGACGAGCCAGCAGGGGCTCGTCTTTCTGCTGCTGCTCGCCGTGCTCGTCATCTACATCGTGCTGGGCATCCTCTACGAAAGCTTCGTCCACCCGCTGACCATTCTGTCCGGGCTGCCGTTCGCCGGATTCGGCGCGCTGCTCACATTGCTCATCTTCCGCACCGAGCTGAGCGTCTACGCGTTCGTCGGCGTGATCATGCTGGTCGGGCTCGTCAAGAAGAACGCGATCATGATGATCGACTTCGCCCTCGATGCCGAGCGGCGGGAGGGCAAATCGCCCCGCGAAGCGATCATCGAGGCGTGCAGCGTGCGGTTCCGGCCGATCATGATGACGACGATGGCCGCACTGATGGGCACCCTGCCGATCGCGATCGGTTGGGGCGCGGGTGGTGAGTCGCGGCGCCCGCTCGGTCTCGCCGTCGTAGGTGGTCTGGCGTTCTCGCAGCTGATCACGCTGTACGTGACGCCGGTCGTCTACACCTACCTCGACGCGCTGCAGCATCGCTTTGGGCGGCGTGCGCGCACGTCCGTCACGGAGCCGCCGCCCGTCGCAGCCGATTGAGCGCTATCTGAATCAGATCCTGGAAAAAGGTCCTGGCCCCGAAAAGCTGGGGCCAGGTTAGAGGTGAGGTCGGGGAACGGCCAGGAGTGGTCAGCGAATCCCGATCGACACCCCGATTTGAAAGACCCGCAGCTCGACCGGCGTCTCGACGCGCTGCGCCGAGAATGTGCCGTCGGAGTTCTGCGACAACCCGCCTGTGGGCACGTATTTCACGCGATCATGCCGTACGCCGCGCACGCCGAGGTCGATCGCCACCGAGGTCCGCCGGCGGGAGACCTGGATCAGCACGCCGGTCCCCGCTGAGGTCGTGGTCGTGAAGTCACCGTCGAGATAGAAATCGTTGGACTGGTAGCAGCCGCAGCCGCCGGCGTAGCTCGCGTTGCTCCAGAACAGGGAGCCACCCGCTGTCGCGAAGCCGTAGAAACGAATCGGGCCCTGGCCGAGCGTGACCTGCGGGCCGATCGCGAGCGTGCCCATCTGGGAAGTCGTGGAGACGCCGTAGCCCTGATAATGGGAATCGTAGACCATCCAGCTGCCGTCAATCCGCAGACCCAGCATCGGACCACCGACCACGGCGAACCCGCTCAGCCCCGGCGCTACGCTTCCAGTGCGCCGGAACGCACCGAGCGGTTGCGCCACAACAACGTTGACGCCGAAGCTGCCGCGGTCGCGGACTTCTCGCAGGGCGGATCGCTGGCCGACGAGGGGAGTCGTCCCGAGCGCGAGGCCGAGCACTACCATGCCGATCCGCCGCATATCGCCGTCCTGTGAATGTGGAAGTGGTCTACGCCGTGGCGGAAAGGCAATGCGCGTGCCAAGCTTCCCGCGCTCGGGCGGCGGTTGGGTCTGACCTCAAAAGGGGACATCCAGGGCAGGCTATGGACCAGATCAGCTACGACGATTTTGCCAGGATCGACATCCGCGTCGGGCGCATCGTGCAGGCGGAGGCGTTTCCGCAGGCCCGGAAACCCGCCTACAAACTACGGATCGATTTTGGGCCGGCGATCGGCGTGAAGAACTCGAGTGCGCAGATCACCAAGTATTACGAGCCCAAGGACCTGGTGGGAAAACAGGTGCTCGGCGTCGTCAATTTTCCGCCGCGCCAGATCGCCACGTTTTTTTCGGAAGTGCTGACCCTCGGCGTCATCCTCGGCGAGGGTGACATCTGCCTGGTCCACCCCGATCGCGAGGTCCCGCTCGGCACGCCGCTGCGCTAGCCGGTTAGTACCTGCGGAACCATTGCGGAAACAGATTGCCCACACGGTCGCCGACGATGAACCCGGCGAGTCCGACCGCGACGCCATCGCCGACGATGGCGGATTTGCAGCCGCTATGCGGCTCGCACGCCGAGGACTGCGTGGCGATCACGACGCCCACCAACGATCCGAGCAGGAAACCGATGCCGGATCCCGTGCGGCGCGCCGTCCCCCGCTCCCAAATCCCTTCGAGCGATTGCATGGGAATCGGTGCGTCACCAGGATGGCCGGCGATGACATCGAGCGTCGCGCCGTGTGCGCCGGCGTGCACGACGTAGCCGCCGAGATCGCCGCGGTCGCCGAAGGTCACGCGCAACAGATTATCCCGCGATACGCGCATCAACACGAGCGCGCGCGGATCAAACGCCGTCGAATCGTCGGGGACCGTGAGCACTGCTTGCGTTCCCGTGGGAGCCGCGGTGCCTGTCCCGTCGCGAGGCAGCAGGCGCTGCCAGTGCGACCGCCCTGATCCGAGGAAGGCGCCGGCGAGCCCGCCGAGCACAATGCCGCCGGCCATGGACGTGACCGCTCCCTGCGTGCACGGCCGGGCATATCCGTTGATCGGGCACACCGTAGACGCAGCGGCGCCGATGCCCAAACCCGCCGCGGCACCGACGAGGGCGCCGATGACCGTCCCACGCCGGGTGCTATAGGCACGCACCCACATGCTATCGACGGTCCCGAGATAGAGGTGGCTGTCCTCATCGCCGAAGGCGACCGAGGGGCCGAGCGTAAATGCGACGGGCGTCGCCTGGATCAACGGGCCGCCGGTGCGCGAACCGTCCTTGAGACGCACGCGCAAGAATTGGCCCGGTGTGACGTGTGCGACGGCCGTCTGTTGATCGGCCAGGGGGAACGTCGCTCCGAGCTGCTGGGCGGAAGCGGGACGGCCCAGCAGCAGGAGGACGGCAGGGAGAACGACTTTAACCGATTGCGGCCTGGGTGCGAGAGCCATAGCGGGCATCGACATACTCCTCGAGAATCCTTAAGAAGTCGGCGACGATCGTATCACCCTTGAGCGTGACCTTCAGCGTACCATCTACATACACTGGCGCTTTTGGTTCCTCGGCCGTCCCCGGCAGCGAGATGCCGATGTCGGCGTGCTTCGATTCTCCGGGGCCGTTCACGACGCAGCCCATGACCGCCACCCGAAGATCTTCCGAGCCGGGATAGCGGGCCTGCCAGACGGACCGCTGATCGCGCAGATACGTCTGGATTTGCTCCGCCATCTCCTGAAAGAACGTGGAGGTCGTCCGACCACAGCCTGGGCATGCGGTGACCTGGGGCGTGAAGCTCCGAATCCCGAGCGATTGCAGCACCTGCTGCGCGACCTGCACCTCTTCCGTCCGATCGCCGCCCGGCCGCGGCGTGAGCGACACGCGAATCGTATCGCCGATGCCTTCCTGCAGCAGGATCGACAGGCCGGCGGTGCTGGCGATGACGCCCTTCGTTCCCATGCCCGCCTCGGTGAGCCCCAGATGCAGCGGGTAGTCGGCACGATCGGCAAGCATGCGGTATACGGCGACGAGATCCTGCACGCCCGAAACCTTGGCCGAGAGAATGATGCGGTCGTGCGGCAGGCCGCATTCTTCGGCCAGCTCCGCCGAGCGCATCGCACTCTCGACCATGGCGTCCATCGTCACGTCGCGGGCGTCGCGCGGCTCGGCGATCCTCGCGTTCTCATCCATCATCGCGGTGAGCAGCTGCTGATCGAGACTGCCCCAGTTCACCCCGATGCGCACCGCTTTGCCGTTGTCGATCGCGACCTGGATGATGGTCCGGAAGTTGTCGTCGCGCCGCTTGGTGCCGACGTTGCCCGGGTTGATCCGATACTTGGCGAGCGCGCGGGCGCAGTCGGGATGCTTGGTGAGGAGCAGATGGCCATTGTAGTGGAAGTCGCCGATGACGGGGACGTCGACGTCCGCGACGATCGCCGCGACCGCGCGTGCCGCCTCATCGGTGTTCACCGTCACACGCACCAGCTCGCTGCCGGCGGCGTGCAGGGCACGCACCTGTGCGGCGGTCGCGGCAACATCGGCGGTGTCGGTATTGGTCATCGACTGGACGACGATCGGATGGGCGCTGCCCACCAGCACGCCGCCCACGCTGACCGTGACCGTTGGGCGTCGGGTACTCACGGGCAGGAAATATACGTCTAGAAGACTTTGTCTTGGAGCACGATCCGGAGCAGGAGGGTTGTGACGCGGACGCGGCCGATAAGCGCCGGGCCGGCGTTCTTCGTCACCTTAGCGTGAATCCCGACCCACAGCGTGTTGGTGTTGAACACGCTATCCATCAGTGAAACGGTGCTGGGCGCGAGCAGCGGAACGGTGGACGGCTGCGTCCCGGAGATCGTGCCGCTGGCGCTGATGTACGAAGGGGGGCTGTAAACGGTCGCCGAGTCCCTGGAGAAGAACACCTCGAACGTGGCCGAGCCGGTACCGCTCGCGTTTTCCGCCACCGCGGCGGCGGTCACGGTCACGCTGTCGACGGTCGATTTCCCGAGGCCGGACGGGAGACTGATCTTCTGCGGCGTGATGAACGAGTCGGCCGAGACCGAGATGGGTGCGGCGGGCACGTTGTAACCGAGGGTGTCCTTCCCGGAAGGCTGCAGGAAGCTCACCACGTCCACGTTGAAGATGGCGCGCCCAGCGCCGCAGGCCGCGGCGAACACCAGGAGAGCGGCAGCAAGTGCTTTCATGTGTCGCCCCTCAATAGATCGTAATCGACGTGGCCATCGTGATGGCGCGTTGCGTCGACAGTGAATTGCTGTGGGTCCAGAATCCGACGTCCAGTCCAATCGAGCCGAACTTGAGGCCGCCGCCGAAGCCGAACTGCATCTTGCGGCGCTGATCGCGCGACACACCGCCCCGCACCGCGAACGGCCCGGTGCGCTGCTCCACCCCGACGTGGATGATCGTCCCGCGACCCGTGTTGACGACGTCACCACCGACGATCGTGCCCGTTCCCATGTGGAGCGCAGCGTTCGCGAGGTAGGTGATCGGGAGCGTCGTCTTGCTCGTCGTGTCGGCCACGACGACCGAATCGAGGATCTTGTTCAATGCCGTGTCAAAGACAAACCGCTGGATCTTCGTATGGTCCCACGTCAGCTTGGCACCGATGTCGTTGGCGCCGAGGCCGACCTCGAAGGGACCGGAGATCCAGACCAGCCCGACGTCGCCCCCGACGCCGTGGCCGAACGGCTTGTTGGATGTGTACAGATTGCCGTTGAGCAGCGGGGCGGGCGTACTGGCGAGCACCGGGTTGCCGGTGGTGAAACCGGCCGGGCCGACAGCGCGGGCGTACGTCGCGCCCATGTAATAATGAAGAGCACCGCCGAGATAGAATCCGTCATCCGTATCGTCACCGCCTGCACCGCGCAGCAGCCGGCCTGCATAGCTGACCGTGGGAGCGAACCCGGCCTGCGCCGTGCCGTCGGTATTCAGGAAGTACGGAGTGTTGGGCCGCGCCGAAGAATCGCTCGTGAGAAAGCTCCGCAGCGTGCTGTCGAGCGTAAACGCGACATCGTATTGCAGAAAGCCCATGACGCCGACGTGAAACCCGGCGAAGCCGAATCCCGCGTCCAGCAGCCGGCTGGTGGTCCCGAGGCCAAAGTCCTGCTCCGGAACCAACACCTTGGACGCGCCCAAGTCGACGATCAGCTGGTTTCTGCCGATCGTGAACTCGACGTCGTTGATGGGCGTCGGCGCTTTCCTGACTTCGTAGAAAATCGGCGGATTGAAGATGACGTCCATCAAAGCGACGGGATTGAACGCCGTCGACTCGGGGCTGAACATCGGATCATGGCGCAGCTGGCCGATCGGGTGATCCTTGAAGAACTGGATCAGCCCGAGCGGCACGGGAATCGAGAATTTGGGGTTGCCGCTGATCTTGTTTTTGTTCTTGACGGCGCGATAGGCGGGGTTGTAGCGACGGGCGTTGCCGTCACGACTCAGGGAGACCCCTCCCATGCCGATGCGACGCGCATCGAACGAGAACTGCGCGCGCGCCGGCCGCAACGGGGCAAGTACGAGCAGGGCGAGCGCAACCGCGACGACTCCAGTTCGCACAGAGCACCTCGGACGGGGGAAAGGCCGCCACAACTTTGCACATTGTGTCCGATTTTTCCATTGTTTGTTGTGAGGAAGGTCACCCGGAGGGGTCTCAGGACGCCGTTTGCAGCGTCAGAGTGACCCGTGTCCCTTTGCCGGGGTTGCTTTCGAGCGTGATAACCCCGCCCCAGCTCTCCACCAGGCGGCGGGAAATCGCCAGCCCCAGCCCTGCCCCACTCGATGTCGTCGAGAATGTCGGCTCGAAAACACGCGGCAATGCGTCCGCCGGCACGCCCCGGCCGTCGTCGGCGACGACCAACTGGCGGCCGCTCGCCGCAACCTGAACCGTCACCCGCTTCGCGTCGGCGTTGCGCGCGTTCTCGAGCAGGTTCACCAGCACTTCCTTGACTTCGTCCTTCCGCGCCAGCGCCGGCGGGGGCGCGCCATTGCTGGCCCGCACCTCGAACTTCGTCGCGCCGCCGAGGTCGTAGAGCTGCACCACTTCGCGGGCGGTGGCGGCCAGGTCCACGGGCTCAAGGGGAAGCTCGGCCGCGGACTCGGGTGGCGCGCCGAATCGGGAGAAGGCACGCGCGATGCCGTCCAGCCGGTCGATTTCCGCGAGGATGCGCTCCGCCGTCTCCTTGAGCGTCGCTTCGAACGTCGCCGACTGCGTCTTGCCGCCTTCCCGGAGGCGTTGCAGATGCTGGATCCCCAACCGGATCGGCGTCAACGGATTCTTGATCTCATGCGCGACCTGGCGCGCCATCTCCCCCCAGGCGAGGACGCGCGCGGCCTTGGTGAGTGCCGTCGCATCGTCGAGCGCGATGACGCAGCCGTCGGGCGCCGCGCCGAGCAGCGCCAGCTGCACGCGAATCTGGCGGCCGGCGACTTCGAACTCCCGCTCCTGAATGACATCGCGATTCGTAGCGATGAAGCCGGCGACCGCTTGCCACACCGGCGCCCATCCCGCCGCCGTCGCCTGCGGCAGGACGTTGCCCGGCACCAGCGTCTCCGATCCGCCAAGCACGAGCTCCGACGCTCGCGGGTTGGCCATCGTCACTCTCAGCCCGTCATCCACCGCGATGACGCCCGTGGCGACGTTGGCGAGCACGCGCGCCGTCCGCAGCCGCGCCTCCTCGAGTGCCGCCTGGCTGCGCCGGACGTCGGTCGCCATGCGGTCGAACGCCGTAAGCACGGGCTCGAACTCGCGCGGCGTCCCGGTCGGGAATGCGGGCGGCTCGCTGCCGCGTCCCACGGCGATCGCCGCCTCGCGCAACGCAGCGACCGGTTTGGCGAGCCCCCGCGCCGCGAGCCCCGCGAGGTAGATCGCGGCGACCAACCCGACGAGCGTGCCGAGCACGAGAGCGAGCGCCAGATCTTCCTGCTGCTGCTGCACCCGCTCATCGTCGAGCAGCTGCGGCACCGCGAGCACCGCTTGCGCTCCCGGTGGCCCCGGTGCCACGACGAGATATCCCACCCGCGTCGGCCGGCCGGCGGTGCGCGCGTCCAGTGTCAACTCGAGCTCGTCCTCGAGTATCGCGCGGAACGCGGCAGGCGCGAGAAATGGATCCACGAGACCGAGCTCCGCCAAAACCGGCGAGCTGGTCCCCACCAGAATGCCGCCGCGGTACAGCCACAACTCGGCGTCGAGCCGGCGCCCCAGCTCGCCGAGCGATCGACCGATCGCGTCGGGCCGGTCTTCGGCCACCGTCTCAGCGCCGCCGGCTGCGTCACGCAGCGTCTGACGAATGAGCAAGTCTCCGGAGCGCCGCGCTTCATCAGTCAGCCGCGCGAAGCCCCACGTCGTGAATCCGAGCACGGGAAGCACGAAGAACGCGATGAGCACCGACGTGAGCTGCGCGCGATAGCTGGTGCGCCACGTCGCAATCAGCGCGGGCAGCCGCGCGCGCCAGCCCTGCGTGATGACCAACCCGAAGAGCCACACGCCCACAAGGAGCGCGACGTCGAGTGTCACCACGAGGATGCCGCGCACGACCAACGCCCACGGTCCCCGCAAGGCGACGCGCAGGTGGACATGGCGCACACCGCCCGGCAGATCGACCAGCCGTTCGCCGCGGGCGGCCCATCCCTCCCGCCGCCACTCGACACTGCCACCGACGACGGACGTGGGGCTCGGCAACGACAGCGTGATCGCATACGGGGGCTCGACGCCGGGATCGCCGCGCAGGAATCGCGCGACGCGATTGGGCGGCAACAGCCGGGTCCGCGGACCCACACCAACGGTGAGGATGGTGCCGTTGCCGAGCGGCGCGACCAGCACGTAGTGAACGCCCGGGATCCGCTCCAGCCGCTCGATGCACGGACCGTCGGTGGCGGTATGCGCCAGCGCTGACAGCAGCGCGGGTGGAAGCTCGAGCGGCGCCAGCTGCAGCTCGGCGAGCGGTTGACCTGCGCCTTCGGGTCCAGCGCTCCACAGCGCCAGCATCGCGGGGTAGTCTTCCGCGACCAGCGCCGATCCGACCCACAGCGCGTACAGATCGCCCGCCGTCCGCAGCGGATGCTGCGAGGGCGCGGTCACCTGTTGGCTGAGTCGCTCGAGCAGCGCGACGGCGACGGCATCGCCCTCGTGTCCGAGGCGTTGCGCATCGCGGCTCGCGAGCGCGAGGCGTCCTTCCACCGCCGCGCCCCACGCGATCAGCGCCGCCGCGGTCCCGGCGACGACCGCCATCACGACGAGCGCCCAGCGACGCGGCGCGGGACGTATCGCCCCGGCGAGCGCGGGCAACCAGAGGAACGTGTACCACTCGGGCCACGCGCCGTGCGGGCTCCACAACCACAGCCCGCCGATCGCCGCGACAGCGCCCCACGCACACGCGGCGGGCAGCGCCCACGAGACGCGCTCCGGCTCAGTCGATCCGCGCACCAGCGCCGCCGCCAGCAGGATCAGCGCCATCGCCGTGACCGCGAGCGCCGCCTGCCACGACAGCCACAGCTCGAGGCTGACGCCGCTCGCGGGCGGAGCGATGCCCCGGCCGAAATAGCGGACGACGTACGGCGCGGCGAGAATCAGCACAGCCGCGGCCGCCATGCCCCACCACGTGCGCCGCAACCCGCGGCGCCACAGCGATGCGGCGACGATGAGCAGCAACACCCCGGCCACGAGCAACGATCCCGCCGACGCGCCGACCACGCCAACCACCGGGCGGTAAAACGTGGCGGGCGAAAACAGCGCCGCGGGTCCGACGGGCGCTCGCAGCAGCGTCCACGCCGCAACGACCAGCACGCCCCAGCGCCAGGCGCCCGGCGGCGCTGCTGCCAACAACACGGCGAGCAGCACGACGAGGCCGATCCGGGCGAGCCAGGCGGCTTGCGCGAGCGCGGCGAGTTTCGCGTCTCCCTGCGAGGGCGGAATCGTCAGGACCGAAAACAGGGTATCGCCGGGGGCGCATTCCTCGGGCGGCCGGGTGCGCGGCGTGCAGATCTCGAACACGCTCGAATCGCGTGGTCCCTGCCCCGCCGGGAAGAACCGCAGTGAAACACCGTGCTCGCGCGCGAACGCCGCGGCGAGCGACCGGTCGCCATCGGCGATCGCGGGTGAGGCCGACAACAGGACGCTGCCGACCGATGTCGCGGCATGTGTCTGGCGCCGCGCCTCAAGCACCGCGTAGAATGGAGTCATGACCGCCTGCAGCTCGGTCGTGTCTTGCGCCGCGGGAACCGTGCGGTGGCGTCCCGCCCACGCGATCGGGCTGGGATCGCCGCCGGGGAACACCGCGGCCCCGCGCTCGAACGCCGGCCCCGATGCGAGCGCATTGTCGAGGCGATCGAACACCGCCTCGCGCGGCAGCGATGCCGCCGTCGCGCCGCGCTCACCGAGCCGGCGGGCCTCGGCGATCGCCTGGCCGAGCGAGCTTTGCAGGGCGTGCGATGCCGCCGTGACGCTGCGCTCGCGCAGCGCCGGCCAGCAGCATTCGATACGCCACACGCGCAGCGCGCCACCGGCAAGCACAACCCCGAGGACGAGGCTGGCCAGCGCCGAGGCCAATGCCAGCTTGAGTCGGGGCGGCCGCAGCGCGAGCGCAACGGCCACGAGGCCCGCAACCGCTGCGAGGGCGGCCCACACGGCGGCATCACCGCGGAGCCACTCGGCAGTCGCCAGGCTCGCAAAGCAGCCCGCGATTACGACGTGAGCTTGCCGCTGCACCTGAGCGTTCTCACCCCCGAGGCGGTGCGCGCCGCCCTCGCGCGCGATGCGCGCCTACTCGTGCCCGTAGGCACCTGTGAACAGCACGGACCCCACCTGCCGCTGGGCTGTGATACCTACATCGTCGAACGGCTCGCTGATGACCTCTCCGCCAGCTTCAACGTCCTGCGAGCGCCGACGATCCCCTACGGCGTCAATACCGCCACCAAGCGGCCGTATCCCGGCAACGCCAGCGTGCGCCGCAAGACACTGCACCGCTGGATGAACGACCTGCTGTGGTCCTGGGAGCAGTGCGGCGTGGAGGCCTTCATTATTCTCACTGCCCACGGGCACGACCCTCACCAGGAGGCCCTTTCCACCCTGCGCACCAAACGGGCGCGCGTATTTACGGTCGACATCTTCGCGCTCGATTTCACCGACTATCTCGAAGATCCCGGCGGCCCCACCCACGGGGGCGAGCTGGACACCTCGCTCATGCTGCACCTGGCACCTCAGCTCGTCCACATGGAGCTGGCACAGGACTTTCCGCTGTCGGACCGTCAAGTCGCCCGCTACCAGCGCCGCGCGGCTGGTTCAGTGCCCGCGATGTCGCCCGGCTCCATCGGGCGACCGACCCTGGCCTCAGCCGAAAAGGGCGCACGCCTGTATAAGATGATTCATGACCGTATCGCGACGCGAGTTTTGGGAGCCGTAGCCGCATGAATCCGTGCCTGTTGGCCATCGCGCTGCTGCAAGTCGGCAGCCCCGTGGACGAGGGCGTCCTCGTCGTGCGCGTCGACACGGTCGAGGTCGCGCGCGAGTCGTTCCGGCTGACGCACGGCCGTCTCTCGCGTGGCGACGTCGGTTGGATATTGGCGACGACGATCCGCTACGATCGTGCCCGGCCGGTCATCGTGCTCGCGCCGATCCTCGAGGTGAACGGCGACACGATGCCGGCCACATTGCAGTACGATGTCGCCGATCCGCGTCAGCCCTCCCGCATCCTCGGCGAGCTGGGCCGGGGCCGGTTCACGGTACGCCTCGTCGCCCGGGCGACGGAGCGCGCCCGCGAGTTTCCCACGGGGCAGCGCGCAGTGGTGCTCGACGATTCCGTGTTTGCGCTCTACGTCTTCGCTGCCTGGCGGGGAGCGTCCGAGCCCGGCGGCCTCACGGCGATCTTCCCGCGCGGACTGCGGCGGGCCGCAGTCCAGATCCAGGACCTCGGCCTGGCCTCGACGACGCTCAACCACGACCCGGCGCGGCTGCGTCACCTCACCGTGGCCGGCGATGGTCAGGAAACGGTGCACGTTTGGGTCGACGGGTCCGGGCGCCTCATGAAGGTCGAAATCCCCTCTCGAAACCTTAGCGCCGAGCGCCTCGCGGGCAGCTAAACCTTGCCGCAGGGTCGTCCCGGGCTAGGTTCCGTCGCAGGCCGAAACCGCCTTACCTGACCGCGCGTAGGGCGCTTCGACCTCACGACATATCTTTTTTAAGGACGACCATGAAACATCAGTTGATCGTGGCAGCCCTCGTGTTGGGCACGACCACCCTCGCCGCACAGCAGCCCACAAATCCTCCGCCCCCGCCGAGCACTCAAGCCATGACTGCCGGGTTGTCCCTCGCCGACGCGATCGCCGTCGCCAAGGAGAAGAATCCAGCGTTTCAGCAGGCGCAGAACAATCGCGGACCGGCCGCCTGGGCCGTCCGGGGGGCGTTCACGAGCTTGGTGATTCCATCGGTCACCGCCTCGGGCAGCCTGGGCTACACCGGCTCAGGGTCGCAGACATTCCTGACGCAGAGCGTTTTCCAGTCGGGCTCGACGGTCTCGTCATTCTACGATCTGGGATTGACGTGGCAGCTCTCCGGGACGACCCTGTCGCAGCCTGGACTCGCGAAGGCGCAGCTGCGCGCGGCCGATGCCGACATCGCCGGCGCGGAGAATGTGCTCGTCACCGGCATCAAGCAACAGTACTTGACGGTGCTGCAGGCCCGGGCGCAGGCGGACCTCGCGGAGAAGACGCTGCAGCGCAACGAGGAATTCTTGAAACTCGCGCAGGCGCGCTACAGCGTGGGTCAAGCGACGTTGATCGACGTGCGCCAGGCGCAGGTCGCACGCGGCCAGGCCGCGGTCGGCCTGCTGCGCGCGCAGACGCTCGTGAACGTCGAGAAGCTGCGGCTGTTCGAGCAGATGGGTGTCATCCCACCGGTCGATGTGGCGTCCGTACGACTGACCGACACATTCACGGTGCAGACGCCGGAGTGGCAGCTGCCGCAGCTGCTGACCATGGCGGAAGAGCAGAACCCGTCACTCAAGGCGCTGCGCGCGCGTGAAGGCGCCGCCGCGTGGGGCGTCCGTGCCGCGAGGTCGAGCTATGGACCGGCTGTTTCGGTCTCGGCGGGGTGGTCGGGGTTCACGCAGCAGTTCACGAACGTCGACCCACTGATCTTCAACGGTCAGGCACGGGTCGCGAGTCGCTCCACGGCGTGCATACTGAACGACTCAATCCGCACGGGCGCCGGGCTGAATGCAATCGGGTGCAGCGGAATCGTCTGGGATCCAGCTGTCGACGAGAAAGCAATCCGGGACGCCAATTCAGTCTTCCCGTTCCACTTCACGCAGCAGCCGTTTCAGGCGCGGCTGACGGTGACGTTGCCGATCTTCAACAACTTTGCGCGTGAAGTGAGTGTCTCAAATGCGCGGGCGCAGCACGACAACCTCGAGGAATCGGTGCGGGCGCGTGGCCTGGCCGTGCACACCGAGGTGAGCCAAGCATACCTGACCCTGCAGACGGCGTATCGTACCGCGGGTCTGCAGGACACGAACCGCTCCGCCGCGCGCGAGCAGCTGCAGCTCGCCACGGAGCGCTACCGCGTCGGCTCGGGGACATTCTTCGAGCTGTTAGACGCGCAAGTCGCCTCATTGCGTGCCGAGAGCGACGCCGTGAACGCGACGTACGACTATCACAAGGCCCTGGCGCTCCTAGAAGCCGCCGTCGGCCGCAGCTTGCGTTAACCGAGAGGATCGAGCAGCCATGTCCAAGCGGAATAAAGTGCTGTTGGGAGGTGGAGGGGCCGTCCTGCTGGTGATTCTCGTGCTGGTGAGCGCCAGCGCGAAGCGCGACAAGGGCATCGAGGTGCGCTTCGAGCAGGTCGGCCGCCGCGACCTCGTCGCCGCCGTCACCGCCAGCGGCAAGATCCAGCCCAAGAAGAAGGTCGACATCAGCGCCGACATCACGGGCCGCATCACACGGATCGCGGTGCGTGAGGGCGACCTGGTGCAGAAGGGGCAATTCCTGCTCCAGATCGACCCTACGATCTACCAGGCCAACATGCAGCGCGCCAACGCGGCGATGTCGTCGGCTCAGGCGGGCGCCGTCCAGGCGCGGGCGACGCGCGATCAATCACAGCGCGCCTTGACTCGCACGAAGGAGCTGCACGAGCAGAATCCGAACCTGATCTCGCAGGAGCAGCTCGAGCAGGCGCAGACGGCTTTCGACATCGCGGACGCGAACTGGACGGCCTCGCAGCACCTGGTCGAGCAGGGGCGCGCAGGCCTTCAGGAAGCCCGGGATCAGCTGGCGAAAACGCATCTCATCGCCCCGATGGCCGGCCGGGTCACGCGCCTGGCCGTCGAGGAGGGCGAGGTGGCGGTGCCGGGCACGTTCTCGCGGGAGACCGGTTTGTTGCTCACGATCTCCGATCTGTCGGTCATCCAGACCAAGGTGAACGTGGATGAGACGGACGTCGTGCGGCTGCACCTCGGCGATTCGGTGGAGGTCACGATCGACGCATTCCCCGACACGACGTTCGTCGGCCGCGTCACCAAAGTCTCCAACAGCGCGATCCTCACCGCCGCGTCCGCAGCCGCCGGGTCGAACGACCGCGCCGTCGATTATGAAGTCGAGATCACGCTGGTCAATCCGCCCGCCGAGGTGCGCCCCGACCTCTCGGCAACCGCACGGATCGTGACGGATACGCGCAAACAGGCGCTGGCGATTCCGATCATCGCGCTGACGGTACGTGAGAACACGCCGGTGTCCACCGAAACGAAGCCAGCAGGTGGCACGCAGAGGGCTGAGGCTGCGACGCCGAGGTCTGATTCCTCCCGCGCCAAGAAGGAAGCAGAGGGAGTCTTCATCGTCCACAACGGCGTGGCGACGTTCCATGCGGTAAAGGTGGGCATCGCGGGTGAGGAGCATTTCGAGGTCGTCGAAGGGGTCCATCAGGGCGATACCATCGTCGCCGGTCCTTATCAGGCGATCCGCGACCTCAAAGAAGGCGCGCACGTGAAGCCGAGCCGCGAGTCGGGCGATACGACGAACCGGGCGGGGCGCCGCTCGTGAGCACCGTGCAGCTGTTTCGCACGGGTGATACGCCGCTTCCCGACGTCATCATCCTGACGCACAAGCTGACCCGCGAGTACGACATGGGCTCCGAACTCGTGCGCGCACTCCGCGGCGTCAGCGTGCAGATCCGCAGGAACGAGTACGTGGCGGTGATGGGGCCGTCCGGCTCGGGCAAATCGACGCTGATGAACCTCGTCGGGTGCCTCGATACGCCCACGAGCGGAGAGTACTGGCTCAACGGGCAGAAGGTCAGCGATCTGGCCGACGACGAGCTGGCGCGGATTCGGAACAAGGAAATCGGGTTCGTCTTTCAGACGTTCAACCTGCTGCCGCGGGCCGACGCGCTGCACAACGTCGAGCTGCCCCTCATCTATGCCGGCCTCTCGGCGCGCAACCGGCGGGCGAAAGCGGCCCAGGCGCTCGAGCGCGTCGGTCTCGCCGATCGCATGGACCACAAGCCGAACGAGCTGTCGGGCGGCCAGCGCCAGCGCGTCGCGATCGCGCGCGCCCTGGTGAACGAGCCCAGCATCCTGCTCGCCGACGAGCCGACGGGTAACCTCGACTCGACGACGAGCGGCGAGATCATGGCGGTGTTCGCGGAGCTGCATCACCAGGGCCAGACCGTGGTGATGGTGACGCACGAGCAGGACATCGCGGCGCATGCCGCGCGCGTCGTCACGCTGCGGGACGGCATCGTCGCCACCGATCAGGCACGGGCGGCCTGAGTGCGGTTTTATGAAGCGATGCGGCTCGCGCTGCAAACGCTCCGCGCACAGAAACTGAAGAGCGGCTTTTCGCTGCTGGGCGTCTTCATCGGCGTCGCGTCGCTGATCGGCGCATGGTCGATCGTCAACGGCGTGAACCGCTACATGACGGAGAAGTTCGCGCAGACGCTGTATGGGGTGAACACCTTCCAACTGCGGCGCCGGCCGATGTTCACGCCCAACGTCCCCGACTCCGTGTGGCGGGCATGGCAGCGACGTCCCCGCATCCGCTTCAGCGACGCCGAAGCCATCAGCGCGGGGCTCACGGTTCCGGTGATCACGGCGTGGCAATCGAGTGACCGCGTCTCCGTGTCCTACAGCAGTAAAGAGGCGCGGGATATCGACCTGAACGCCGCCAGCGAGCGCTATTTCGACATCAAGAACCTCAAGATCGCCATCGGGCGCCCGTTCACGAGCGAAGAGAATCGCTCCGGCGCGCCCGTCGTCGTGCTTGGCGACGCGGTCGCCAAGCGGCTCTTCGTCGATCGCTCGCCGCTGGGCCGAAACGTGCGGATCGGCGGAGTACCCTATCGCGTCATCGGCGTGGTGGAGCGGCAAGGCAGCATCCTGGGATTCCCACTCGATCGCTTCGTCGTCGTGCCGGCGCTGTCACCGGCGCAGAATCTCGTGAATCCGCCGGGCATTCTCGATGCCTTTCTGATCAAGGCGCACTCCGACCCCGAGATGCGCGAAGCGATGTCCCAGGCCGAGGGCATCATGCGCAGCCGCCGCCACCTGCGGCCGAAGCAGGACAACAATTTCGTGCTCGATACCTCGGAGGGCGTGCAGCAGTTCTGGGCGGGCATCAGCCGAATTCTCGTCATCGTCCTGCCCGGCGTGGTCCTCGTGTCGCTGGTCATCGGCGGCATCGTGATCATGAACATCATGCTCATGGCCGTCGCCGAGCGCACGCGCGAGATCGGGCTGCGCAAATCGCTGGGCGCGCGGCGCCGTGACGTGCTCAGCCAGTTCCTCGCGGAGTCCACGGCGATCGCCACGGTGGGCGCGAGCTTCGGCATTATTGCAGGGATCCTGCTGACCATTGCGATTAACACGCTCTCGCCGCTGCCCGCCAGCGTGTCCCCCGCTTCGATCTTTCTCGGGGTCGTCATGGGCGCCGGCGTCGGCGTGGTCGCCGGTGTGTACCCAGCCAGCCGAGCCGCGCGGCTCGATCCCATCACGGCGCTGCGGCAGGAGTAGCAGATGACCGGACTGTTCGAAGGCGTCGGCATCGCCCTCACGTCGCTGCGCGCCCACAAGATGCGCGCGGCGCTCACCATCCTCGGCGTCGCCATCGGCGTCACCGTGGTCATGGTCATCGGCGCGATGATCAGCGGCTTCAACAAGGGCATTTCCGATATGCTCGCCTCGCTCGGCCCGAAAACCTTCTGGGTCGGGCGCTACTGGGGCGGGCAGGGAGACGAGGACCCGGAGGACCCCAATCCGTGGCGCCGCCGCCCGCCGATTACGGTAGAAGAGGCCAACCGGCTGGCGCAGCTGCCGACGATCGCGTTCGTCGTGGTGGATGAGAACACGTCGGCCGACATCGAATTCGAGGGCCACCGCTTCTCGGCGATGTCCATTCGCGGCCGCAACGCCGACTGGCCGAAGATCGAAGGCGGCCACGTCAACCCGGGCCGCTCGTTCACGCATCTCGAGGATGCCTCGAACGCCCACGTCGCCGTGATCAACACGAAGCTCGCGGAGAATCTGTTCGGGAACAGAGATCCGATGAACCGGCGGATCAAGATCAGCGGGTTGCCCTACGACGTGGTCGGGATTTACGAGCCCCCGCCCCGCCTGTTCGGCGACGCCGATCGGCCCGAGGTCATGATTCCGCACGGGACGTTCCTGAAGGATCTGCAATTCTGGCCCGGCTGGATGGACATGTTCGTGGTGCCACAGGATTCGGTCTCGCTCGAGCGCGCGATCGACGATGTGACGATGGCGATGCGCACGATGCGCGGCCTCCGGCCCGGCCAGAAGAACAACTTCGACGCGATCACGCAGGAAGTGTACGTCCAGGCGATCAACAGCTTCACCCTCGTGGCGCGCGTGCTGATGTTCGCGCTCTCGACCGTCGGCTTGATGGTGGGGGGCATCGGCGTCGTCGCGATCATGATGATCTCGGTCACCGAGCGCACCCGCGAGATCGGCGTGCGCAAGGCGCTGGGCGCGACCCGCCGCGAAGTCATGTGGCAATTCCTGGTCGAGGCGGCGACGTTGACGCTGGTCGGCGGCGTCGTCGGCATGGTGGTCGGCTGGGGGATCGCCATCCTGATGCACAGCTTCACGCCCGTGCCGGCGTACGTGCCGCTGGGATCGATCATCCTGGCGCTGACGGCGGCGGCGGTGACCGGACTGCTGTTCGGCATTTATCCAGCCAGCAAAGCTGCGCGGCTCGATCCGGTAGAAGCGCTGCGTTACGAATGAGGTTCACCGAGGCCGTACGCCTCGCTTTCCAGACAATCCGGTCACAGAAGCTCAAGAGCGTCTTCTCGATCATCGGCGTCTTCATCGGCGTCATGTTCCTCATCGCCGTCGTGTCGGTCGTGCAGGGGATGAACCGCTACATGACCGACAAGTTCGCGGGCACGCTGCTCGGCGTGAACACGTTCCGGCTGCGGCAATTCCCCGACGTGCAGATCGGCAACGTCACCGACTCGATGTGGCGATCGTGGCTGCGCCGGCCGCGTGTCACCTACGAGGACGCGCAGGCCGTCATGCGCGGCGTGAGGGTGCCGGTGCTCGCCGCCTGGGAGTCGAGCACGCGCGCAAAGCTCGTCGCGGGCCGCCGCGAGGCGAAGGACGTGCAGGTCACAGCCGCGACCGATCTGTATTTCGAAATTCGCTCGCTCGCGCTCGAGGAAGGCCGCGCATTCACGGCGCAGGAGGTGCAGGCCGGCGTGCCGGTGCTCGTCCTCGGCCATGACCTCGCCGACAAGCTGTTCGAGGGGCAGGACGCGATCGGCGCCGAGGTGAAGATCTTCGACCTTCCCTACCGGGTCATCGGCGTGGTCGAGAAACAGGGCAACCTGTTCGGACTGTCGCTCGACAAATTCGCCGTCGCGCCGGCGAGTGCCCCGCTCAAGCGCTTCGTCAATCCGCCGCGCGTGGTCGATGCGCTGGCCGTGAAAGCCGGATCGCAGCCCGAGATGCGGAAGGCGATGGAGCAGGCGGAGGCGGTGATGCGCAGCCGGCGCCACCTGCGCCCGCGCGAGGCCAACGACTTCGCGATGGAGACCGCCGACGAGGTGCTCGACTTCTGGGGCAAGATCAGCCGCGTGCTGTTCGTCGCGCTGCCGGGGCTCGTGGCGGTCTCCCTGGTCGTCGGCGGCATCGTGATCATGAACATCATGCTGATGGCCGTGGCCGAGCGCACGCGCGAGATCGGCATCCGCAAGGCGCTGGGTGCACGCCGTAGTGACATCCTGCGCCAGTTCCTCGTGGAGGCGACGACGCTGGCCACGGTGGGCGCTGCCGGCGGCGTCGCCCTCGGGGTCGGCCTCGCCGCCGTGGTGGCCGCGACCACGCCGCTCCCCGCCGCCGTGGCGACCTGGTCGATCGTGGTGGGCGTGCTGCTGGGCGCCGGCGTCGGCATCATCGCCGGCGTGTATCCGGCGGCGCGCGCGGCCCGCCTCGACCCCATCGCCGCCCTGCGGCACGAGACATGACGCAAGCCTTCCAAGGGGTCGGCATCGCGCTCGAGTCGCTGCGCGGCAACAAGTTTCGGGCGGCACTCACCATTCTCGGCGTGGCGATCGGCGTGGTGGTGGTGATGGTCATCGCCGCCATGATCAGCGGCATCAACAAGAGCGTCTCGGGCATCATCGAATCGCTCGCGCCGCGCACCTTCCTCGTGTGGCGCTTCTTCCAGGCCGGCGTCAACGTCTCCGACGGGTCCGACGAGAGCAGCCCGTGGCGCCGCAACCCGCAAATCGTGGAAACGGAAGCCGACCGGATTGCCCTGCTTCCGTCGGTCCGGTTCGTGACCCGGCGTGAGGAGAGCTCGGCCACGGTGGAGTTCGGCGACCTGCGGCTCGAGTCGGTACAGATCAGCGGTTTGTCGGCGCAATGGGTCGAAGTGAACGGCGGTGACGTGTACCCGGGACGGACGTTCTCGCGACTCGAGGATCTCGCCAACGCTCCCGTCGCCGTCATCAACCGCAAGCTCGAGGATCAGCTGTTCCGCGGGCGCGACCCGATCGGCCACGCGATCCACATCGCCGGCGTGCCTTTTACCGTGATCGGCGTGTATACGCCGCCGCCCAGTCTCTTCTCCGGCAGCTCGCCGCCGTTCGTCGGCGTGCCGCACGGCGCTTTCGTCAAGCACGTGCCGTACCTCAAGGGGTGGATGCGCCTCGCCGTCGCGCCCGAGGCGGCCTACACGCAACAGGAAGCGATGGACGAAGTGGTGGCGACGCTGCGCTCGCTGCGCGGGCTCAAGCCTGGTCAGGACAACAATTTCTCCATCGTCACCCAGGACAAGCTGCTCGATTCCTGGAACAAGGTCACCGGGATGTTCTTCCTGGTGATGTTGGTGCTGTCGTCCATCGGGCTGATGGTCGGCGGCGTGGGCGTCGTGGCGATCATGATGATCTCGGTGACCGAGCGCACGCGCGAGATCGGCATCCGCAAGGCGCTGGGCGCGACTCGGCGCGCGATCCTGTGGCAGTTCCTGGTCGAGGCGTCGACGCTGACGCTGGTGGGCGGCGCGGTCGGCATGCTCGTCGGCGGCGCCCTCGCGTTCGTGATCTCGCAGGTGACGCCGATTCCCGCGAACGTGCCGCTCTGGTCCATCGTGGCGGCGCTCGCTGCGTCGGCGCTCACCGGTGTGGGCTTCGGCCTGTATCCGGCGAGTCGCGCGGCGCGGCTCGATCCGGTAGAGGCTCTGCGATACGAGTAGGAGCACGGTAGCTTTGTGCCGTGCGTATCACCGAAGCCATCCGCCTCGCCCTGCAAACCGTCTGGAGCCACAGGCTCCGCTCGTTCTTCACGCTGCTCGGCATCATCGTCTCGGTCGCGTTTCTCGTCGCGGTCGTCGCGGTCATTCAGGGGATGAATGCGTACGTCCGCGAGCGGCTCGCCGGCGCGATCGTGGGCGTCAACGCCTTTCAGATCCGCCGCGATCCGATTCAGGTCGGCTTCATCGACGACGAGGCGTGGAAGCAGATCCAGCGGCGGCCGATCATCGCGCTCGAGGACGTCGATTTCATCGAGCGCGCCGTGCCGGACGCTGAGGCGATTGCGCTGCAGTCGGGGTGGCCGACGCCGATGGCGGATGTGCAATGGCGCAACCGCACCACCGGCGACGTCTTCATCTTCGGCGTCACCGCACCGTACGTCGTCGTGCAGGATTACCGCTTCGCCGCCGGGGCGCCCATCACGGCCATCGACATCCAGCAGCGGCGCTACGTCGCGGTGCTCGGCTACGACGTCGCCGACAAGTTGTTCGGGAATGTCGAGGCCGCGATCGGCCAGACTGTCCGGGTTCACGGGATTCAGCTGCTCGTCAAGGGCGTGATCGCGAAGAAGGGCACGGTCCTGGGACAATCGTGGGACGGTTTCGTGATGCTGCCGCTGACGACATTCGAGTCGATGTATGGCCGGCGACAAACGATGGTGATTTCGGTGAAGATGCGGACGGCCGAGGGCGTTGCGCCCGCGATGCTGCGCGTGGAGGAAGCGATGCGTATCGCGCACCGCCTGCGCCCGGGGGCGGATAACGACTTCACGATCGACACCGGTGAAGGACTGATCGCGTTCTGGGGGAAGCTGACGCGAGTCATCTTTACGGTCGTGCCCGCGGTCGTCGTCATCGGCATCGTCGTGGGCGGCATCGTCATCATGAACATCATGCTCATGAGCGTCACCGAGCGCACCCGCGAGATCGGGATTCGCAAGGCGCTGGGTGCGGCGCGCCGCGACATCCGCCGCCAGTTCTTCGCCGAGGCGCTGACGCTGTCGTTGCTCGGCGGCATCGCCGGCCTTGCCGTCGGCGCGGGGCTCGCCGGACTCGTGCAGGTCCTCTCGCCGCTGCCGGCGCGCGTCACGGCGTGGTCCATCGGCATCGCGCTGGCGCTCGGCGTCGTGGTCGGGGTCGCGTTCGGCGTCTATCCCGCGCATCGCGCTTCGCTGCTCGATCCCATCGACGCGCTGCGCCAGGAATAGATGGCCGGGCCCGCTCCCCTGCACACGGTGCGCGAGGGCTGGCGCATCGCCTTCGATCAGCTGCGTGCCAACAAGCTGCGCTCGGCACTCACGGTGCTCGGCGTCGTGATCGGGATTGCGACCGTGATGGCCATGGCCTCGATCGTTGCCGGCTTTCGCGAGCAAATCGTCAATACCCTCGAGGTGGTGGGCCCGACCACGTTCCGGGTGCTCCGCTATTTCTCGACCACCGGCGTCAATCCCGACGCGGTGCCGCGCGAGGTGCGCATCCGGCCGAAGCTGATGCCGCGGGACGCCGAAGCAATCGCCCGCCTCCCCGAGATCCACTACGCGGCGATCTGGACGCAGGTGTTCCAGCGGTTCGAGTACGGCGGGAACCACACGCGCATCCTCGGCGTGTTCGGGGCGGACGACCGCTTTATGGAAATCCTCGGCGGCGGCATCACGAACGGCCGGTCGTTCACTGCCGCAGAGCTGCGCGGCGGGGAGCCGGTCGCGATCGTCGAACAGCGGACCATCGATCGACTGTTCGGCGCCGTCAATCCGTTCGGCCGCGTCGTCCAGATCGGGGGCCATCCGTTCAAGGTGCTCGGGGTCTGGCAACGACCCACGAATATCTTCGAGGTTCCGGGGACCCCCGAGATCGCGGCGGTGGTGCCGTTCGAAGCGGCACGCCGCAGCTTCATCATCGACGAGTGGAACAGCCTCATCATTCTCGTAAAGCCGAAACCGGAAGTCAGTGTCAATCGCGCCATGGACGCCGCGACGGTGAGCTTGCGGCGGCTGCGCGGCCTGCGCGTCGGCGACGCCAACACGTTCGATTTGCTCACGTCCGATCAGGTCCTGAGTATCTTCGACAGTCTGACGTTTGCGTTCTTTTTCGTGATGCTGGTGCTGTCCAGCATCGCACTGATGGTGGGAGGCATCGGCGTGATGGCGATCATGATGGTGTCGGTCACGAGCCGCACCCGGGAGATCGGGCTGCGCAAAGCCCTCGGCGCAACGCGCCGGGCCATCCTGTGGCAGTTTCTGATCGAGGCCGCGACGCTGACGCTCCTGGGCGGCATGATCGGGATCGTGCTGGGTATTGGTGTGGGAGAATTACTGAAACGACTGCTCGCCTTCAGCACGACCATCCCGGTCGTTCCCGCCGCGATTGCGACGGCGGCGTCGATTCTCGTTGGGCTGGTGTTCGGCATTGCGCCGGCGGCTCGCGCGGCGAAACTCGATCCGGTAGAGGCGCTCCGCTATGAGTGATCAGGTCGATCTGCTCGCGATCGCCGCGCACCGCGACGACGTGGAGCTGACGTGCGGCGGTACGCTCGCGAAGGCAGCGATGGGCGGGCGCCGCGTGGGAATCATCGACCTCACCCAGGGCGAGATGGGGACGCGGGGCGATGCCGCGACGCGCGCGGCCGAAGCCGCAGCGGCCGCGAAGACGCTGGGCGTCGCGGTGCGGCTCAATGCGGACATGCGCGATGCCCATCTGACCAACGATGACGCGTCGCGGCAGAAACTCGTCGAGCTGATCCGTCGCATGAGACCGCGGGTCGTCATACTGCCCTTCGCTGTCGGCAGGCATCCCGACCACCGCATCGCCTCAGAGTTGGGTCGCGACGCCTGTTATCTGGCGGGCCTGGCGAAGTATGACCCCGGCACAGGCGGCGAGGCGCACCGCCCGTACAAGCTCCTGTATGCGCTCGCCTACCGCGAAGACCCGGTGAAGCCGACGTTCGTCGTCGACATCTCGGACGTGTTCGAAGCGAAGATGCAGGCGATTCGCTGCTACGCGTCGCAGTTCGACGGCGCGAAGGCGGCCGGCGAGGTATTTCCCACCGGGCAAGACCTCTATGAATTGATCCGTGTGCAATCGGCCCACTACGGATCGCTCATCCGGCGGCGCTACGGCGAGCCCTTCTATACCGCCGAGACCCAAGAAGTCGAGGACGTGCTCAAGCTTGGCGTGCAGTCCATCTAGTTTGTAGATTGCGGCTTCCATGACCAAGCGCATCACGTATCTGGACAACGCCGCCACGACGCCGGTGCGGCCGGAGGTGCTGGAGGCGATGCTTCCCTATCTCGGGAGCGAAGCCTTCGGCAATCCGTCGTCCGCGCACCGCTTCGGGCGCGCCGCGCGCGCCGGCATCGAAGAGGCCAAGCGCGCGGTGGCGGACGCCGTCGGCGCCGAGCCGAACCAGGTCGTGTTTACCTCCGGCGGCACCGAAGCGGATAACCTCGCGATCGTTGGCGCCGCGTTGGCGTCGAAGACCCAAGGCGGTCCCTTCCGCGTCGCCGTCTCCGCCACGGAGCACAAGGCGGGGCTCGCGGCCGCACATGCGGTGCAACATCTGGGTGGCGAGGAAATCATCCTACCGGTGACGGCCTCGGGATTGCTCGACAACGAAGCGCTCGAGAAGGCGCTCGCCCGCGGCGTCGCGATCGTCAGCGTGATGTGGGTGAACAACGAAGTCGGGACGGTGCAGCCGGTGCGCGGGCTGGCGGATCGTTGTTGTGAGGCGGGCGTGCTGTTCCACTCCGACGCGGTCCAGGCGTTCGGCAAGGTTCCGGTGTCGCTCCGCGACGTCAACTGTACGCTCCTCACCATCTCCGGCCACAAGATCGGCGCTCCCAAGGGCATCGGCGCGCTGATCGTGCGCGACCGCAAGGCCGTCGAAGCCATCATCCACGGCGGCGGGCAGCAATTCGGCATTCGGCCGGGCACGGAGAACGTCCCGGGCATCATCGGCCTGGGCACGGCGGCCCGCCTGGCGGCAGCCGAGCAGCAGTCGCTCGCGACCCGCCTGCGCGAGCTGCGCGACGAGCTGGAGCGCCGGCTGCTGGCGATCGTCCCCGACGCCCTGATCAACGGCTGGCAGGGCGAGCGCGCACCGCACATCACCAACGTGTCGATCCCCGGCACCGACAGCGAAGCGCTGCTCATGCATCTCGATCTCGCCGGCGTCGCGTGCTCGTCGGGCTCGGCGTGCAGCACGGGCGCCATCGAGCCGTCGCACGTGCTCACGGCGATGGGCGTGCCGAAGGAGCTGGGTATCGCGGCGCTGCGCTTCTCGTTCGGCAAGGATAGCACGATGGAAGACGTCGAGGCGGTTGCGGCGGTCTTCCCGCGCGTCGTGGAGAAGGTCAGATCGCTGTCGGCAGTGTTGCACCGATGAAAGTGCTGGTGGCGATGTCGGGCGGCGTCGATAGCTCCGTCGCCGCGGCGCTGCTCGTCGAGCAGGGTCACGAGGTCATCGGCGCGACGATGAAGCTGTTCTGTTATGGCGACAGCGTCCCCGACCGCCCCTGCTGCTCGCTCGACTCCATCACCGACGCCAAGCTCGTCGCGCACAAGCTCGGCATCCCGCATTACGTCCTCAATCTCGAGGACCGCTTCGGGCACGACGTCATCGACAACTTCGTGGCGGAGTACGCGCGCGGCCGCACGCCGATTCCCTGTGTGCGCTGCAATTCGTTCACGAAGTTCCGCGATTTTCTCTATCACGCCGATGCGCTCGACTGCGACGCCATCGCGACCGGCCACTACGCCATCGCCAAGGGCGGCGCCTTGTTCCGCGGGCTCGACCGGCAGAAGGACCAGTCCTATTTCCTCTGGGGCATCGACCGCGCGGTGGTGCGCCGCATGCTGACCCCGGTCGGCGAGCTGACGAAGGAGCGCACGCGCGAGGTCGCACGCGGTTTGCAGCTGCTCACAGCAGACAAGCAAGAATCGGTCGAGATCTGCTTCGTGCCCGACGACAACTATGTCGCGGTGCTGGAGCGCCATCTTCCCGCCGACGCGCCGGCACTCACGCCCGGAGCGTTCGTGACGACGAACGGCGACGTGGTCGGCGAGCACGACGGCTTCGCGCGTTACACCGTCGGCCAGCGCCGCGGATTGCCCGGCGGCTCGAGCGAGCCGCTCTACGTCGTGGCCATCCGGCCCAAGACGCGCGAAGTCGTTATCGGCCGCGGCGCGGAGTTGTTCGGACACAGCGTGTCTCTCGAAGAGGTCAACTGGCTCGCCGATCCGCTCTCGCCGGGTGACGCCGTGTGGGTGCAATGCCGCTATCGCGCGCGTGCCGTCCCCGGCACGATTGCTGCGCACGCGGAGGGGGACGGTCGCATCGCGCTGCGGCTCGCCGAACCGGTCCGGGCGATCGCGCCAGGGCAGTCGGGCGTGCTGTATGACGCCGAAGACCGGCTGCTCGGTGGTGGCGTAATCTCCTAGCCTGGCGGGGCGTGCCGGAGGTCACAGCGTCTCCGGCTACAGCGCGTGCAGAATTCAATTTCGTCCCCACTTTTCCCTTTTGGAGGCCGTATGCGGTTGTTCCTTCGTGCCGGGCTTGTGCTCGGGCTGGCGGCGACGGCGTGTGGTAAGGACTCGCCGACGCCCACCGACTTCAACAACCCGGCGGCGGTGTCGGCCAACCTCTCCTCGGCCGATTCCGCGTTCGACAGCGACGTCTTCCGCAGCTTCAGTAACGCCACCTTCATGCTCAGCGCAGCGACCTCGCCGGCGATTCGTCCGGCGGCGACGCTGCTGCAGACGATCCGGCCGCAGCTGGTGCGCACCGGCGGCCAGGCGTTCCTGCCCGGCCTGCTGCAGGCGCGGCGCCTGCAGGCGATGCTGCCCAACCTGAGCGTCTCCGCGGCGCAGGGCCGCATCATTCCCGATTCGATGTACGGCCGCGTGTTCGAGTACGACACAGCGCTCAATCAATACACATACCAAGGCACCACCGTCGCCGGCCTGAACGGCGTGCGCTTCATCCTGTACGCCACGGGCCTCGATGGCGCGGTCATCGAGCCGGTGAGCCCGATTGGGACGCTCGACATCGTCGATCAGAGCACGCCGTCCAAGCTGCAGCTGAACATCCTCGTGCAAGGCCCGGGCGGCGCGCCGACGTATGTCGATTACACCGTATCGTTGCAGCCCAACGGCGCCACGTCCGCGACGGCCACCGCCAGCGGCACGATCTCGAACGGGTTGAGCGGCGCCGACAACAAGACGCTGTCGTTCGACGAGACCTTCACGATCAACGCCAACGGCGCCAGCGCACATGCGTCGTTCGTCCTGAACAATCCGGCGATCACCCTGCAGCTGAACGAATCGGTCTCCTACAGCAATCCGGACCTCGTCATCAACGCCGATTTCCGGCTGATCGAGAACGGCCAGACGATCCGCACCGTCGGCCGCATCGCGCTCAACATCGCCACTAGTGTTGCAACCGTGACAGTCACGGTCTCCGTCGACGGCCATCCGGTCGCCTCGATCAGCGGCGACCCGAGAGATCCCACCACACAGTGGGTGGATGCGGGCGGCCAGCCGCTGACGCTGGAAGATCTCGCGGCGCTCGATCATCTGTTCGATGCGCTCGAGCGTTTCCAACTAGCCGTCCAAGGCTTCTTTGCGCCGGTCGCGACGTTCGCGGGCCTGTAACAAGCAATCGGTAAAAACACCCCCCGTCCGGCTCTGGCCGGGCGGGGGGTTTTGCTTTATACGTTCCTGATGGCCACTCGACGCCACTTCCTCGAATCGCTCTTCGCCGCTACCGCCACACTCCCTGCTCTCAAGAACGACGCCCTATCGCGCATCTTGCCTACCCTGCGACAGGCCGATGGCCGCAGCGCGGCCGCGGTCGCGGAGGACGAGGATTTCTGGCGGGAGATCCAGGCGGCGTTCGACATCGACCGCGGCATGATCAATCTGAACAATGGGGGCGTGGCGCCCAGCCCACGCGTGGTCAACGCCGCGTTTCAGCGCTATCTGGCCGTCTCCAACCAGGCGCCCGCGATTACGATGTGGGCCTGGATCGAGCCGGAGATCGAGGCGGTGCGGCATCGGCTGGCGGCGAACTTCGGCTGCGATCCCGAAGAGATGGCGATCACGCGCAACGCCAGCGAGGCGCTCGAAATCGTCCAGCTGGGACTGCCGCTGCAGCGCGGCGACGAGGTCCTGACGACCACGCAGGACTACCCGCGCATGATCACCACCTGGAGGCAGCGAGAGCGGCGCGACGGCATCGTGCTCAAGCAGATCACGTTCCCCGTCCCGCCGCCGTCACAGGACGACCTGGCGCAACGCATCGAGGCGGCGGTCACGCCGCGTACCAAGGTGATCCACATCTGTCACATCACAAACCTCACCGGGCAGATCTTCCCCGTGAAGCGGATCGCGCAATTCGGCCGAGCGCGCGGCATCGAGGTGATCGTGGACGGCGCGCACGCCTACGCGCACTTCCCGTTCACCCGCGACGACCTCGATTGCGACTACTACGGCACCAGCCTGCACAAGTGGCTCACCGCGCCGATCGGCACGGGCTTCCTGTACGTGCGGCGCGCGAAGATCGCCAAGATCTGGCCGATGATGGCGGCGCCGCCCGAGATGAACGAGAACATCCGCAAGTTCGAGGAGATCGGGACGCACCCCGCCGCGAACCACAACGCGATCGTGGAGGCGCTCGACTTTCTTGACGGGATCGGGCCCGAGCGGAAAGCCGCCCGGCTGCGGTTCCTGCGGGACCGCTGGGCCAAGCGCCTGGAGCGCGTGCCCGGGGTGAAGCTGCTGACGCCGTACGATCCGGCGCAGTCGTGCGGGCTCGCGTCGTTCACGCCGGGGCAGCTCGACGTCGGCAAGCTCGCGGGCTACATGTTCGACCGGCATCGCATCATCGTCACGCCGATCGCCCATCCCGAATTCAACTGCCTGCGGATCACGCCCAACGTTTACACGACGCTCGCGGAGATCGATCGCTTCTCCGACGTGATGGAGGACGTGCTGCGGAAGGGGCTGCCGGCGTCTTAGGCAATGTGTGATGCATATCTCTAGGGCAGTAGCGCCACGATCCGCAGCGGCCCGCCGCTGCCGCCACCGATCTTCATGGGCAACGCAATGACGAATGCCCCCGTGAGGGGAAGCTTCTCGAGTTGGGCGACATTCTCGAAGGCGGGGACATTCGACGCGAACAGCCGGCGATGGACGACGTAGGTGGTGGACTGACCGTAGTCGATACTCGGCGTATCGATACCCACGGCTTTGACCTGCCGCCGCACCAGCGCCCGCGCGGCATCCAGGTCGAGGCCCGGAAAGTGGAGGTCTGCAACCCCAGCCGCCCCTGTCTTGGTCGTGCCGAGGTATCGGGCGCGGTCAGGCCAACGGCTCCCCCACCCGGTCCGGATCAATACAATCGCGTCCGGCGGGATGTCCCCGTGCGCCGCCTCCCAGGCCGTGATGTCGGACTGGTGAAGGCGATAATCGGCGCTCGAGTCGGCTTGCCGGGTTACATCGATGACGATCGCCGGTCCCAGCAATTGGCTGAGCGGAATCTGATCGGTGGTGCGTTTCTTTTCGATGAAATGGACCGGCGCGTCGACATGTGTGCCGCCATGCTCCGCGGCCGACAGGTTGTTCGCCGCATAGTAGTAGCCGGCCGGCAGACGCCGCGCCGAGACCACGGTCAGGTGGAACGGCTGCGCCGTCGGCCAGTAGATGGTCGTGGAGTCGAAGGTATAGGTCAGGTCGATCCAGGTCCCCGCTGACAAACGGTCGGCGAGGGATGGGCTGCGACACGCCAAAAACGGTGTGAGCGCGACGACGATGAGCAAACGGCGCATGGGGTCTCCCATCTGAGCTACGTTGAGTTGCAACCCTAGGGCAGATTGTTAACGTTGCGAGCCATGAAATCAATCCTTCGCGTCGTTCCTCTCTGCTTCGTCGTCGCCTGCGGCGGTTCGGACAAGTCCAAAGAGACCGTGAACCGCGACACGCTCACGCAGCGTCAGAAAGACAGTATTCTCGCGAATTCGCGGATTCCCAACGCGCGCGCGGTCGGACGCGCGATGAAGGCCGCCGATTCGACCAGCGCCGGCATCCTGCGTGCCGATAGCGTGGCGAGGGATACCACGGAGTTCTGATGCGCGCCGTGATGTGTGGCGTGGGACTCGTGGTCGCCGCGTGTGGACCTCCCAACCCCTGCTCCGGTCATCAGTTCGACCGCCTGCGGCGCTATTCCATCCCCTACGCCGGCCACTGGATCGTGGTGCGCGGCGATACCCTCACTTTCCCCGCCGCACCCTCGATGAGCGATCGCTTCCGTTTGGGGGCCATCATCCTCGACACCGCCACGGTCGTCATGAATCGCGAGTGCCTGTTTCGCGGCCAGATCGTGTTTCGCACGCCGCGCGCTGAAACGTTGGCGGTGAACTGGTTCGGCCAGCCGGAACAGGCCATCGTCAGTGGCTGGCCGGCGGACGTGGGCCCATTCGCCGGGGTGTCGCTCGCACCCGCAGGGGGGGGCGGGGGCCCCGATTCGCTGAGCGGCTCCATCCTCCTCGATTCCAAGCTCGGCGTGCAGGCCCGCCCGGGAATGACCGCCCGGTTCGTCGCGGGGCGTGCGCCGCGGTTATCTTCCGCCCCATGAAAGGCTTCATCGTCAGACTGCTGATCACCGCGCTGGGGTTGTGGGTCGCCGATCAACTCCTCCCCGGCATCGAGATCACCGGCACCGGGGCGCTGATCGTGTCCGCGCTGCTGCTCGGCATCGTCAATGCCATCATCCGGCCGATCCTTTTCGTCCTCACGTTCCCGTTGACGGTCATCACGCTGGGTCTGTTCTTCCTGATCCTCAACGGCATCACACTCGGGCTCGTGGCCTGGCTGGTGCCGGGCTTCCACGTCGCGGGACTCGCGTCGGCGACGCTCGGCGCCATCATCGTGGGACTCACGGGCTGGGCCGCGTCGGCCTTCGTGGGCGGATCGGGCAGGATCGAGCGGATGAAGCGGGTGGAGGTCACGGGCCGCCGCCTTGATTGACGTAGAAACCCCTGCCCTTTTGCTCTATCACGATGTGATGGAGCGGAACCTCACGCATATGGCAGAGCGAGCCAAGCGTCTCGGCGTCTCGCTGCGGCCGCACATCAAGACGCACAAGTGTCTCGAGCTGGGTCGCCGCCAGGTCGCGCACGGCGCGCGGGGCATCACCGTATCCACGCTGCACGAGGCGGAGACGTTTGCCCGCGGCGGCTTCGCTGACCTGACGTGGGCCTTCCCGCTCGACCGCGCGCACATCCCGCACGTCCAGCGCATCGCCCATACCGGCGTGACGTTGCGCGTCATTCTGGATGATCTCGACACGGCGAAGGCTCTCGCCGGCAGCGGCCTCCACGTCTGGCTGAAGGTCGACTGTGGATATCACCGGGCGGGCGTCGACCCCGCGTCCCGCTATGGACTCGAGGTCGCGCGCGCGTTGAGCGCGGAACGGGGCCTCACGTTCGACGGCATTCTCAGCCATTCGGGCCACGCCTATCGCACGCGCGACAAGGCCGAGGCGGCCCAGATCGCGGAGCAGGAACGGCAGGTCATGGTCTGGTTCGCCGAATTGCTGCGTACAGACGGGCTGCCGGTGCGTGGAGTCAGCGTAGGATCGACGCCCGCGATGTCGGCCGCAAAAGACTTGACGGGCGTCACAGAAGCGCGCCCGGGGAACTACATCTTCTATGACCGAACCATGGTGCTGATCGGGTGCTGTGAGCCCCGCGACGTGGCCGTTTCCGTACTCGCCACCGTCGTATCCCATCAACCGGGCGCGACCCACTTCGTCGTAGACGCGGGGGCGCTATCGCTCTCGAAGGATCTCGGGCCTACTCACCTGGGTATCGAAACGGCGTTCGGCGAAGTCAAAGGGCATCCGGAGCTCGCAGTGGCGTCGGTCTCGCAGGAGCACGGCGTGATTCGCGCGGCAGCGCCCGCGGCGATCGAAGGAAAATTCAAGGTCGGCGAGCAGATCGAGATCATCCCGAACCACTCCTGCCTCACCGAGGCGCATTTCGACGAATACGTGGTGATCCAAGGAGATCGCGTTATGGACCGCTGGCACATCGAGCGTGGCCGATGAGAATCCTGAGCCGTCATTTTTTCATCGCGCTGCTGCCGTTGATCTTTGGCCTCGCGGCAAGCTGGGGCTTCGCCTTCTCGCAGGACAAGTGCGGGCGCTTGGTGGGTCCGATTTTCGCACCCAAGTGCCATTGGATTCAGCTCGAGTATCAGCTCGGCTTTCAGATGGCCGGGACGCTGCTCGGCTGTTTGCTCGCCGCGGTCATCGGCGCCTGGCTGGAACGGCGCAGCCGGCGCGCGGCGGAACATGCCCTCGTGTCTTCAACCACGGAGTGACGACATGAAACCGCTACTTTCGCTGGTGCTGCTGTTGGGCGTCGCAGGATCGGCCGCGGCACAGGATACGACACATGCTGCACCTCCCGCTGCTCCGGCGGCACCTGCCGCCAATGTCAACGTCGAGGCTGTCCTGGCGCGCAACGTGGCGGACCGCGCGCCGCAGGATACCGGCACCGCGTTCTCCGACAGCGTCGGGACGGTCGTGCTGTGGATGCGCGTGACCGGAGCCAACGGACAAACGCTGCATCACGTCTGGTTCCATGGCGGCGATCAGGTCGGCGACGTCCCACTGACGATCGGCGGATCGCCGTGGCGCTCGTGGAGCCGCAAGAATATCCCCGCGGACGCGAAGGGCGCGTGGCATGTTGAGATCAAGGACGAGGCTGGAAACGTTCTGAAGCGAATTGATTTCACTGTCGGGCAATAAAAACGCGGACCTGCAAAGACTAGGCAGCAGACGTCTAGTCTTTGCATGTCCGCGTTTTTGCATTTATTGTTGGCCCTCATGGATCTCGTCGAGCTGATCGTCGCCAACCTCGAAGTCGAGCCCGGCCAGGCCGAAAAGGGCATCGGCGCCATTCTGATGGCGATGCGGATGGCGGTCGACAAAGCGACGTTCGAGAAGGTGCGCGCCGCCGTGCCAAACCATGAGAGCTACATGGGGCGCGCGCTGATGAGCGGGGCGCGTACCGGCGAGATGATCGGCGTCGCTGGGCCCGCGGCCTTGATGGCCGGCCTGTCCGCCGCGGGGTTTCGCAAGGAAGACGTGCCGAGGCTGGGGCGGATCGTGCTGGAGCACATGCGGCCCACCGTCGGCAATGAGGCGATCGACAAGTTCCTGGCCGGCGCGCCGGCACTCCAGGGATAGCTAGAGCCGCATCTTTTGCAGCAACGCCTGGAAGCGGGCGTTGGGCCGCAGCGCATCGAGCATCGGATTTACCTTGAAGTAGGCCAGCCAGCCCCGCCGTTCGTCGTACGCACGCTCAGCCCAATCCAGCGCGCGATCCACATTCCCCAGTCCGACGTGGACAATCGCAAACGCCACCGGCGACACGTAGCTGTTTTGGGCCACCCTCTCGAGCTCACGCAGCTGTTGCTCAGCCTCGGCGCGTTTGCCGGCGCTGGCCAGGACCCAGCCCAACGTCGCCTGCGTGTACGCTCCAGCCCCAGGCAGCGGCAGCGCATCACGCAGGATCCGCTCGGCCTCGGCCCACTGCCCCTGCATGCCAAGCGTCGTGCCGAGGATCCGGTAGCTCTCGACGGCCATCGGATTCATTTCGATCGCGCGCGCCAGATGGTCGAGTGCCTGGCCGTAGCGCCGAGCATAGAACGCGAGCCAGCCTACGCCGCGACGGGCCGACACGGACGCGGGATCGAGCTCCAGCGCCGTCAATCCTTCGCGCAATGCCGCATCATGCTCGCCCCGCGACGCCAGCAGAAAGGCGTACCACTGATGCGCGCTCGAATAGCGCGGGTTCAGCTCAATCGCGCGGCGGAACTCCCGATCGGCGCCGTCCCAATCCCAGTCGAAGACAAACAGTGACCAGGCCAACGACGCGTGCGCCGACGGCAGCGATTCATCGAGCTGCAGCGCCTTGCGGGCGTACTCCTTGGCGCGGCCGTATGACGCCGCCACCGGTATCGCCCGGTAATCGACGTCGAGCGCGTAGGAGTCGGCCAGCCCCGCGTACGCCGGTGCGTAGCTCGGGTCCTCCGCGATCGCCTGTTCGAAGTAGCTGACCGCCTCGGCGACGCCTTCCTGCGTCCGCTTGTTCCACGCATATCGGCCTTTGAGGTACAGGCCGTAGGCGTGGATGTTTTCGGTGTAGCGCCGCGGCGTATGCTCGGACACGTCGGCGAACATGGTGGCGCGCAGCGTATTCACGATCGTCGCGGCGATCTCGTCTTGAATGGCGAACACATCCACGAGCTGGCGGTCGTAGCGCTGCGACCACAGCAGCCGCCCGTCGTCCGTCGAGGTCAGCTGCGCGGTGATGCGAAGCCGATCGCCCGAGCGGCGGACGGTTCCTTCGAGCACCACCGCGGCGCCGAGCAACGCACCCACCGCGCGCACGTCGAGTGGCTTCCCTTTCAGGGCGAACACCGAGGTGCGCGATGAGACGCGCAAACCCGCGATCTTGGCGAGCGCGTCGATGAGCTCGTCGGTGATGCCGTCGCTCAGATACTCGTTCTCGGCATCGGAGCTGGCGTTCACGAACGGCAGCACGGCGATCGAGCGGGTGATGGCAGGAGCTCGCGTGGGGACGGCAGACTCCGTCAGCAGGGCTGTAATGAACTCCGCGACGCTTGCAAAACGCTGGGCGGGATCTTTCTCGAGCGCACGGGCCAGGGCCTGCTCGACCGCCGTAGGCACTTCGGGCCGCCGCCCGCGGACCGGGCGGGGCGTCTCGGTCACTTGCTTCGCGATCGTCGCCCGCGCGCTCGTGCCGTGAAACGGGGGCTGGCCCGTCAGCATTTCGTACACGACACACGCCAGGCTGTACACGTCGCTCGTGTTGTCGAGGTCGGTCTCGCCGCTCGCCTGCTCCGGACTCATATATTCGGGCGTTCCCACGGCAAACCCGGCGTCGGTGACGACGTCCATGGCAGGCGCGGCACCAGGCGTGCAGATCGCGCGCGCCACGCCGAAGTCGGCGAGCACCGCGTGGCCATCGGCGAAGAGGATGTTCTCGGGCTTTACGTCGCGATGCACAAAGCCGTTGCGGTGGGCGAAGTCGAGGCCGGCGCCGACTTCCTGCGCGATGCGCAGCGCGTCCTTGAGCGACAGCTGGCGCGCGTCCGCGAGCCGCTCGCGCAGCGAGCCGCCCGGGACGTGCGGCTGGACGTAGTACAGCAGACCACCGGCTTCGCCGGAGTCGATCAGCGGCACGATGTGCGGGTGCGCAAGCCGCGCCGCGATTCCGATCTCGCGCAGGAATCGCTCGGTGCCCAGCGCGGCGGTGATTTCCGGCCGCAGCACTTTGATGGCGACTTTGCGGCCGTGCTTCTTTTCTTCGGCGAGATAGACGGTGGCCATGCCGCCGCGGCCCAGCTCACGCTCGACGGTGTAGCGATCGGCGAGTGCGGCGGCGATGGGAGGGGGCTCCGGCCTGGCGCGCGACACGGAGCCAAGCTAGCCGCTACGCTACGGCTGGCTCAATCCCCTGTCGCGCTGACCCCAACGGCCCAGCGCGAGCAGCAACATCACCGCCCCGATCGTGATGCCCATGTCGGCCAGGTTGAAGGTCCAGAAGCGCACGTTTGCCACACCGACGTCGATGAAATCGACGACGCCGGCCGACGACCGCAGCCGGTCGACGAGGTTGCCGAGCGCACCTCCGGCGACGAGGGCGACACCGATCACGCGCAGCCGCTCGGAGGGCCGGGTGCGGTGATACAGGATTCCGAGGACGCAGAGCGCGGCGATCGTCATCGCGGAGAGCACGAGGCGGCGGGAGTCGCCGCCGACCTGGAAGCCCATCGCGGCATTCGTATTGTACGACAGCGTCAACCGCACCACCTCGCCGACCAGCGGGCGCGGCTCCCCCACGGCGAGGCTGCTCTCGACCGCGCGCTTGCTCGCGCAATCCGCCACCAGCAGCGCGATCGCCAGTGGCCAAAACCAGCGCGCCTTGTGGCTCACGCGACGCCCAACGCGCGGAGCACCCAGAGCGTGAGCAACGATCCCAGCGCGAGCAAGCCGATAGCCATAGCAGAAACGCCACAGATGACGAGCAGCACGAACGAGCGATCGGCGCGCGCGGCCCGGACCGGCGTCGCCAGATGCCGCTCCAGCAGGGCCACGTTCCGAAGGTTGGCTTTCCATGCGAAGTCGAAGATATCCCCGATGAGCGGAACGGCGCCCAATGCCGCATCGAGCGCCACGTTGCCCGCGATCCGCAATACTGTGGCGCGTGATGCGCCCAACCGGACCGCTTCTACCAGGATCCATCCAGCAAGAACGGCGCCAGCGGCATCGCCGAAGCCGGGGACCAATCCGAGGATCGGATCGAGACCGAATCGCAGACTGGTGCCGGGAATGCGAAACCCGGCATCCAGCCAATACGCGAATCGGGAGACGGCGGCGAAGCTAGGTGACGACGTCGCCCGCGCGCCTGCCGACGAATCGCCGGTGCTCACGCGCCGGCGACACGTCGATGATGAACGCGATGCCGAGACCAACGATCGTCCAGAGTGACCACACTCCTCCAAACCAGTGCAGCACCACCGTATACCACAGCAACGACGTTGGCAAGAAGATGAAGCCGAGGATCGGCCACATCGAGTTGGTAAACAGTCCGTCAAACCACGTCGTGAACACCCACAGCAGCACGATCGCGATGCGCGGCGCCAACAGCGCGAGGATGGCGAGCAGGAGCGGCATTTTAGGAAGGATCACACGACGTCCGGCCGGCGGGAATCGGTCGAAGGGGTGGAGCGGGCTAAATCCGTAGACCTACTGGGGCGGGAGGACTCGAACCTCCAACTTCCCGGTTAACAGCCGGGCGGTCTGCCAGTTGACCTACACCCCAAAAGAGCCACTACTAATACTTCATCCCCGCCTTTTCCGCAAAATTCTTCAACGACTCTTGCTCCTCGACACTCAGCTTCTCGGGGAGCGTGACGTGCGCTTCCACGTACATGTCTCCGCGCCGGCCGTTCCTCTCTATGCCATGCCCCGGGATGCGGAATTTCTGGCCATGCTGCGTCCCGGGAGGAATCCGCAGCACCACGCGTTTGTCGTCGAGCGTCTTCACCTTGATGCGCGAGCCCAGTAGCGCCTGCGCCAGATTGATCGGCACGACACCGATCAGATCGAGCCCTTCGCGGCGGAAGAAGCGGTCGGGAGCCACGTGAATCTGCACGATCAAATCGCCGCGGCCCTTGGGTCCCTGATTCTTGAGGCGCAGGCGCGCCCCCTCCTCGACACCGGGCGGAATCTCGACGTTGACACGCTTCTCGACGCGCACTTCGCCGCTCCCCTGACACGTCGGGCAACGCTGTGACGGGACGGTGCCCTTCCCCCGGCAGACGGGGCATGGGCGATTGACGGCAAAGCCGCCCTGCCCGAACGAGACTGTCCCTCGACCCTTGCACTCCGGGCACGTGTTGACCGTCGCGCCTTTCGCAGCGCCGCTGCCACCGCACGTCGGACAGACCTCGGGCATCGAGAGCGTGATCGGCACCGTCCCGCCCAGCGCCGCCGTGCGGAACGGAATCGTAACTTCCGTCTCGGTTTCCTCGAGCTCGGCTTCCCGTCCCGCGCCGCGCCGCCCGAAGATGGACGAGAAGATGTCGCCGAAGCCGCCAAGATCGGAAATGTCGAAGTCAGCGCTGTCTTCAGGAGCGCTGCGGCCGCGTCGGGACCCGCCGGCGGGACTCGCGAAGGCTCCGTAGCGGCGCAGCTGGTCGTACTTCTTGCGCTTCTCGACGTCGCTCAGCACGTCGTGCGCTTCGTTGATCTCCTTGAAGCGCTCAGCGGACTGCGGATTGTTGGGATTGCGGTCGGGATGGTGCTGCTTCGCCAGCCGCCGGAAGGCCTTCTTGATTTCGTCGGTCG
>Ga0137418_10000310_pt1 | contig 42555 bp, 36 predicted proteins | sample CZODoug3_1_2_16f_FD_122242 | JGI IMG/M metagenome (GOLD analysis project Ga0137418, IMG submission 122242) | Vadose zone soil fungal communities from Angelo Coast Range Reserve, California, USA - CZODoug3_1_2_16fungal (Hybrid Assembly) | ecosystem: Environmental > Terrestrial > Soil > Vadose...
GCGCTGATGGAAGTTCTCGACCCGGAGCAAAACAACGCGTTCCGCGATCATTATCTGGATGTGCCGTTCGATCTCTCGAGAGTGCTGTTCATCGCCACAGCAAACTGGATGGATCCCATCCCTGAGCCGTTGCGCGACCGCATGGAGATCATCGAGCTGCCCGGCTACACGGGAGAAGAGAAGCTGCACATCGCACACAAGTACCTGATTCCGAAGCAGGCGTCGGAACATGGCCTGAAGGTGGGCGAGCAACTGGAGTTCACCGATGAAGGGCTCCGGGAAATCATCCACAGCTTCACGCGCGAAGCGGGCGTCCGCAACCTGGAACGCGAGATCGCGACGATCACACGCAAACAGGCCAGGCGCATCGCCGAAGGCAAGCCGGAAAAGATGGTGGTGACTCCGGAAGTCGTCCGCGAGTTCCTGGGCGTGCCGAAGTTCCGCACGGAAAAGGAAGTTGCGGAGCGCGTAAAGAAACCGGGAGTTGCGGTGGGGCTCGTGTGGACGCCTGTGGGCGGCGACATCATCTTCATCGAGGCCACGCGGATGCGCGGTGGCAAGCAATTCACGATGACCGGGCACCTGGGCGAAGTCATGCAGGAGTCTATGACTGCGGCGCTGACCTGGACGCGAGCCAACGCTGAACGCTACGGCATCGATCCGGACTTCTTCCGCAAGCAGGACATTCACATCCACGTGCCGTCCGGCGCAGTGCCGAAGGATGGACCTTCGGCGGGCGCGGCGATGGTAACGTCGCTGGTCAGCTTGCTCAGCGGGCGGCCGGTGCGCGAGGGTGTAGCGATGACCGGAGAGATGACGCTGTCCGGCGTGGTGCTGCCCATCGGCGGAGTCAAGGAAAAGGTGCTTGGCGCCAAGCGCGCGGGCATCAAGGAAGTGCTGCTGCCCGCGGACAACGAGCCGAACGCCGTGGCTGATCTTACGCCGGAAATTCTCGGCGACATGAAGATCATCTACGTGCGGACACTCGACGAGGTGCTGGAAAATGCCTTGGAGAAGGAACCGACGACATCGGCAATCGTGCCGCCGGAGCCAAAAGGCAAGCGCGTGGAAGTACCTCGCGCCATCCACTAAGGCAACGCTTCAACGACGCAGCAGGCTGCGTCCCACGGCAGTACTGCAAATGACAAAGGCCCGGTGATGAAGCCGGGCCTTTTCTTTTTACCACTCCTGCTACCATGGGCGTAATGAGCCCGGCGAAGCAATCGGCGGCGGATGCAACGGTTGAGCTGGCGGCGCGATTGACGGAAGCGCTGCAACGCGAGCGCATCGTGCCGCGTTTTGTGGACTCTTACGTGGTGGAACACGGAAGGCAAGGCCTGCAGGTACACGCGGCCCTTTATCGCGATTTACTTGCGTTATTGCAGAGAGAAGCCCTGATCGCGGCCAGCGTCCATGCGGTCGAGATTGTCACTGACAATTTCCAACCCACAGCGAAATCCAAGCCGCGACCCATGTTGCGGAAGGATGCGGTGGCGTACCGGCGTAAGTATTTGTCAGCACTAGCCCGACATCAGAAGTGGTCGGCAGGCGACGCGTTGGATTTCCAGCGAGATTTCCAGATTTACGAAGAGCTGATCGCGCGCAGCGGCCCGGGGCGGAAGCGCAAACCATTCGAGGCCGCGAATCATCCGTTCGTCGATCGCTGCGCGTTCTTGCTGGATTCGTCGTTCCTCGAAAAAGCAAGAGTAGCAGCCAGTCGAGCGCTGACCGCGCTGGAGGAATTGACTGAGCAGGTAGTGACGTCGCTCAAGTAGCCGTGACTCAAGCGCTGTGCCACACTCCGGACAGTAGCGGCTCGCGTCAGAAATTTCGCTGGAGCAGAAGGCAAAACGCATAAAACTGCGGCGATTGTATCACCGTCGCCAAAGCCCTCCTCGCTGACCAATTACTTCGCAGGCTGAGTCTCCATAGCGGAGTCCGGAACGGAATCGCTCGCCTCGCCGCCGGCAGGCTGGAGTTGCCCACGTCGGTAAAATAGCGCCGCGGCGCCGTAGACTGCGATGGCTAACAACGCCATGGCCTTGATGCCGAGAAATATGCTGAGCGCCTCGAGGGCGCCGCCAAACAAGCCGCCGAGAATGTTGGAACCGAGCGCATTCGCGGTGTCGCTCGTCTGCTGAAACATTTTCGCAAAGATTAAACTCGAGAAAAGCACCGGTAAAGCGGTGACCGCTCCGCCGACAACTCCGCGCGCGAGCGGCGCCAATTGAGTCAACTCACTGAACGGAACGAAATAACTCAGCAAAAGCGCCGCCCACAATAGAACAAAAAGCAACGGCAAGCGCGGGGTCCGCCATCGCGCCACAATGAGGTTTGCGGCAATGGCCATAGCGAAAAGCGAGGAAAAAACTACGGCATTCGTGATCCAGGTGGCGCCAAACAACAGAGAAAGCTGCGAAAGATTCTTCGTTTCTACAAGAAGGAACGCGCTACCCATGAAAAACATCGTCCAGTCAAGACGCGTTCGCGAAGACCCACTGGCGCGACCGACCATCACCCGGACCAAGTATCCCCCGGCAATCAGAACCAGCAGCAGTGAACCAAGATAAACGACGGGAAAGCTGCGCGGATTCTGATAAAGGAATGGCCAGTCGTCTTGTACGGCCCGCGTGTCGGGGCGAACCAATTCCGCCCCGATAGACCGAGCCTCTGGCATTTGCGCCAACTGTGTCGTCGCTTGATGCAGGCCTGGTCCAGCTACAAATGTTACTGTATCCAAATAACCCGATGCTTTGACCGCTAACGCCTCCCCTCCATTGGCAAGCTGCAGAGTGTGGTAGATGCGCTGAGCAACCCAATCCTTCCAACCGATGGAAAATCCAACTACGAACAGCCCGTGTTGCGGATCGAGCAGGGAAATCGCTTCCTGAAAGCTTTCGCGACTGTACAGAAAAAATTCCAGACGCAGCGAAGACATCACAGAAAGCGCGGTTTGCGAATCGACAAGTCCAAAGACGATGACGTCAAATCGTTGCCCGGAGGCGTGCGCTTGATGGAAGAATGCGCGGCCATCATTGATGTGCAGCTGCACTTTGCTGGAATCGTAAGGGTGCTCGGGATGGAGTTCGTGTCCAAGGTGCGCGATGGCCGGATCGATTTCCACCGCGTCCACGCTGGCGCAATTCGCGCGTAGTGCCGCGGCAACATCATTCCCGGTGCCCGCCCCGATAATCAAGACTCGCCCGCACGGCGGCAAAATCGCGTAGGGAAAATCGTAGTAGCGCCGCGGCGATTGAAACGACAAAGTGTTTGCAGAGGGTCCCAGGTTCAACAAGTCTTGGTAAAAATCATGGTCCACATCCAGGCGGTACCCGCGATCCATCGTGGGCACGTACGTGATGCGATAGTAGGGCGACCACTGAACCGGACTGCTTAGCTCCGTTGCAGCGATTACGGCGAGCACGCTGCCGAGAATCAGCGCGTCTCTCGTTCGTTGCGGGGAAAGGTACACGAGCCCCGCAAACACAGGCAGAACCCAGGCCCAAGGGGGCAATGAAAAGAATACCAGTGCCGTAAATGCGAGCGTGCCCGCGAGACTCCCGGCAAGGTTCAGGGTGTAGGCTTGCAAAGGTGGCCCGGCTGCTTCCAGGCAATCTCCTACCATGATTCCAATTCGATAAAAGATGGCCAGCACTAAACAAAATATTGCAGCTCCGACAATCAAGGCAAGGACGCCGAGTAGCCAGGGAACGAGAGCATCAGGCACGCGCCGAAGCACGGCACCCAAGACCGGCAACGCCCGCGCAGCAGGAAGAAGTTGCGGAGAGTGCAGGTTGCCGCCCCATTGGTACACACCGACATCGGGAAAAAACAGGCGCGTCAGGTGAAGTTGCGTGGCGAAGGCCAGAATCAAGACGACCGCCGCGATCAGTATGGGCAGGAGCTTCTCTACGCGGCTACGCCTGCGCCTCATCATGCCCAACCCCAAGCCCAAGAAGCACGCTAAGAGCGTGAAGTTCTTCAGGTACGCGAACATCCGAATCTCGGCGGACATCCACCGAATCAGGACGACCTCGGTGTACAAAGCCATGGCACTGATTAGGAACAGGCGGGACCTGCTGGCCGTAAAACTCGTCATTCAGAGAACTCCTCGGGTGGCGGGACGGGCAAGTTTAGCAGAAACAATTTTGGCTGAGGCGTAACCCGCCGCCTGCATTTTGAGTGCAATCGTGATGGTGCTATGAGGTAACGCGCTCGACTTGCACGGCCGTGCCGTACGCGAGAACTTCCGTGACGCCTTGCATTACTTCCGTAGCGTCATAGCGCATCGCGACCACGGCGTTGGCCCCGTGCTGCGCGGCGTGCTGCAAGAGCAGTTCGTACGCATCTTCGCGAGTCTTCTCGCAGAGATTCGTGAGTATCGTTATGTTACCCCCGACGATGGTCTGCAGCGCGGCGCCCAAATTCCCGATCACGCTGCGCGACCTCACAATGATTCCGCGCACGATGCCAAAATTCTTGACGATTCGGTAGCCCGGTAATTCATTGGATGTCGTGACCATAGAACTGTCCACTCGATTCATTGCCACTCTCCTCGCCCGATGTTTACCGGTGCGATTCTACCTGTTCACGTAACTCAGCGGGAGATAAATGGTTCTGCTAGGCTCGGATTTACGTGGAGACTCTGTTCTATTACCTGGCCATCCTCCAGATCGCCGTGGGTGTGTATCTGGTTTGGCACGGCTTACTTTGGGTGGCGTACGTACGACGCAGAATGCGCGGCGATCCGGGCTTCAATGCGCCGCGCGCGGCAGTCCTGTGTCCGTGCAAAGGTATGGAACCCGGGCTCGAGCGCAATCTCGTTGCCCTGACCGAGTTCGATTACCGCAACTATGAAATCTTCTTCATCCTGGCCTCCGCCTCCGATTCCGCATATAGCACGGTCAAGCGTGTCGCGGAGCACTCCAAGGTACCCGCGCACGTAATCATTGCGGACCGCCCGGAAGGCTGCGGGGAAAAAGTAAACAATTTGCGTGTGGCCATCGAGCAGTTGCCCGCTGAGTTTGAGGTCCTGGTTTTTGCAGACTCAGATGGGCGACCCGGAAGGTTTTGGCTGCGGCGCCTGGTGGCACCGCTGAATGACAAGCAAGTCGGCGCGACAACCACCATACGCTGGCTAATCCCCAACCATCATGATCTAGCGACAGCTCTGCTTGCCACCTGGAACGCGTCGATCGTCACGATGCTCAGCGAAAAGGGCAAGAATTTCTGCTGGGGCGGAGGAACCGCCATCCGACGGAGCGTGTTTGACGAAATCCGGGTGTTTGACGAGTGGCATCATTCGGTGAGCGACGATTACTCGATGACTCGCGCCCTGCAGCACGCCAGTCGTTCCATTGTGTTCGTGCCAGACTGCCTCACCCCTGCATATGTGGACGCTGATTTCCGGAGCCTGCTGGAGTTCACGAACCGGCAAATCTTGATCACCAAGGTCTACTCGAAGAAGAATTGGGCTTGGGGTGCGGCAACACACGCCTTGTATTGCGCAACCCTTCCGCTTGGTCTGGCCGTCACCCTGATCAATCTCCTTGCGACCCTGCCGGCGTTTCACCTGGCGGTGCTGACCTTCGTGCCCATGCTGTTGGCAGCCATCCGCGGCGGACTTCGCGTGGCGGCGGCAAGTGACGTTCTGCAGCCTGCGCGCGAGCAGATCGTGAGTCAGGCGTGGATGTATATCGTGCTGGGCGTTTTTATCCCCTACCTCTTTCTTCTGAACTTTGTAATGTCGCTTTTCACACGAAAGATTCGCTGGCGCGGCGTCACCTATGAGCTGATTTCGCCACAGCAAACGCGCATATTGGCCTACTGACGCTCACACTGGCGCTCATGCCTAGCCAGCCCGGAAAGCGCGGCTCGAAGTCCCGAATCGGTACTAATGTTCACGCGGCAAGTTTTCCACATGACATTGAGTCAGGATCCATGACAGACCTGGCGACCGATGTAAATACATGCAACGAAAGCCGCGTACGCGGGAAAAATTTCGCGTACCGTGAAATTCCTACCCGCAAACGGCCACCAACCCCCAGCGTTTCTAGTACGTAAGTACTGATATCCTAGGGCTTTGTACCGACTCAAATTTACATCGAGGTTTGCACTGTAATTGCGCTTCCCGCCCCAGTATTTCGTCGCAAGCGAAATGACGAGGGGCTCCTTCTCACGCCCAAGCCGGTTTTGAGGGCATTTCAACCGTCCTCAGCCCCCACAACCTTAGCTCCTTGCCCGCCGCTTGCGTAATGCAGTGGAACCATGCCTCAAACTGGGGCGAATCAAACAAAATCTCAGGTCTCGGTTCCTACTCGAGGCTGCATACAGAGGGGTGCATGTGAAAGTAATCCGCAGGACTGAACAAACGCATTTGAACGTCTCCCGCACAAATCTTCCGCGCGAACTTTACTTTTTTTATGAAAAAAACACCGGCGTTTCCCATTTTCATGTGGAAGCCGGTTCCGATGGGCAGTTCCCCGTCGAGCAGGCGGCGGGCCTGCTGGCGATGCATTGCCTGGTTCGAGGCCAGTCTCCCAGAGATTATGTGGTGATGGTGCAGGCCGCCCCGGACTCTCTGGAGGGCTTGACGGAAAAAGCCGAGCAGTTGCTGCAAGCGGGGCATTCCGTGGGAAGCTCGGTAAAACTAACGCGCCGCGAAGAAGAAGTGCTTGGTGGCGTGATGCGCAGTCTGGCTAACAAGGAAATCGCCGCTTCGCTGAATCTGTCCGAGCGCACCGTGAAATTTCACGTATCCTCATTGCTTGCGAAGTTCCGAGTGCGCGGCCGGATGGAGCTGGTCCGTGAAGCAGCGCGGCATACCGCGTCACCTATGGCCGTGCCGGCGGCCGCGGGGCCCGCGCGTGAAGCTCGCGCGTCGGTTCCTCCTCCACACACGTATAGCCAGGTTGCGCGCAACGTAGGACCGATTGCGCTGACGAAGCGGCAACTGCTGGCTTAAGATTTCTCTCTGAGTGCACGCACAAAGAGGCCCGAACCGTTTCCGGTTCGGGCCTTTTCATTTCTGACTTTAAGGCTATGGCTACTTGATGGCAGCAGCGTACTGTTCCGCGGCGGAATCCCAATTCACGACGTTCCACCACGCGGCGATGTAGTCCGGGCGGCGATTCTGATATTTCAGATAATATGCATGCTCCCAGACGTCCACGCCCAGCACGGCTTTGGCCTTGAGCGAATAGGGCGTGTCCTGGTTTGCCGTGGAATCGATCGTGAGCTTCCCATCCTTTACCAGCAGCCAAGCCCAGCCGGAGCCAAAGCGGCCCACACCTGCAGCGGCGAGTTTCGACTGAAAGTCCGCAAAGGACCCGAACGCGGATTTAATGGCCGCGGCAAGATCACCCTTAGGTTCGCCGCCTCCACCTTTTTTCATCTGCGTCCAAAATAGCGAATGATTCCAATGCCCGCCGCCATTGTTGCGCACGGCCGTCCGGATGTTTTCCGGAATGGCATCGAAATTCTTCATGAGGTCGTCGATCGACTTGGATTGCAAGTCCGGATGGCCCTCGAGGGCCTTGTTGAGGTTAGTAACGTAAGCTCCATGGTGCTTGTCATGGTGGATTTCCATGGTCTTGGCGTCAATGTATGGTTCCAGAGCGTCGAACGCGTACGGTAGCGGGGGCACTGTGAATGCCACGGGTTTTTCCTCCGATTGTGAATTTGAGATGGGATTCCTGGTATCCGCGAGCAACAGGCCTGGCACCGCACCGCCTGCTCCAATTAGTCCTGCGCCAACGATGCCAGTGCCAGTGATAAACCTGCGGCGATTGATGGCAGCCTCCAAACGCGCTCACGCGAGTCGGAGGACGTGCGGATTATACCGCTACATCGCCGATGGGAGTAAGCCTCCGCTCGCCGAAGCACCAAAAGAAACGTGCAGGCGAATCTCTTCGCCTTTCATTGGATTTGGATGCGGGAGAGGGCCCAAAGGGCAGAGTCCGCGATCACCGCGTCCTGCGAGGAGGAAAGGCGTTGTAACAGTTCGGTGATCCTGTAATAGCCGGTTCCCCCAGGGTGTACTTCTGAATTGCCCAGAGCGATACACGCATTGCGAACGAGGCCGCGCCATTTCGTGCGCTTTATGGGGCTGCCGCGGAAGATGCGCCGAAACTCGCTTTCGTCCAATGCGGCGAGCCATTCGAGCCGTGGCAGGAAAAGCGATTCCTCCGACGCGTCGCCCGTGTCCTGCCGGACCTGCTGGGAGGAAAGCTCAGAAGGTTCGTCGCACCCCGGCCGCGCAGTTTCGGCGGAGGAGGCAAAGGCTCTCGGGCGGAATTCTTTGCGAGGCGTTGCACGCGCGCGGCGATTCCAAGGGCAGACGTCCTGGCAAATGTCGCAGCCAAATACATGGTTACCAATGGGCTCACGCAGTTCTTCGGGAATCGCGCCGTGAAGCTCGATCGTCAAGTACGAGATGCAGCGGCGCGCGTCCATGACGTAAGGTTCGACGAAAGCTTGCGTAGGGCATGCCTCGATGCAACGTCGGCAGCTTCCGCACAGATCCGGCGGGGGTAGCGCGTCCTCTTCCAAGCTTGGGGAAAGATCTAAAGTCGTGAGAATCGCTCCCAGAAAAATCCACGAACCCAGTTGCTGATTCAAGAGCAAGGTGTTCTTGCCCAGCCAACCAAGGCCGGCGTATTTCGCGAAGATGCGCTCGTGCAGTGGTCCGGTATCTGCGTAAACGCGCGCGGCGAACGGTTCCACAAAATGTTCGCGTAAAACCACCGTTAATTCGTTGAGTCTTTCCTTCAGAACCTCGTGGTAGTCGTCACCCCAGGCGTAACGTGAAATCCATCCGCGAGGCTCTTCATCTTTGGGAAGATGCGGTACGTCAGTCGATTTGGGCAGGTCCGTGTTGTAGTTCAGAGCGCAGACGATCACGCTGCGAATGCCCGGAAACGCGCCCTCTCCACTGCGCCGCCGCGGGTCAGAAAGATACTTCATCTCACCGGCGAATCCGCGCGCCAGCCACTCTTCTGTGCGCTCCAATTCCGGAAATTTTCCAGCGGACACAACGCCGCAAAGATCAAAACCCAGTTCCTTGGCGCGGGACTCTATCCAGTGGGTATCAGACCAGATCCCCATAAAGCCGATTCTGCCGTACCTTTGCCCTTCTGGCGAGTGCGAGAGCCAGCGCCTGACGAGCCGGGAACCAACCAAAGTGTAGGGCCAAGTAGAACGATCGAAAGGCTATCGGTAGCTGCGCAAAGCCGTATTCTCGTCGGAATAGACTTCGAAGACCGTGAACAGCTTGGTCAGTTGCAGGAGGTCGTGCACTTTCTTTGTCAGCTGCAACAACTTTAAGCTCCCGCCGCGATTTTTTACTCCGGTATAGGCGCTGACCAGTTCGCCGATCCCGGAACTATCGATGTAGTCGACGTCGGCCAAATTCAACAGGATCATTGTCCGCTGATCTTCCAGCAGTTCGCGGATAGTCTTTCTCAAAAGAGCGCTGCCTTCGCCCAGCGTTATACGACCGCCGATATCGACGACAGTCACTCCCGCAGCTTCACGATACGTGGCTCGTAGTGCCATTTAGGTTGGGCTCAAGATTCCTTTTTCCGTGCGGCGTCCTGGCTCGTGCCGTTCATGCCCGGGCTTCCCGGAGACGGCAATTTCTTGGACATGACGATTTCCGCGCCTCCGGTTCGCCCGGGGATCACCTGGAATTCATCCATGAAGGCGCGCATAAGGAATATACCGCGGCCGGAGGTGCTCAGCAGGTTTTCCTCGGCGAGAGGGTCTGGCACTCGGCTGAGGTCAAAACCTTTCCCCTCGTCCAAAACGTGAATGATCATTTTTTCAGGCGTGAGGTCCAGCGCCAGGTGAATCTTTTTTTCGGGGCGCTCTTCGTTGCCGTAATGGAATGCGTTGATGACCCCTTCGCGTACCGACATCCCGATGCGGTAGCAGTCGTCTTCGCCAAACCCCGCCGCCTCCGCCACGCGGAGACACATTTCCTCTGCGAGATTCACGCTCTCGACCTGCGTCTCCAAAGTGACTTCAAGATGCTTGGAGTCTTGGGTCATGCGGGGGCGTCACCAGCGCCCAATCGGCCCAGTTCTGGACGCCTTATGGGTAACATACGTACGGAAAGCGAGTCAATGGAGCAGCCGCCCGAGAGTGGCCCCGTGGTTCCTGTAGGGCTCCGTCTTTCCCTTGGCACTCAAGAAATAACCGGCATTTTTCCCCGGGCAACTGCTACGCCCAATACGAGCGATCCAGTGTGCGGTACTGGATAGCTTCGCTGAGATGCCGAGGCTCGATGTTTTCGGCGGCATCAAGATCGGCGATCGTGCGCGCAACCTTTAAGATGCGGTCGTGGGCTCGCGCGGATAGCCCCAGCCGGGTGATTGCGTTTTCCAGCAGTTTTTCTCCGTCTGCCGTAATTGCGCAGTATTTGCGGATCATCTTGGGCAGCATCTGCGCATTCGAGTATATCTTCTTGTCCGCGCGATAACGCTCGGTCTGCCGGCTGCGCGCGTCAATTACCCGTTGGCGGACGGTGGCGGAATCCTCCGAGGAAGAGGGCCCGCGCAGCTCCTTATATTTTACCGCCGGCACCTCGATCTGGATGTCGATCCGGTCAAGCAGCGGGCCCGAAATCTTCGAGACGTATCGCTGAATCATCGGCGGAGTGCAATGGCACTCGCGCGTAGGGTCACCGAAGTAACCGCAGGGACAAGGGTTCATCGCGGCAGCCAGCATGAAGCGGGAGGGGAATGTCACGGAAACCGCCGCCCGCGCGATCGTCACCGAACCATCCTCCAGCGGCTGCCGCATTACTTCCAGCACATTGCGCTGAAACTCCGGCAACTCATCCAGAAACAGCACGCCGTTATGCCCCAGCGAAACCTCGCCGGGCCTCGGCACGGCCCCGCCGCCGATGAGTCCGGCATCGCTGATGGTGTGGTGCGGCGAGCGAAAGGGCCGCGTACCCACCAGACCCCGAGTATCTTCCAGGACTCCAGCGACGCTGTGAATCCGCGTCGTCTCGATGGCCTCATCCAGCGACATGGGCGGCAAGATTGTGGGGATGCGCTTGGCGAGCATGGTCTTGCCCGCTCCCGGCGGTCCGATGAACAGAATATTGTGACCACCCGCGCAAGACACTTCCAGAGCCCGCTTTGCTGCCTGTTGTCCGTGCACGTCACGCAAATCGACCCCATATTGTGCTGCTTCGGCGAGCAACTGGCGCGCATCGACACGCACCGGCTGGAACGTTTCCGGCGAGTTCACCAAATCCACCGCCTGTGGCAGCGACTTCAGCCCGAAAACGTCAATTCCCTCTACGACCGCGGCCTCGCGCGCATTTGCTTCCGGCACCGCCACCGATTTCAGGCCAACTTCGCGGGCGGCCAGCGCCGCCGACAGCGCTCCTCGCACAGGGCGCACGCTGCCGTCCAGCGAGAGTTCGCCCAGGAACATGCATTTATCCAGCATCTTGCCGAAAAATTGCCCCATACATCCGGTCAGCCCCAGCGCCATCGGCAAATCAAAAGCGGAGCCTTCCTTGCGGACATCGGCTGGCGCCAGGTTGATTGTCACGCCCTGCCCATGCGGAAACTCGAATCCGCAGTTCCTTAGCGCGGACTTGATCCGCTCGCGGCTCTCTTTCACCGCGTTATCTGGCAGCCCGACCACGTTGAAATCCTGCATGCGCGCTGAGCCCACATCCACCTCGACTTCGACCAGGTAGGCGTCGATGCCGTACACAGAGGCGCTGAGCGTCTTGAAGAGCATAGGAGAGGGAAAGTGCGAATGCAGCGCGCAGCATAAACCAATGCTCAACGATACGCCAGAGATAACAATTTGGCGCATGGTGCCCCGGATACACAAGGACGCTCCAGCGTTCTTTACAGTGGCGGACATACACACGTATATTGGGTTTACCGGCATCGTTCACCGATTCTTCCGGGTGAGGTCGCTAATGATTGGCTGGATTATTTTGATCGCGCTGGTCCTGATCATCATTTTCTTGATCGGGATGTACAACAGCCTGGTGCGCCTGAAGGTCACTTGCGACAACGCGTGGGCGGACATCGATGTCCAGCTCAAGCGCCGCTACGACTTGATTCCCAACCTGGTGGAAACCGTCAAAGGCTACGCCGGACATGAGAAGGGCACGCTGGAAGCCGTAATTAACGCGCGCAATCGCGCCATGACCGCAACCAGTCCCGGCGACAAAGCGCAAGCGGAAAACATTCTATCCGGCGCGCTGAAGAGCTTGTTCGCCCTTTCGGAAGCGTACCCGCAGCTCCGCGCCATCGAGAGTTTCACGTCTCTGCAGGCCTCGCTCACGCAGATTGAGGACACCGTCCAGAACGCCCGCCGCTATTACAACGCCGTGGTCCGCGACTTGAACACAAAAATCCAGCAGTTCCCCACGAATATCTTCGCCAACATGCTCGGATTCAAGCCGCGCGAATTCTTCGAAGTTTCCGCCCCCGCCGAGCGCGAAGCCCCCAAAGTCAGCTTCAGCGCGCCCACGGCATGACGCCGGAGTCGCACACCGCATGATGCGCGTGCGCCGTTCAATCATCCGCTCGCTCCTGCTAATTGTTGTACTCTCCGCTTTCTTCTTTCCGGCAGCCTCGGCTCTCAGCACCCGTGAGTTGCGCATCGAGAATTTCCATTCCGAAACCATCGTCATGCCGGACGGCTCGATCGACGTCACCGAAACCATTCAGGCGCACTTCATCGGCGGACCGTGGCACGGGCTTTACCGGGAAATTCCCGTTGAGTACGTCACGCCGCAGGGTCTTAATTATTCTTTGTTCCTGGACGTGAAGCGCGTAGCGGACGGGGATGGCCGCGCGCTCAAATACGAAAGCACCCGCGAACGCCATTACCGCAAGCTGAAGATCTACATTCCGGATGCCGACAATTCCACGCATAACATTTCGATCGAATACACCGTTTCCGATGCGCTCCGTTTTTTCGACGATCACGACGAGCTCTATTGGAATGTCACCGGCGATGAGTGGGATATTCCCATTCAGTCCGCCAGCGCACGCATCATCCTTCCCGAAGCCACCACGAACATTCGCGCCAATGTGTTCACCGGCGCCTACCGCTCGCGCGCCCAAAATGCCGACGTGGAAATCGCCGGAAATGGCGTCGAGGTCCGCACGCGCGAGCCTTTGCGCTTCCATGAAGGTCTGACCGTCGCTATAGCTTTCGACAAAGGCTTCGTTCACGAACCGACAGCGGCCGCCAAAGCGGTCCTTTTTTTCCGCAGCAATTGGCCGCTCGGCATTCCCCTCGTCGCATTTCTGCTGATGTTCTATCTGTGGTGGACGCGCGGCCGCGACCCGCGCCTGCGCCCTATCAGCGCGCAGTATGAGCCACCGGACCAGCTCACCCCCGGAGAAGCCGGCACGCTGGTCGACAATTCCGCCGACATGCGCGACATCACCGCGTCCATTGTCGACCTTGCCGTCCGCGGCTACGTCGTTATCGAGGAACATCAAAAAGATCGCATGCTCGGCCTCATGCACGAGAAGGATTACAACTTCATCCTGCAGAAAGATCGCGGGACGTGGGCAACGCTCAAGCCGCACGAGCAAACATTGCTCGAGGGTCTTTTCACCGCGGGAACCGTGGGCGAATCTGTCTCCATGTCCAGCCTGGAAAACCATTTCTACACAAATTTGCCGGAGATCAAGAGCGACATTTTTTCGTCCCTCATCACCCACGGGTACTACGCCCGGCGGCCCGATAGCGTCCGTTCCGCGTACATTGGTGCGGGCGTGGTCATTGGTTTCCTGATTGCATTTGGCGGCGCAAAAATCGCGTCGAGCCAGGGCACGGCTCCGCTCACGTTCATCATCGCCGGGCTCGCGTCAGGTTTGGTCATCTGCGCCTTCGGGTGGTTCATGCCCGCGCATACCGAGCAGGGCACACGAGCATTGGAAGGCGTCTTGGGCTTCGAAGATTTTCTCGTGCACGTCGAATCCGATCGCTTCAATCGCATGATAAAGACGCCCGAAATGTTTGAGAAATTTTTGCCGTTTGCCATGGCCCTCGGAGTCGAGAAAAACTGGAGTCGCGCCTTCCAGGGAATCATGACCCAGCCGCCGCAGTGGTATCGCGGCTCTTCCTACGGTCCGAACTTTTACCCGATGACGTTCACCAACGATCTCAGCTATATGTCCTCCCGGGCCAGCAGCGTGATGACTTCGGCTCCGCGCAGCTCGGGCGGCTCCGGATTCGGGGGTGGGGGCAGTTCCGGCGGCGGATTCGGTGGTGGCGGTGGCGGCGGTTTCTAATCGAGTTTCTGCCCACGCCTCCAATCGGCATCGGTATCTCGTTTAGAATCAGCGTAGATTTACCATTGACATATAGTAACTGTCTCGGTTATCATCAACCTCGTAAGAATCTGCGCCTCGAGGGCGTACGCTCTTCCTGGTTTTCTTCTTCTCCGAAAGTAGATCCCAAGCAGAAATGATCGCCCCGGTGGGACCGTCAAACAGCGGAAAATTCGCTCTCTTTCAACCCTTTTAGAATCAACACTTGCAAAAGTGTATGAAAACAAAGCCTTTTAAGTGCCTTTATAATGAACACTTACGTAAAAAGGGGAGGGGGGTACCCACAACCCGTGAACCGATACGCCGATAAGAGGCCAGTCGTCACCATGGCTAGCGACACGTGTGTCAGCCAACGCGAGCGCCTTCAAGAGCCTGCATGGCCGGGCGGCTCGATTTGCGAGGCGAACCCGTAGAACTTCAGCACGTCTTGCAACGCTACTATCCCTTCCAATTTATGCACGTTGGCGCGGCTGACCACAGGCAGCGCGTCCAGTCCAGCCGCCCCCATGCGTTCCAGCGCCACGGTCAACGTCTGGTCCGCGTGCAAGTGCGGAAATTCCTGGCTGACGATCAGATCCCTTACCGTTGCGGTGGAGACTTCGTTCGCGGCAGCCTTTTCCAATGCGGCAAGCGTCACAATGCCCGCGACACCCTTCTCATTGCTCACCGGCAAGGCGGCGAGCGTGCTCGCGCGGGCTTTCCCGCACGCCTCCTGTATCGTCATTTCTACTCTCAAGAACTCGGTCGCCGGCCGCATCGCTTGAAACACGTGCCTGGAGCTGATGCGCGATTCCACCGTCGGCAAGTGAATGCCATCCTGAGAGGCAAGAACCTCATAAATCGGCTGCGGCTGCAAACGCGACGAAATGAAAAAACTGACCAGGTTGGAAATCATCAGTGGAACGATTACGGCATAGTTCCTCGTAGTCTCGAATATCATCACCACGGAGGTCATCGGGGCGCGCACAATCCCGGCAAACGCGGCGCCCATCCCAACCAGCGCATATGCGCCTGCGTTTGCCACATGCCCCGGAAAATAACTGTGCGCCACGCCTCCAATCGTTCCGCCAAGCATCGCTCCCAGAAACAGCGCGGGACCGAAGATGCCGCCCGCATTTCCGGATGCATAGCTGATCACCACCGCGAACAGCTTCAGCACCAAAAGCAACAACATCAACCGGATGGCCATTCCGCCGTTCAGCACCTGCCCGACGTAGCCATAACCCACTCCCAGAATTTGCGGTACAAACCAACCCATGATGCCGACCGCCACTCCGCCGATCGCTGGCTGGAACCACATGGTCTTTCGCGGCAGCCGCAAGAAACGCCTTCGCAGCATGAGCAATGACTTCGTAAACGCGACGGACAGCAAACCTCCGAGCAATCCGAGGATGGCATAAACGAGGAACTCCGCCGGACTGACCAACTGATACTGCGGAACCTTGAACAGCGGATCGTTTCCCAAGAGAAGTCGCAGCATGGCCCAGGAAGTCGCGGAAGCCAGCACCACGGAACCCAACACCGGCGCATGCAGGTCGCCGACAACTTCTTCTAATGCAAATAGCACGGCCGCAAGCGGCGTGTTGAAGGCGGCCGCAACGGCTGCCGCCGCGCCTACGGGAATCAGCGACTTTATCTTTTCCGGGCTCAACCCGAGCCAGCGCCCGAGCAGCGAGGCGATGCCTGCCCCGACCTGCACCGAGGGGCCTTCGCGGCCGAGTGGGATGCCGCTGGCAAGCGTGGCTGACGTGCAGAAAAACTTCCCAACGACCGTGCGCAGAGAAATGATCCCCCCGCGCGCAAATAAAGCCGCTTTCGTTTGCGGAACGCCGCTGCCGCGGGCGTCAGGAAAATACTTGTACAGCAGAAAGCCCATCGACAGTGAGCCGACTATCGGGACAACCAGCCGTCGCCAAGCCGGGGCCACCGCCGCGTCGATTCGCGCGCCAAATCGTTCCGTCAAAACGATGAACGCTACGACGGCCATACCGACCAGGGCGCCGATCAACAGCGTCACGACCAGAAACACCTGCTCTTCACGGTGTTTCACCAGTGCGGCCCACCGTTGCGACGGCGTCCACCACCGCCCTGCCCTCGTTTGCTCATTTGCTTCTGAAATCATGAGGTCTCTTTGACTTGCCCTTTTCTCTTTGGATGCTTACCGCCAATCAAGGAGTGCGCCGCCGCAGGCGCCCGAAACAAAACGCGGATTTCTCGCGCCGGTTATGAGCGCCGGCGTGCGTCAGTGTGATTCTCGGATTGTTCCCCGCTTCGCCGTCGTGCGCCTACTTTGTACCTTTTCGCGATTCGACCGAGTCTTCCTGGAATTCGATTGCGGCGGCTTTTGCAGTAATTGATCGATTGCGCGGACCAAAGCGTGTCCATTCGAGCGCAATTCGCCAATGCGATGCCGCGCTACTTGCTCCAGCAGCCGCTCCCCGCGCGGCAGCAACGACACCATCACGCGCCGGCGGTCGTCGCGCCCTCGCGAGCGCCGCACATAACCGTGCGTCTCCAGCCGGTCGATCAGCTCCACCGTGCTGTGATGTTTCAGCACGAGGCGCTCCGCGAGGGTCTGAATCGTCGCCTCAGCGCCCGCCGGCAAACCCCGGATCGCAAGCAACAGCAGATACTGCTGCGGCTCCAGTCCGGCCGCCTGTGCCACCGCATCCCCTTCCCGCAGGAAATGGCGGATGCGATAGCGCAATTCGGCGAGAGCCCGATACTCGTCGGTGGTAATCTCCGTCACCATCTCTCTAGTATATCGTACTGCGATACAGTTAGGCTTTTCGGCAAAGTCTGGCGCTCCAGGCAAGCACCGCGGGTTTCCTGTATTGTGATCGGCGAATGAGACGGCGTCGTTTGCTCTCGCGCTTCGGTAAATTCTTGCTGCTCGTCGCGCTCCCGCTGCTTGCGAGCGGCTGCGCTGAGGTGCAAACCATCGGCATGCCGCGAATCATTCCAGCAGCTGAAATTCTCCAGAACACCGCGCAAATCCCGGTCGTAAATGTGAAATTACTCCGAGCATATCCTCACGACCCGCGCGCCTTTACGCAGGGGTTGGAGTATTACGGCGGATTCCTGTACGAAAGCACCGGGATCGCCGGCCAATCGACTCTGCGCAAGATTGCGCTGGACACCGGAAAAGTCATCCTGAAAGTCGATCTACCCTCGCAATACTTCGGCGAGGGACTGACGATTTTTCACGGAAAGATCTATCAGCTAACGTGGCTCTCGAAAAAAGGGTTTATCCATGACCTCCGCAGCTTGCGGAAAATTGGGGAGTTTCCCTATGACAGCGAAGGCTGGGGGCTCACACACGACGACAAATCGCTGATCATGAGTGACGGCACGAACAAAATCCGGTACATCGATCCAGTTTCGTTTAGCGTGACGCGCACGCTCGAAGTGTACGCAGGAGGCGAGGGAGTCGTTAATTTGAATGAGCTGGAATACGTCAAAGGTGAAATCTTCGCGAATATTTGGCATTCCCCGCGGATCGCTCGCATCGATCCGCGCTCTGGGCAGGTTCTCGCGTGGATCGATCTCACTTCGATCGTCGCGAAGGAACAGCACGGAGACGAGGCCGTATTGAATGGAATTGCGTACGACAAAATTGGAGACAGGCTATTCGTCACGGGCAAGAACTGGTCGAAGGTGTTTCAGATCAAGGTGGAAAGAGGTGCCCGTTAGGGATAATCCGTAGGCCGCTCCAGGGCGATGGACGAACTAGAGTGGTTTGCGAAACGCTTTCTGGGTTTTGTAGTGCTCATATCCGTTTGCTTCGTAAAACTTGTGAGCCCGCTCTCGAATCACGTTTGATCGCACATTCATTCCCTTGCAGCCGCGCTTTCGCGCCCACTCTTCGGCGGCTTGCAGCAGCTTCGCGCCCGCTCCGGCGCTTCGCTGCCTCTCGGCAACGATCAACCCGTTTACCTCCGCCCGGAGATCGCTTTCCAGCAAATACGACGTGCTGACATGCACCCAGCCAATCAAGCCGCCTTCCGCCGACTCGGCGACAAAAACGGCATGTTTCGTAGCAGGCGTTAGCTGCCGCAATCTCGCGGCGATCTGCTCCGCCGAGGCCGGATAGCCCAGCTCTCCGGAAAGTTGCGCGATGCGCGCAGCATCGCCACGCCGCGCCTTGCGAATTCTTATTTTCGCGCGATCGGCCATACGACGCCGCTAAAACTGCTTATCCGAATCGAGCAAAATTGTGACCGGGCCTTCATTGACCAGCTCCACGGACATCATCGTCTGAAAAATTCCTGTAGCGACGGTAACGCCAAGGCCGCGCAGCGCCTTATTGAATTCTTCGTAGAGTGCCGCCGCTTGCTCCGGCGGCGCCGCGGAAATATAGCTCGGGCGCCGCTGCCCGCGCGCATCACCATACAGCGTGAATTGCGAAACCACTAGCGCCGCGCCCTTAACATCGAGCAGCGAACGATTCATCTTTTCTTGCTCATCCTCAAAGATGCGTAGGTTGGCGACCTTTTCCGCAAGCGATGCCGCGACCGCGACAGAATCTTCCCGGGCGACCCCGAGTAAGATCATCAACCCGGCACCGATTTCGCCCGAGATGCGTCCTTCAACCGTCACTTTCGCGTGGCTTACTCTCTGGACTACGGCTCGCATAAAGTTTTTTCAAATCGGCCGATTTTCAAGACGCGCTATCCGCCGTCCCACGCCGCCACCTACTGATCGGCTTTCTTTTCTTTCACCGGCTTCCGCGGCAGCAGCTCCGGCAACTGTGCCACGTTGTACGCGAACACCGCCAGGACCTGCGCGCCTTCCGTCAGGTCGTCCCATCGCACATGCTCCAGCCTGTCCGCTTGCGAGTGATGCATTTTGTCGTAATCCGCAACGTCTTGCACGCACCAGAATCCCGGCACGCCCGCCTCATCAAACGGCACGTGGTCCGATCCGCCCTCGCTGCGCAGGCTCGGCTCCACCAATGCGATTTCTTTCGCTTTGGCGAGGGGATACAGCGCGTGGTCCATCGTCTCGCGCACGGCATAGTTGTGCATCAAGCCGACGGTCAGCACTTTCCCCGTCCCGGAGTCGTGTACGAGCACTCCGGAAATCTTCGGCAACTCGTCTTTGTGCGCTTTCACATATGCGCGCGAGCCGTTCAATCCCTGCTCTTCGCCGGTGAACAGCACGAATCGGATCGTGCGTTTCGGCTTCACTCCCAATTTCTGCAGAGCCCGCGCCGCGGCGAGCACCGCCATCGAACCCGTGCCATTATCCGTCGCGCCCGTGCCCAAATCCCACGAATCCAGGTGCGCGCCAATGATCACAAACTCATCTGGCTTCTCGGATCCGCGAATTTCCGCTACCGTGTTGTACACCTGCACAGGCTTGCCGCCGAGGGTTCCCTGAATATTTACTTCCGCTTCCGCCGACCCTTGCTCCTGCAAGTGCCACAGCAACTCGTAATTCTCGCGCACGGCATACGCCGCCGGAACTAGCGCGGGCTGATATTCCCGCGACAGCACGGACATGTTCAGGAGGCCAAACTCTTTTTCCGACGCGATCAACACGGCATTAACCTTCTCTTCCGCAAACATTTTCATCGCCGCGAGCCTTGCCTGCCGGTACGCCGCCGGGTCGATCGGACGTTCATTAGCGGGATGGCCCAATGGAATTGTGCCTTTGCCCCAGGGAGTCGCCAACGGAAACTCAGGCGGGTCCATCTTTCGTAGTGCGCCGAACAAGACAATCGCGCCCTTCAGCTTTCCTTTGTATTGCTCCAGGTCCTCTGTTTTTTCGACACGGACGCCGACCACCGGCCCGCGCACCGGACCATTCGTGCTCGGCGACCATCCCGCCGTCGCCAACGTCAGGCTTTGCTCCGTTGGCGCAACCAAGCGCCCAGTCGCGGGTCCGCGCGTCCAGTTATTCGCAATCGTCCAGTCCTCAAGGTGCACGTTCGAGAGTCCGGCCGCCTTGAATTGTTCCGCGGTCCAGTGGCTCGCCTCATCCAGCTTTGCCGAACCAGTGAGTCGCGGTCCGATGTACTCCGTCAAATACGTCAAGTTAGCCTTCAATGCCGGCGCGTCCGCTTTGACTTGCTCCAGGATTTTCGTGTCCATCTCCGAAATCGGATCGGGCTTCGGTGATTCCTCTTTTTTGCCGGTGTCTTTTGCGGGATTGTACGGCAGCGGTCTCCGCGGCAGCATCGCCGGAAGCTCCGCGGTATTGTAAGCCCACGTTGCCAGCACCTCGGCGCCCTGATTCAAATCGTCCTTCCACACTTTGTCGAACGTGTCGGACTGGCTGTGGTGCGTCAGGTTGTACTCCGCGCGGTCCTGAACACAGAAAAATCCCGGCACCCCGACCTCATCGAAGGAGAGATGATCCGTCCCGAACGAGCGCGCCATCCGTGGCTCGAGCAATTTCAATTCGCCGAGCGGCGCCAGCACTGCGTCGACTAACTCGCGGTCCTGATAATTGTCATGCAGCCCCAGCGTCAGAACGCGTCCCGTTCCCGTATCGTGAACCAGCACTCCCGAAATATTCTCCAGTTCCTTCTGGTGCGCCTTCACATATTCCTGGGAGCCGTACAGCCCCTGCTCTTCGCCCGAGAACAGCACAAACCGAATCGTCCGCTTCGGCTTCAAGTTGAGCTTTGCCAAAGCGCGCGCCGCTTCCAGCACCGCCATCGAGCCCGTGCCGTTATCGGTTGACCCCGTACCCAAGTCCCACGAGTCCAGGTGCCCACCGATAATCACCACTTCTTCCGGCTTTTCCGATCCGCGAATTTCCGCAACCGTGTTGTACACGGTCATCGGCTTGTCACCGATGGTATTCGTCATTTCTATCTCAACCTGCACGGGCAGGTGCCGCTGCAGCATCCGGAAAATCGTGCGATAACTCTCTCCGGTGACGAACGCGGTCGGAATCGGTCCAATGTCGTAGCGTGACAGGCTCACGTCCGTCATGTTCAGCAGCGCGTGCGGCTTGTTCGAGTCCCGCAGCACCGCTGCCACGCCTTCCTGTTTCCAAAACTCCGTCCTCTCCTTGGCAGCCTTCAGAAAAACTGAGTATGGATCTTCCAGTGGAGCTTCGCCGATTCGCGGAGGAGGTTGCTGCATCGGGCGGCTCAGCAGCGCGTTCGGGTCATCCGGCTTCGGAGGCGACAAACTTGCCGCTTCCTGATAAATCACGATCGCGCCCTTCAGCTTGCCGTGAAATTTCGCGAAATCTTTTTTCTCCTTCACATCGAAGTACACAACCGGTCCCGTAACAGCACCCGGCGTACTTGGCGACCAACCCGCCGACGCAATCGTCAGCGGATGCTCAGTGGGGCTCACAATGCGCGCGCTCGCCTTGCCACGCGTCCACGAATGCTCCATCGTCCAGCCTTCCAGATGCGCGTTCACCGCGCCATACTTCGCGAACATGTCGCGCGTCCAGTCATTCGCTTGCTTGAGCTGCGGCGAGCCAGTCAGCCGCGCGCCAATGCTGTCCGAGAGGTACTCGAGGTTCGCCGCCGCCTCGCTGTGTTCGCGAATTTCGCTGAGAATCTGCGCGTCCGCCGCGGCGAAAGGACTCTTCTCATCCGCAGGCGGACTTGCCAAGCCACCTCGCACCGCCATCAACACCAACACCACGCCGCACACAAACACGCTGCATCGACGCAAGCTCATTCGTCTACCTCAAGCAATCTGTATTTTCGTTACCGATTCCACACCCGGCCGTCAGCTCCGCCGTCCCAATCGTTTCCTTAGACGTGCACCAGGCACTCAGCGGTTTCGCACGCGTCTCTGCCGCTTGCTCTGCTTCCGCGCACGCGGCGCCGGCTGGCATTTCGGACAGAAGTAGCTGCTACGCCCTGCAACGATCACTCGCTGAATGGCCGCGCCACACCGGTAACACCGCTTCCCTTCGCGTCCATACGCGCGGTGGTGGCGCTGATATTCTCCCGGCTGCCCCTCCGCGTCAAGAAAATCGGAAATCGACGATCCGCGCGCCAAAATCGCTTTTCGCAAAACGTCCTGCAGTACACGTCGCAGAAGTTGCGCCTGCTTTTTGGTTAACTCGGACCCACGCCGCATCGGATGAATCTTCGCTCGCCACAAACTTTCATCCGCATAAATGTTGCCGACGCCGCGCAGAATGCTCTGATTCAGCAGCAGCGCTTTGATCTGCCCATTCCGCGAACGGATGCGCGAGACAAACTCCTCAGTGCTAACCAACAGCGGATCGGCCCCAAATACCGTCAACTCCTCCGTGAGCCCCGGCCCGGTGAGATACGCCATCCGTCCAAATCGGCGCGGATCCGTGTAGCGCAGCTCCCGCCCATCATCAAGCTCAAACCACACATGCGTATGCTTCGCAGAAGGCTGCGCCGCGGCACACGGCGCAAGCTGCCCCGTCATTCCCAGATGTACGAGCAGGGAAGCGGCTTCAACGTCTCCGTTTTCCGGATGCGCGTCCGCGTTTCCGCGAGCAGAAAGTCGCAGCAGCATGAACTTTCCATACCGCTCCACTTTTTCAATTTGTCTTCCAGGAAGATGCTGCTCCATCGCCGCCGGGTCATCAATGAAGTCCGTCTTCCCCAACCTCACGGACACAATCCGCCGCCCCGCAACGGACTTCTGCAGCCCCCGCGCAACCGTCTCGACTTCAGGCAACTCCGGCATAGACCCGTCACCAAAACCGTAGGGGCGCAGCATCGCTGCGCCCCTTGTCCGCACGATTTAAGAATCTTACATCCGGCACTTGGTCTGTTGCGAGGCGGTTCGCCGCTCGCAAGCCCGGTTCACTTCTTGTGGTAATTCGGATAAGCCGGATGGTCTGGGATCACCACTGGACTCTTCTTCAGCGCCTCCAGCGTAACCTGCACGGCCTTTTCCAACTGCGCGTCGTGCCCTGCGGCGACCGACGCCGGATCATTTTCCACTTCTACATCCGGCGCTATTCCGCGATTCTCCACTTCCCAGTCACCGTGCAAACCGTAAATCGCAACGCGCGGCGCGGTGATGAATCCGCCATCCATCAACGGCGGATACCCATAGATTCCAACCAGGCCGCCCCAAGTTCGCGTGCCCACCAGCGGCCCGATTTTGTCCTGTTTGAACATCCACGGCAGCGCGTCGCCCCCGGACCCAGACATTTCGTTGATAATCATCGTCTTCGGCCCATAAATCTGCGCCAGCGGCGAACAGAATTTCTCGCCCTCTCGAGAAATCGCGCAGTTGCGCAGCGGCCGCTCCAGTTCATCAATGATGTAGTCCGCGATCGCCCCACCATGATTGTAGCGTTCGTCGATGACTGCCGCCTGTTTGCCAACCTGCGCGAAGTAAAAGCGGTTGAAATTTAAATAGCCGCCAACGGCCGTATCCGGCACGTGGACGTACGCTACCTTCCCTCCGCTTAGTTGATCCACCTTGCGGCGGTTATCTTCTTCCCAGGCGCGGTTCCGCAATGGAAATTCGGTCCCCACCGGCACGACCGTCACTTCCCGCGAATCCTTCCCGTCGGGATTCGGCCCCACCTTGATGCGCACTTGCGTGTCCGCGGTGTTCTCCAGGAATTTACTGACATCCGCGGGCGGCCGCACTTCCACTCCATTCACCTCCAGCAGATACTCGCCTACCTTTACTTCGACGCCCGGCTGTGTGAGCGGTGCTCGCAGATCGGGATTCCAGTTCTCGCCGTTGAAAACGCGCGCAAAGCGGTACCGACCGTTCTCAATCTTGTAGTCCGCTCCCAACAGCCCACCCTTAACCTTCCGCGCCTCCGGAATATCGCCTCCGCCGATGAACATGTGGCCGATAGTTACCTCACCGAGCATTTCATCGAACAAATAGTTCAAGTCCGCTCGCCCGCCCACGCCCTTCAGATAAGACGCGTACTTTTTCTCCGCCGCTGGAATATTTAATCCGTGATGGTTCGGGTCGTACAAAAAGTCTCTCTGGACCCGCCAAACCTCGTGATACATCTGGTTCCACTCCACGCGCGGATCGACCAATACTTCCATTGCGCCCACATTCAGCGCGCCTTCGCCGGGTTTTGGCGCCGCATCCGTTTTCGCGATGAACCACCCAGGTCCCTGGCGATAGAGCACCTTTTCTCCATTCGCCGAAACTCCGAAGCCGTTGATCCCCGCTAAAAACGGTTCCGTCTTCCTCGTAGTCGCGTCAAACTTCGTCACTGTCACCGGAGTGTTTGGTTCGAATCGCGGCACATCCGCGATCTCAGACAAGAACAGAGTGCCCGCTTTACCAGTGTCCAAGGAAACGTAGTTGGCTGGTTTGATCGGCAACGCCACAATTCGTTGTCCGATGCCGTCGATATCGATGGTGACCTTTACGCCCTCGTCCTTCTTCTCATCCTTCTTTTCGTCTTTCTTCCCTTTACCCTCGTCCGCATCCTTGCTCTTGTCCGCAGCGTCCTTCTTCTCCTCGGTCTTTTCTTCGTCACTCTGCGGTTCCATCGGCGACTTTTCGCCTTTCTTCAATACCGCCGCGTAAACGTGACGCAACACCGGATGCTGGAAACTCGAAAGGTCCAACCAGCCCGCCGTGAGTCCCATGTCCGTGCTGGCGGCAAAAATCAATTCCTTGCCGCCTTTGTCGAACACTGAATAGCGGGCGTCGCCCAGCCCATCGGTAATTTGCGAGACTTTACCGCTCTCGAGCGAGTACACAAAAATCGCGCGCAGATGGTTTTCCTGGAATTTCGAATACGTCAGCCACTTGCTGTCCGGCGACCAATTCGCGCCGAGCGTCACGCTTGGGTCCTCGAAGCGGTCCGCGTCCACCTTCACCGGCGTGCCCTTTTCCACGTCCACGTACCAGAAATTCATGCGCTTATCCGTGTAGGCAATCTTTTTGCTATCCGGCGACCATGTCGGGCCGTAAAAATAGGACGGCGGATTTCCCAGGTTGATCTTCTTCACCGTCCCAGATCCCGTTTGATCCACAATGTGCAGCGCATATTCCCCGGACTCATCCGAGAAAAATGCAATCGACTTTCCGTCCGGCGACCAGGACGGGTCGCGCTCCACCACCGCCGTGGTACGCGTAAGATTGCGTACATCGCCCTTTTCCGCCGGCACGGTCAGAATTTCGCCTCGCGCTTCGAAAACCGCTCGCACACCCGTCGGAGAAATCGCCGCATTCTGAATCTTTTCTCCTACCTTTTCGAAATGCGCGCGCGTCGACGGCAAATCTCCTGAAATGTGAATCTGCACCTTGGTCGATTTGCCGTTCTTCGGATCGAATAAATAAATTGCTCCAAACTGCTCGTACACGAGCGCGTCCGGACCCGCTGAAACCGTTTTCAGATCCAATCCTTTGTTTTCGACGACTTGCTTCACTGCTTTCGTCTTCGTGTCGTACGCGAAGAGGGTCACCGCTCCGTTGCGGTCGGACAAGAAATACACGGTGTCTCCCAGCCACACCGGATGCGAATCGTTCGAATTCTCGCGGGGAATCCTCTCCAATCCCAAATCGCTTAGCTTCACAATATTAATGGGCGTCGTCTGCCCGCCGCGATATCGCTTCCACGAAGTCTGCCACTTGATATTCGGCACATACGCGATGCGCGTCCCGTCAGGAGAAAGTTTTCCCTCAAACGCGCGCCACATGGGCAACACTTCCGGCCAGCCGCCTTCCAACGGAACGGTGTATAGGCGAGTGATGTCCGCGAACGCGTCACGGTCTGACAGAAAAAGTACTTGCTTGCTGTCCGGCGTCCAGCCCACCGGCGAATCCTGACCCGGATGCCACGTCAGCCTGCGCGGCTCCCCGCCTTCCGCGGCCATGACAAAGGCGTCTATATTTCCGTCATACTGTCCCGTGAACGCAATCCAATTTCCGTCTGGCGAAAATATCGGCTGCGTCTCGTGCCCACCCGTAGTGAGCTGCCGCGCTTCTCCGCCCTCACGCGGCACGCTCCACAAATATCCTCCGTAGCTAAACGCGATCTGCGTTTTGTTTAGCGTCGGCGTGTGCGCCAGTGAAGGCACTTCATCCGCAGCCGGGCGTCCCGCAGCACGACCCGCGCTAGCGCCAACCAACAACACACACATCAGCATCGCCGTTCGAAAGCGCATCCTCACCCTCCCACCGAGCTGAATCTAAAAATCCTAGTTAATTCTTCAACGGCTAATTCTTCTTTTCCGGTGGCCAGAACCCTGGCTCGCTAATCGCCCGGCTATCCCGCTTCTCTGCGTATTTCTCGACCGCCGGAGCAATCGCCGATGCTTTTCCAATCAGCACAAATACCAAATTCTCTGACGGAAAGTGCTTCTGAATCACCTGCTTCGCCATCTCCGGAGTCACCGCATCGACCCGCGCCTCCAGTTGGTTGATCTCGTCATCGCCCAACCCATAGAACTCGTACGCCGCAATAATCTGCGCCAACTGTCGCGAGGTTTCAATGTTTGGCGGAAATTGCCCCTTGATATAGCTTTTGGCCGATTTCAATTGCTCGTCCGTTACACCCTGCTTGTGAAATTTCTGCAGTACCTGTAACGCCAGGTCAATCGCCGGCGCGGTCGTCTCGTTCTTCGTAAAGCTGAAAACTCCAAACGGTCCCGCCGCCTTTCGCGAATCAAAAAAAGAGGACGCTCCGTACGTGTATCCCGACTCGACGCGCAAAGCCTCGTTCAACTCCGAAGTGAATCGCCCGCCGAAAATCGTGTTCACCACGCGTATTGCTACGCGATCCGGGTCGTTGCGCGCAATCCCCACGTTTCCAAACGCGAAATATGTCTGCGTGGCATCCGGCTTGTCCACCAACAACAACCGCTTGTCTTTCACCGGCGCTGCCGGAGGTATCGGCGGTGGTGCAACCGTATGGGCCGGCCAAACACCAAACACTTCCTCGAGTTTCTTCCGCATCTCCGCGCCATCGAATTCGCCGGCAACCGCCAGCAAAGTATTCCCGGGCGCGTAGTTCGCCTCATAAAACTTTAGGATCGTGTCGCGCTTGATGCGCTGCAGCGAAACCTCATCGCCTCCCGCGGGACGCCCGTAAGGATGCGTCCCGTAAAGATAGCCGTCGTAATACAAGCCCAGCACCTGCTGCGGATCATCCTTAGCCCCGCGCACTCCATCCACCGACTGCGCCAACAGCTTCTGCACTTCCGCGTCCGGAAAAATGGGACGCAGCAACGCATCCGAAAATAGCTCCAGGCCGCGCGCCAAGTCCTTGGTCAGGAACTCCGTGCTCACGCTGCTGAAATCCGCTCCCGCCTCTGACTCAAATGCCGCGCCTATGTAGTCCAGGTCCGCGGCAAACTGTTGCGCTGTGCGCGTCTTGGTTCCTTTCCTCAACAAACCCGCCGTAATGGACGCGACGCCGTCCTCTCCCGCGGGGTCACCCGCCGAACCGGTTTTCACGAGCGCGTAGAGATTCACCAACGGTACGCCGTGCTTCTCCAGGAGCAGCACAGTCAATCCGTTCTTCAAGACGACTTTTTCATGCGGCGGAATATGCAGCGTCTGCGCTGCCGTTGAGAAAGCGGCAACCAGCATGGCCAGAGTTACAGCAAGCGCGGGCACTCCGAAGCGAACGCGTTTCACGGCTTGCTCTTTTCTTCAGCATTCTCGGGAATCAGCGTCGCCACCGTGCGGTTATTTGCTCCGAGATACAATTTCGCTACTCTCTGCACGTCTTCTTTGGTCACCGCGGAATAATTCTTTGCCGCATCAAACAATTTCTTGTAATCGCCGAAGAACACTTCATAGGTTCCGATCGTGTTCGCCCGCCCGTTAATCGTGCGCATCTCCCGATAGAACTCCGCCAGCCGGATATTCTTCGCTTTCTCCAGCTCACGATCGCTGACCAGCGCGTTCTTCGCGCTCTCAAACTCCTCGTACATTGCTTTCTCGCACTTTTGCGGGTCCACCCCTTGCTTCGGCTGCGCGGCGATCTCGATGATCGTGGGGTCGAATGCCGGCTCGACGGACGAGGAAACATCCAGCGCGAGCTCGTCCTTATCCACCAACCGTTGGTACATCCGCGAACTCTCGCCCTGGAATAATATCGTCCGCAAAATATTCAGCGCGTAATAGTCGGGGCTGTTCGTCCGCGGGATGTGGTACGCGACGAACACCAACGGCAGTTGCGACGGCTTCCGCACAATCAGGCGCCGCTCTCCCAACTGTTCGGGTTCCGCGGTAGTTACAGGAGGCGGAGGCGCGTGCGTTGGAATCGGCTCAATGTATTTCTCGCAGAGCTGAAAGATCTCTTCGGGGGAAACGTCGCCGGCGACTACCATCGTCGCGTTATTCGGCGAATATCCCATCTCAAAGTGGTGCTTCAGTTGTTCCATCGTCCAGTGCTCGATATCGCTCATCCATCCCACCACTGGCCAGTGGTAAGAATGTGCGATGTAGGAGGTGGCCCATAGCTGCTCGTCCAGCAGGCCCCCGTTGTCGTTGTCGGTGCGCAGCCGCCGCTCCGACGCCACCACTTCGCGCTCGGATTTAATCTTCTGCGGATCGAAGATCAGGTTCTGAATGCGATCCGCTTCGATGTCGTAAATCAGCGGCAACGCCGAGCGCGGGAACCAATCTTGATAAACGGTCACGTCCCTCGTGGTGTAGGCATTGTTCGCCCCGCCGCTCGCCTCCATCACCTTGTCCAGCTCGCCGGGGCCATACTTCTTCGCTCCGTTGAACATCATGTGCTCGAAAAAATGCGAAATCCCGGTCGTGCCGGGCCCTTCGTTGCGCGAGCCGACGCGATAAAAAATGTACAGGGCAACGTTGGGGATGCTGTGGTCCGTCTGCACCAGCACCTTCATCCCATTCTTGAACGTCTTCGTCGCAACGGGAAATTCCTGACCCTGCGCCGGCGTCGTCAACGACGCGCACGCGTATAAAAGAAAGAAGGCGGTGCCGCAAACCCGCCCGATCATGTTCTTCATGAACTCACCCTCGCTCAGAGCCACTCCCTAAAACGCATGAAAGCCTGAAAATGTTTACGATTATCTTGGTAGGGCCGCAGCACCGCTGCGCCCCCGCTTGGCAAGACGTGTTGCCTGGTTGCCTGACTGCTACTTGGCCTCTCCAATCAAGGCGAACACCCTGACCGCCCCGCCCGACCCGCCTTCCAACTTAATCGGAGCCACCACTAAAAACGCGCCCGCTTCCGGCACTTCGCTCAAATCCGCCAAATTCTCGAGATGATACAGCCCCGCGCCCAAAACCAAATGGTGTACCGCGAAATCCTCCGACGCCCCGTAATCCGAGCTCAGCGTGTCGCACCCAATCCCGCTGACTTTGCGCGAAATTAATAGCTTGGCCGCCTCCACCGAGAACCCAGGAAAATGCATCTTTCCTTGAGCGTCTTGATTCCGATACTTCCGCGCATCCGGCCAGCGCGAAGCCCACCCGGTCCTAAGCAACACAATCGATCCGGCCGAAATTCGCCCATGCTTCTGCTCCCACTCTTCGACGCGCCCCGCCGGAAGCCGATAGTCCGCATCCTTTGCGCCTTCTGCACGGACATCCAACACAACGGCCGGACCAAAGAATTGTTTCGCTGGAATCTGCTCGACCGTCGTCTTACCGGGAGGAAAATGAACCGGCGCATCCAGATGCGTGCCGTAGTGCTCCAGCATCCAAAAGCTGCGCGTGAAATACCCGTTCTTCTCCACCGTAGCGTTCACCTTGGCCTCGAACACCTTCTCGTCTCCGGGCCACGGCACCAGTTTGTCGTTGATTGCGTAACTCAGATCCAGCACCCGCGTTTTCCCGCCGGAGATGCCGGAGAGCAAGCTGTCGTTCTGTGATTTCTGCGGAAATAGGACCATAGGAAGGAACATCATAGCGGTCACGATCCCGATGGCCAAAAACGATAGACGCCCCAATGCACTCATTGAGCCTCCGAGTTCTCAGCCCCCGCGCACCAAAGCGTCGGCCAGCCAGCCTTCAGCTCAGACCCGCCTTATGGACCTGAGGCTCTTCTCCTGCGTTCCGTCACGCTCTTTTCACTGAATTCTTACAGGCAAGCACAGCGTCCTGCTTACGGCAACGGAATCCCCGGCGTGGCCACAATCCCAGCCATGCGCAAGATCTCCAGATATTCCTCGTTGGTAATCGAGGAAATCAGCACGCGCACATTCTTCAGCAATTTCAACTTCCGGAGCGCGCGATTTTCCCGCAGCTCTGCCAAAGTCACTTGCCGCGGCAGCCGTTCGAAGGCCCGCAGGTCCGCCACCAAATTTTTCCCTTTATGATCGTGCGGATCGGGATAGGGGTCGCGCGTAACCTCCGCGATGGAATAGAGCGATCGCTCAGGCGCGGAGTGATAGCACAACACCCGGTCGCCCTTGCGCACCTGTTTCAAGGCGCGAATCGCATCCGGTTTCCCGGCGGCGCCGTGCCACATCTCTTTGCCCTTAACGAAAAGCGTATCCCAGTGGTAGTGGTGCGGGTCCGCGCTGAAGATCCAGTGATTTCGTTGCGCTGTCGGAAGTGCCATCGAGGCTTCGAGTGGGCACTATACACGGGGTGTGACGAAAAAGCGAAACAAAATGTGCAAGTTAGCCGCTTTTTGGCAAAATTTACATCATGCGATTGAAAAGGCGATATTTCCAGCCCTAGGTCTACGATAAGCGTTGTATATTCAGCATGTTACAGGGATTAGCCACCAACGTTAACAAAAATCTCGTCCCCGCGCACCTCCACTGAATAGCACTCCACACCCACGGTCGGGTTCTGCCCAACCTTGCCCGTCCGCACATCATATTGCCAGCCGTGCCATGGACACGTGACCACCGCACCCTCCAGCGGTCCATCCGCCAGCGGCCCTCCGCGATGAAGGCAAACATTATTGATTGCGTGGAATTGCCCGTCCACGTTCGCCAACGCCACGGACTTCCCCTCCACCTGAAATTCCCGAATCGTCCCCGGAGGCACATCCGCAGTCCTGGCAGCCCTCGCAAATCCCATGCGATCTCCTCGTTTCTGATTTCGCGGAGTATAGCCTTGCCTTCAGCAGTTTGGCAAAAGAACCCGGATAGATTCCACTTTCCCCACTGTTTTAAAGTCAAGGATTACAGTCCGATGCGCAACAGGCCATTATGAGCTCTACGATCCAAGAAAGAATCGACGCCGTCGACTGGCAGACCGCGCGCGAATCGCTCTCTGCGCGCGGCTACGCCGTCACCGATCCAATCCTGGCGCCACAAGAATGCGCCTCCGTCGTCTCGCTTTACAATGACGCATCCCGCTTCCGCAGCCACATCATCATGGAACGCCACCGCTTCGGGGTCGGCGATTACAAATATTTTTCCAATCCGTTGCCGGAGCTCGTCACCGACGTTCGCGCGGCTGCCTATCCCCACCTCGCGAAGGTCGCGAACGAATGGGCAAACGCATTCGGCGAAAAGAAAGCGACGTTCCCCTCCAACCACGCCGCATTCCTGAAAATCTGCCACAAAGCTGGCCAGACCAGGCCCACACCTCTAGTTCTGCACTACGAAGCAGATGGCTACAACTGCTTACACCAGGATCTCTACGGCGAGATAGCTTTCCCGCTTCAGATGGTCTTTCTGCTCGGCCAGCAAAGCCGCGATTGGGAAGGCGGCGAATTTCTTTTAGTGGAGCAGCAACCCCGCGCACAATCCAAAGCCGAGGTTGTAACCGCCAATCGAGGACAAGCGATCATCTTCACCACCCGCTGTCGCCCGGTACGAGGCTCCCGCGGCTACTATCGTGTCAACCTCCGCCACGGAGTTAGCCGCGTCCACACCGGCACCCGCTACACGCTAGGCATAATCTTCCATGACGCCAAGTAATTGCTTTTTTTGGAGTGCGGCGGTCTGGCCGCCGCTTTCGAGGTGTAAGCCCTAGCCGAAACGGTATGGCATCAGTCACGGTTCTCAGCCTAAATAAAAGGCGCTAACCATGGAACGCCAAGCCCGCAGAAACGCACGCTATCTAAAGAAAAGCCCGCTGAACATCGCTCAGCGGGCTCGTAAATAGGCAGACCTTTCCGGGAACCTACTCGATCTCGACGTTGTCTCCCGCGTAGACCTCCGCGGAGCTATACGTTACGAACACCGTCGCCGAATTGCGGCTCGCGTTCAAAACAATTCCCTCTCCCAGCACTTCGCGCGGCAAGTCTTTCCACTCATAGCGCGTCGGAGTGCTCCCAAAACCGTAAACCTGATATTGGTACCCCTTCGTTTGCGGCGTGGTTTCAATATCCTTGCCCTGATAACGGAAAACGCGCACGTAATCGCCAACCTTCACGCCTTGCGCCGCGCCCAGGTTCACATACATGGTCGAACCTTGCCCCTGGCTCTGCTGGAATGTGGACGAATTCACCACCGTCCCCACCGGCTTCCCACTCACGGGCGCAAAATGATCGAATGGGCCCACCTCTTTATAGGGAGGTATCGGGCGTTCCTCAAACGGCCGCACAATGTCGCCCCGGAACATCTCCGAGCAGGAAAAAACCACCTGTGCGATGGAGGTTTTCTCCAGCACGCTCACCACACGCAGTTGCCCGACATCGGCATACAAAAGACCTATGGCGTTTGAGATCTTGCGCTGTCCCTTGAACCATTCCGTCGCAGCCGGATCTTCCACTTGGCGCATCACCATAAAGCGGTCGCCGACCCTGACTCCATTGTTGCTCCCGCGATTGATATACACGTTCTCGCCCTGCGAGAAGATGATCTTGTAGGCCGATTGCTCGCCGGAAATCACGTAAAGGTCATTCGGCAGCCTCGTATCCTTCACAAAGCCCGAGCAATAGACCGTAGTGTAGCCGGGCTGCAACGTGGTCACGGCCGGAGCCGCTTGCCCGTAGCAAACTCCCGCGCCAGCAAACGCGGCCAGGCACAACGCAGCTAGATTAGCGCGCATTGAACATGCTCCTTGAGATCACACCCTGAGGATCGTGCGAAAGAAGTCCCACGACCAAAGTAACAAGCGCCCCGGCGGGCGTCAACAAATTGGGCGGCTCGGCTTTACACTTTTGATACGGCATGCTACAAGCCCTATTTTCAATATTTTGCCGCGAAATGGGTGGGCGACGCCGCGCGAGCGCATCGCATAGGCAAAGCAAAGGGACTGAGGATGGGTCTATTCGGCAAGGGTGTGGCGCGCATTTGCGCTGTGGTGGCGGCATTGTCCGCGCGAGAAATGACCGCGCAGCTCCGAGACGCCTTACGCGAAACGCTCACCGTCGAATTGCGCCTGGACTGGCTCGCCAATGACTCGGAACGGCGGAGCTTTCTCGCCTGGTTGCGGCGCAATCGCCCCAAACGCGCCGTGTTGCTCGCCACCTGCCGCAGGCACGAGGGCGGTGGCTTATTTCCCGGCAGCGTCGAGGCCGAGTTGCATTGGCTTGCGCGGGCCGCGCAAGCAGGCTGTCTCTGGTGCGATCTCGAGATCGAGACGTTTCGCAACCTCCCCAGGAATTCGATTCGCCATCTTTCCTTGCCGCGCCGCATTCTGCTATCCATCCACGATTTCAGGCGGATGCCCACCCTGCGACCCGCCGCCAGGCTTGGTGCGCGAAACGAAATCGATGGCATCAAGGTGGCTGGGGCCGCTCGAACAATCGGAGACTCTGTCCGACTTCTCCAATTCGCGGCCGGCTTGCGCAATTGCGTTGCTGTTCCGATGGGCGAAGTCGGCCTTCCGGCGCGCCTGCTCGCTTTGCGTGAAGGCAGCCAACTAGCCTATGCGCCGGTAGCGGAGGCAACCGCTCCGGGCCAGGTCTCACTCGAGGAAATGAAGTATCTCTATCGCGCTCACGCGTTAAACCGCCAAACGCAAGTCTTTGGCGTAATCGGCAACCCTATCGCCCACTCGCTTTCTCCGCTGTTGCACAACACCGCTTTTATCGCTCGCAAGATCAACGCTGTCTACCTGCCTTTCCTCGTCCCCAACCTGCGCGATTTCCTGCAGGCTGCGCCGGATTTCGGCTTGCACGGCTTCAGCGTCACCCTGCCGCACAAGCAAACCATTCTGCGGCATTTGCAGGATTGTGACGCGCTATCCGCCGAGATCGGCGCGGTAAATACGGTCGTCGTCCGCCGCGATGGTTCACTCTACGGTTGCAATACGGATTACGTCGGCGTCTTGCGTGCGCTCGAGAAAAAACTATCGCTGTCGAAAAGCCGCGTGTTGATTCTCGGCGCGGGAGGGGCTGCTCGTGCCGCCGCCTTCGCTTTGTCTCGCGCGGGCGCCAGCGTCTGCATCTCTGCGCGCCGCGAAGGTGCCGCTCGCGAGCTGGCGCGAAGTGATCCAGCGCCGTACTCTACGGACGCAATCCTTTGACGCCATCCTCAACGCCACTCCCATCGGCATGTATCCGCACTCTGCAATTTCTCCGTTGGCACCGGGCGAGTTACACTGTCGGATTGTCATGGACCTCATTTACCGGCCTGAGAGGACAAAGCTGCTGAAGCTCGCCGCGCAAAAGCGCATCACTACCGTTTCCGGCGTCGAAATGTTCCTGGCGCAAGGCATCGCCCAGTGGGAACTCTGGATGAAGCAATCGGCGCCCGAAGCGGCGATGAAGCGAGCGGTCCTTACTGCTTTGCGGGCGGAGGAACGCCGGCGGAGTTCCACGTGATTCGCCCGGACTTCCGTGAATTTCAGCGCCTCGCTAAACAAGGCAACCTCATTCCGGTTTACGAGGTTTTTCCCGCCGACTTGCTGACACCGGTTAGCGCCTATCTGCGCATCGCACAGGGCGCGCGCTACTCCTTCTTGCTCGAAAGCGTCGAGGGCGGAGAAAAAATCGCCCGCTACACCTTTGCCGGCGCGCATCCCGAAGAGGTTTTCCGCTACAACGAGGGCGCTTGCGTGATGGAAAGCGCCGACCGCGTCGTCTGGGAAGAACGCGACCCCGTCTCATTTCTCCGCGAGCGCATCGAACGCTTTCATCCCGTTCGTGTGCCGGGCCTCCCGCCGCTCGTAGCCGGCGCGATTGGCTATTTTTCGTATGACATGGTGCGCCTCATCGAACGCCTTCCGAAGCGGCTGCGCGATGAAATCGGTCTCTACGACGCCATGCTCGCCTTTTATCACGGCCTCATCGCCTTCGATCACGTGCAGCATCGCCTCTGGATCGTGCGCAACGTTTTCACAGATGGACCGGGCGGCACTCTGCGCGCCAGGTACAACGCCGCCGTGCGCGAAATTCGCCACACGCGCAAGCTTTTGGAACAGCCTGTTCCCGCTGAACGTCCGCGCAAAGAATCTCAGGGAAAAGGCCGCAAGCTGAAAGTTCGCTCCAATTTTCGCCGCGGCGACTACCTCGCGGCGGTGCGCAAAGCCAAGCAATACATCCGTGCCGGCGACATTTTCCAGGTCGTGCTCAGCCAGCGCTTTTCCGCAAAAACAAAAGCGCAGCCGTTCGAAATATATCGCGAGCTTCGCGCTCTCAATCCGTCTCCCTATCTGTTTTACCTTCAGATGAACGACATCGCCGTCGTAGGCAGCTCCCCGGAAAGGCTCGTCAAAGTGCAAGGCCGCGACGTTTTCTATCGCCCCATTGCCGGAACGCAGCCCCGCGGCAAAGACGAAGCCGAAGACCAGCGCCTCGAAAAGGAATTGCTCGCCAGCGAAAAAGAGCGCGCCGAGCACATCATGCTCGTCGATCTCGGCCGCAACGATCTCGGCCGCGTCTGCGATTACGGCACCGTAAAGGTCGAGCAGCTCATGACCGTCGAGCGTTTTTCCCACGTGATGCACATCGTCTCCACTTTGCGCGCCCGTTTGCGCGAGGACGTGGACAGCTTGGACGCGCTGATGGCTTGCTTTCCCGCCGGCACCGTTTCCGGCGCGCCCAAAGTTCGCGCAATGGAAATCATCGAAGAATTGGAGCGTACACGCCGCGGCATTTACGCGGGCGGCGTGCTGTATATGGACTTTGCTGGTAATCTGGATTCCTGCATCGCACTGCGTACCATGGTCGTGAAAAATGGCGTCGCCTACGTGCAGGCCGGTGGAGGAATCGTCGCCGATTCCACTCCCGAAGGCGAATTTCAGGAGACCATCAACAAATCGCGCGCGCTGCTGACCGCATTGGAATCTGCGCACCGCGCAAACCGCTAGACCCAGCAATATGATTCTGCTGCTCGATAACTACGATTCGTTTACCTATAACCTGGCGCAGTATCTTGGCGAGCTGGGCTGCAATGTCGAAGTGCATCGCAACGATAAAATTTCCGTCGAGGAAATCGCACGCCGCAAGCCGGAACGAATCGTGATTTCGCCCGGGCCGTGCACTCCGCAAGATGCGGGCATTTGCATCGACCTGATTCGCCGCCTCGCCGGAAAATTTCCGATCCTCGGCGTTTGTCTCGGCCATCAAGCTATCGGCGCGGCCTTCGGCGGCAAAGTCATTCGCGCCCCGAAACTGTTTCACGGCAGGACCAGCAAGATTCATCACGACGGCAAAAACATTTTCCGCAAGCTCGCCGATCCCTTCATCGCCACGCGCTACCACTCGCTAATCGTCGAACGCAAATCCCTCCCCCGCGAGTTAGCCGTTACCGCCGAGACCGAGGACGGCATCATCATGGGCGTCCGCCACCGCCGCTACAAGTTAGAAGGCGTGCAATTCCACCCCGAATCGGTCCTAACCCAATCCGGCAAGCAACTCCTCCAAAACTTCCTCTCTCTGTAAGCGCGATTCCCACGTAGGGGCGCCGCACCGCTGCGCCCCTATTTAGCAACGCGCCCACAACCAATTTTCGCCGTTGTCCGTAATGGCGCAGCATGGTGCGCCCAGCGATACAGTTCCGTCACCAGTTCAAGTCGGCTAAGATCGCCCCGTACTCCTCAATGCCGCGCCAGAACTGTCCAAGTCGCAAATTTTCATCGGAACTGTGCTGGTGATTGTCGTAATTCGCGATGGGCACGCCAATCCACGGCAGTCCCAAATCCTCGAATATATACATCGGCACGCTTCCGCCCAGCGTCGGCGCAATCACCGCATTTCCTTCGGTGGCGTCTTGCACCACTTGCACCAGTGCTTTGGAGACCGGCAAGTCCATGGCCGTACGCGAAGCGCGATATCCGCCTTCGTCCACGATCTTGGCGATTTTCGCGTGTTCGCGGCGCTCGTCCATGGTCGGCTCGTGGTCGATTACATAAAATCCCTGCTTCCGGATAAATCCGACAATCTGCTCGTATTTCGCGCGCGGATCCTCGCCTTTCACCAGGCGAGCGTCGATGGACGCTTCCGCCTTCTCTGGCACGACGTTTTGCGCGGCGTCGCCCACATACGCGCTGCGTAGTCCCCGGACGTTGAGCGACGGCTCGTGGATCAACTCCACTAGCTTCTTGCCGCCGCCTTCCGGCTTGGCGATCCCTAATTTGCGCTCAAGTTCCGCATCATTGTCCGGCATCTTGCTCAGGGCTTCTTTTTCAATCGGGCTCAGCGGCACGACATCATCGTAGTAGCCCTCGATCAATACACGGCCGTTCTCGTCCCGCATCGATGCCAATAGCCGCGACAGCTCCATAGCCGGGTTCGGCGCCCAATTCCCGTAGTGCCCGCTGTGCAGCGCGCGCACTGGTCCGTAAACGGTAATGTCCAGCCCGATGTCGCCGCGATTGCCGAAGAACACGAGTGGCCGGCCAGACTGGTGCACCGGCCCATCGGCCATGGCTAGCAAGTCTCCGCCCAGCAAATTTTTGTGAAGCTGCAGCGTGCGTTCCAGATTTGTTGAACCCGCTTCTTCTTCTCCCTCGAAGATCACTTTCAGGTTCACGCCCATCGGAATCCGCTGCGCACGCAAGGCGTCGAGGGCCGCCAGCAGCGCTACAATCGATCCCTTGTCGTCCGAAGCGGAACGCGCGTAGATTCGCCAGTTGTCGTTGTACGCGCCCGGATGCTTGTCCGGAGCCGGGATGCGCTTGCCTCCGGCCTCAATCGCGTCGCTGCGAAGTACTGGCTCGAACGGTTTGCCATCCGTCCATGCCGCTGGATCGACGGGCTGCCCGTCATAGTGCGCGTAGAAAATAACCGTGCGCTTCGCGTCCGGCGCATTCAGCTTTCCGAAGACCACCGGTCCGCGTCCGGTAATCGGCAGCAAATGCGTTTCAATCCCCCGCGCCTCCAGCATTTCCACCAGGTGCGCCGCGTTCTTCTGAATATTTTCGGTATCACTGGCCACGTTCGGTATCGCCAGAAACTCCGTAAGTTCGCGCATGATGCGATCTTCATTGTTCAGCCGGTAGCTTCGCACCTCTTCGGCAACCTGCGCCGGCGGAATCGCCGCCCTCTTCTGCGCAAGGCACGGCAAAGCGCATACAACAAACAACGTAGCGGCGACAGCGGTTCTCAATTTGTTTCCCCCGTTTACTGGCGAGCGCATTCTAGCCGATTTCATCGACTTCTTCTCTGCGCCCTCTGTGGCCGATCTCGGTGCCCTCTGTGTTAATCCTTTTGCTTTCTTCGTCTGGTCTGAGACTGTCGACCGCCTCACGCAATTTGTGGCACACTGAATGATTACGCGGCGCAAATTTGCGCTGTACGTGACATCTCAAAAAGAAAGCCCCTGCCGGTCATAAGGTAAATGGACCCAAAGTTCATCCGCAATTTTTGTATCATCGCGCATATCGATCACGGCAAATCCACGCTTGCCGATCGCTTGCTGGAGATGACCGGCGCATTGTCGCAGCGCGAAATGCACGAGCAAGTGCTCGACTCCATGGACCTGGAACGCGAGCGCGGCATCACCATCAAAGCCAAAAGCATTCGCCTGCATTACAAAGCGAAAGACGGAAACACCTACCAACTGAATTTGATCGACACGCCCGGCCACGTCGATTTTTCCTATGAAGTGTCGCGCGCGCTTTCCGCCTGCGAAGGCGCATTGCTGGTGGTCGACGCCAGCCAGGGCGTGGAAGCGCAAACCGTCGCGAACACCTTTCTCGCGGCTGGACACAATCTCACCATTCTTCCGGTCATCAACAAAATCGATCTGCCCGCTGCGCAGCCCGATTTCGTAAAAGAGCAGATCGAAAGTGTTCTCGCCATTCCCGCGCACGACGCGCTGATGATCAGCGCGAAAAGCGGTCTCGGCGTGGAAGACGTCCTCGAAGCGATTGTGCATCGGGTTCCGCCGCCCAAAGGCAGCGCAGAAAATCCGCTGCAAGCGCTGATTTTCGATTCCTGGTTCGACATTTATCGCGGCGCCGTGGTCCTGGTGCGGGTGATGGAAGGCCGCATCACGCCGCACCTGAAAATCCGTTTGTGCTACAACAATCAGGTCTACGAAGTCGAAACGCTCGGCACGCTCACTCCCAAACCCGTCGCCCTCGATGAACTCGAAGCCGGTGACGTCGGCTTTGTCGTCGCCAATATCAAGGACGTCGCCGATGCGCGTATGGGCGACACGGTCATCGAAGCGGACCGGCCTGTTCCCGCGCTGCCTGGATTTGAAGCCATCAAGCCCATGGTGTTCGCGGGGCTCTTTCCCGTGCTTGCCGATGATTACGAGCCGCTGCGCGATGCGCTCGGCAAATTGAAATTAAACGACGCGTCATTTTTCTACGAGCCGGAAAATTCCGTGGCCCTCGGTTTCGGCTTTCGCTGCGGCTTTCTCGGCTTGCTGCACATGGAAATTGTGCAGGAGCGGCTGGAGCGCGAATTCGGGCTGAACCTGATCACCACGGCGCCCAGCGTGCGTTACCGCATCACGCGCGTCGACGGCAGCGTCATTGAAGTGGACAGCCCCGCGAAATTTCCTAACCCGAGCGACATGAGCAAAATCGAAGAGCCGATCATCAAAGCCATGATCATCTCCAACGAGGAATCCGTCGGCGGACTCTTGCAGCTTTGCCAGGACAAGCGCGGCACGCAAAAAGGATTCGAGTATTTGTCGCCGACGCGAGTCATGCTCACCTACGAATTGCCGCTGAACGAAATTGTTCTCGATTTCTACGACCGGCTCAAGAGCGTTTCACGCGGCTACGCTTCGCTCGATTACCACCTCGCCGGTTACGTCGAATCCGATTTGGTCAAGCTCGACGTGCTGGTGGGCGGCGAACCGGTGGACGCGCTGTCCATGATTTGCCATCGCGAGCAGTCTTACGAGCGCGGCCGCGACCTGGTGTCGCGCTTGCGCAAACTGATTCCGCGGCAAATGTTCGAGGTGCCCATTCAAGCCGCCATCGGCAGCCGCGTGATCGCGCGCGAAACGGTCGCTGCCATTCGCAAAAACGTTCTGGCCAAGTGCTACGGCGGCGACATCACCCGCAAACGCAAGCTCCTCGAAAAACAAAAAGAAGGCAAAAAGCGCATGAAGCGCGTCGGCCAAGTCGACATCCCGCAAGAAGCCTTCCTCGCCGTCCTCAAAGTGACCTCCACCGGCGACGAAGAGTGATATTTTGATGGGGCGGTTCCAACATTGTTCGTCGCTCTGTTATTGCTGGTTTTAAGCGCCTGGAGTAAACTTTTTGTACTGGTGAAGAAATGAAAGAGCCAACCCAATTTTTAACTAATGAAAAAGGCGAAAAGATTGCCGTCGTGATCAGCATTGAGGAGTACGAAAAGCTCCTTGAGGAATTAGAAGAGCTGGAGGACATTCGAGCGTTCGATGAAGCGGAAGCATCTGGAGAGATCCCAATACCGTTCGACCAGGCCATCGCTGAGATAAAGCGCTCCAGAAAGTGAGCTACGGCCTTCTCACTTGCCGCGAGCCAAGAGAGAACTGGCTGATTTGCCTGCCCAGCAACTTGCCGTCGCCGAACTCAAGGTCCGGGCATTGCAGGAAAACCCCCGACCCGCCGGTTGCAAGAAATTGGCTGAGCGTAAAGGCTGGCGCATCCGTTTCGGCAATTACCGCGTCATCTACAAAATCGACGACACGCAGAAAATCATTACTATCGTCGGCGTTGGCCATCGCCGCGAAATTTACCGGTAGCATCACCCTTCGCTCTTTCCTTTGACTTCGGTGGTGAGGCGGCCGCGGTGCAGGCGGATGTTTACGGTGTCGCCTAGGGCTACTTGGGCGGCGTCGCGAAGGAGGTGGCCGGCGGCGTCGGTGGCTATGGCGTAGCCGCGTTCGAGGGCGCGGAGGGGGCTGCGTTCTTCGAGTTGGAGGCGGAGGCGGTCGAGGCGTTCGCGCTTGGCGCGCAGAAGGCGTTCGGCGCGAGCGGCTAAGTCGGTGCTGCGCTTTTCGAGGCGCAGGCGCAAGGCAGCGATTTTCATCCTGAAATCGAAGGAAACGATACGCAGGTGCGCCGTGGTGAAGCGCTTGCGCGATTGCTGCAAGGTTGCGCGCAAGCCTTGCGCCAGGCGCGAGGTGAGCTCGTCGGTGCGCTGGCGCTGCTGGCGGAGGAGATCAAGCGGGCGGCGAAAGCCTCGGCGGCCGGAAAGCTCGTGGACGCGGCGGCTCAGCTCGAGCAGGCGGTAGCGCACGAGGCTGGCTAACGTTTCCTGCAGATCGGCGATGTGCTTGTCGAATTCGCGGCGCGTTTGCACGACCAACTCGGCGGCAGCGGAGGGCGTGGAAGCGCGCACATCGGCGACGAAATCGGCGATGGTGAAATCGGTTTCGTGGCCGACGCCGGAGATTACGGGAATTTCCGAAGCGAAGATGGCGCGCGCGAGTTCTTCTTCGTTGAAGGCCCAGAGATCTTCGAGGGAGCCGCCGCCGCGGGCGAGGATGAGCACATCGACCATTCGGCGGCGATTGAAGAATTGTACGGCGCGCACAATTTCCGTGGAGGCGCCGTCGCCCTGGACGCGCACGGGATAGACCGTGAGGTGCACGTTGCGAAAGCGGCGGCGCAGGATGCGCACCACATCGCGAACCGCAGCGCCGCTTGGCGACGTGATCAGCCCGATGCGGTTCGGCAAAAGCGGCAGCGGCTTCTTGCGGTCGGCAGCGAAAAGGCCTTCGGCTTCGAGGCGCTTCTTGAGCTGCTCGAAGGCGAGTTGCAGCGCGCCGAGGCCGACCGGCTCGATGTGCTCGACGTAAATTTGGTATTCGCCGCGCGATTCGTAGACGCTGATGGAGCCGCGCACGGTGACGTGCAGGCCGTCTTCGGGGCGGAACTTCATGGTGCGGAGCTGATTCTTGAAGCAGACGCATTTCACCTGGGAGCGTTCGTCTTTGAGGGTGCAGTAAATGTGGCCGGATTGGGCTTCGTGGCAGTTGGAGATTTCACCGGTGACCCAGATGTCTGTGAAGTTGCGGGCGAAGAGGTCGCGGATCTTGGCGGTCAGCTCGGTGACCGTGAAGGCGCGGCGGTCGGGCATTAGGTTGAATTGA
>Ga0137418_10000311_pt1 | contig 42495 bp, 38 predicted proteins | sample CZODoug3_1_2_16f_FD_122242 | JGI IMG/M metagenome (GOLD analysis project Ga0137418, IMG submission 122242) | Vadose zone soil fungal communities from Angelo Coast Range Reserve, California, USA - CZODoug3_1_2_16fungal (Hybrid Assembly) | ecosystem: Environmental > Terrestrial > Soil > Vadose...
TGCGAGCTGCTGCAGGCGCTCGGCCTCCGCTCGTTCTCGCCGAGCGTCACCGCCTGCCCGGGCTGCGGCCGCACCACCAGCTCCACGTTCCAGGAGCTGGCCGAGCGCACGCAGGACTACATCCGCAGCCGGATGCCCGAATGGAAGGCGCGCTACGAAGGCGTGGAGACGCTGACGCTCGCCGTCATGGGATGCGTGGTCAACGGGCCCGGGGAATCGAAGGCCGCGAACATCGGCATCAGCCTGCCGGGCACGGGCGAGGCGCCGAACTGCCCCGTGTTCATCGACGGTGAGCACTTCACGACGCTGCGCGGCACTTACGATGAGCTGGCCGACGGCTTCCGCGCGCTGGTGGAGAACTACGTGGCGACGCACTACCCCGCGCGCCAAACCACGCAAACGTGAAGGCGGACCTTCAGGTCCGCCTTGAAAAACGTCTAGACATCCGGCGCCGGAGTCGGGTACAACCTCGACTACCATGCACGGATTCCGTCCATTCCTCGGGGCGGCCGTCGCCGTCGCGCTCGCCGCCCATCTCGCCGCTCAGAACGCCCCGCAGACTCCGTCCGGGCAGTACAGCCGCGCCGACATCGAAGCCGGCGCCCGGATCTACGCACAATGTGTCGGCTGCCACGGCGTCAACGGCGACCAGATCAGCAATGTCGATCTCCGGCGCGGGCAGTTTCCGACGGTGGTGTCCGATGCGGACCTCGTCCGCCTGATGGCGACCGGAAAGCCGGCGGTCGGCATGCCGCCGTTCACCGTCCTGCGGACTGACGAGGTGACGGCGCTCGTCGCCTACATCCGTTCGGGCTTCGATGCGGCGGGGACGGCCCTGAAGGTTGGCGATCCCGGGCGAGGCGAGGCGCTCTTCTCGGGCAAGGGCGGGTGCGCCACGTGCCATCGCGTCAACGGGCGTGGATCGTACAGCGCGACGGACCTCAGCGAGATCGGCGTCATCCGGAAGCCGGCCTCGCTTCAGCGTGTGCTGCTCGATCCGGCGGGCGCCATGATTCCCGGGAACCGTTCCGTGCGCGCCGTCACGCGCGACGGCCGCATGCTGCGTGGACGGCGGCTCAACGAAGACGCGTACACGATTCAGTTGATCGACGAGCAGTCGCGACTGGTCTCGCTGGTCAAGGCGGATCTCCGCTCCTTCGACGTGAGCCCGGCCTCCTCGATGCCCTCGTTCGAAACCACTCTGACCGCAGACGAGCGAGCCGATCTGATCGCCTACCTGCTGTCGCTGAAAGGGCGTTAGCCATGAAGAAGTCGGCCTGTGTCGTACTGGGAGTGCTGGTGCTGGCGGCGTCGTACCGTCTCGACGCGCAGGTCACCTACGACCGCATCCTGAGAGCGGCCGACGAGCCGCAGAACTGGCTGACGTATTCGGGGACGTACATGAGCCAGCGGTACAGCCCGCTGCGGCAGATCGATGCGTCCAACGCCAAGAATCTCGAGATGAAGTGGATGATGCAGAACCAGGTGTTCGGTCCCTGGGAGACGACGCCGCTCGTCGTCGACGGCGTCATGTACCTCACGCAGCGCCCGAACGACGTCATCGCGCTCGACGCGAAGACAGGCCGGATGTTCTGGATGTACCGCTACACGAATTCCGGTCGCCAGACCGTGTGCTGCGGCGCGGAGAACCGCGGCGTCGCCATCCTCGGCGACACGCTCTTCATGGGCACGCTCGACGCGCACCTCGTGGCGATCGACGCGAAGAACGGAAAGCCCTTGTGGAACGTGGAGGTCGCCGACGACAAGGCCGCCTATTCGGTCACCGTGTCACCGCTCGTCGTCAAGGACAAAGTCATCATCGGCGTCGGCGGCGCCGAGTACGGCATTCGAGGGTTTGTGGCTGCCCACGATGCGAAGACCGGCCGCGAGCTGTGGCGCTTCTACACGATTCCCGGCAAGGGTGAACCGGGAATCGAAACGTGGTCAGGAGACGCGCACGAGCACGGCGGCGGTTCCATCTGGGTCACCGGCTCGTACGACCCGGCGCTCAATCTCACGTACTGGGGCGTCGGCAACCCGGGCCCGGACTACAACCCCGATCAGCGCAAAGGCGACAACCTCTATACGGATTCCGTGGTCGCGCTCGACGCCGACACGGGCAAGCTGAAGTGGCACTACCAGTTCACGCCGAATGACCCGTACGACTACGACTCCGTGCAGGTGCCGGTGCTTGCGGACCTCATGTGGAAGGGGACGCTCACGAAGGCCATGTTGTTTGCCAATCGCAACGGCAACTTCTACGTCCTCGACCGCGAGAACGGCCACTTCCTGTCCGGCGCGCCGTTCGTGAAGGTGAACTGGATGAGCAGCTTCGACGAAGGCGGCCGGCCGATCCTGACGCCGCAGCCTCCAGGCACGAGCACCTATCCTGGCAACCAGGGTGGCACCAACTGGTACTCGCCATCCTTCAGTCCCCGAACGGGACTCTTCTATGTGTCGGCCTGGGAAAACTACGGGTCGGTCTATCGCAAGGAGGCCACGCCGTACGAGGCCGGACGGCGCTTCAACGGAGGCGGCTTTCAGGTGACGATGCCGAATCCCGATGCGCCCGCGATGCGCCGCAATCCGATCAACGACTGGACCGACGTCGTAGGCCGCGGCGCCGTCATCGCGATCGATCCGCGCACCTCGCAACCGAAATGGAAGTTCCAGATGTACGACGTGACCGATGGAGGCATCCTGACGACCGCGGGTGATCTGCTGTTCACCGGCGGACGTGAAGGATATTTCCACGCGCTCGATGCCCGCACCGGCGCCGTGCTGTGGAAGGCGAGCCTCGGCGGCGCGATCATGAACGGTCCCATGACGTATTCAATTGACGGCAAACAGTACGTGACCGTCAACTCGGGTAACGTGCTCGTCACGTTCGCGCTCCGCGAGTGAGTGGAGCCGATCGTCACCCGGCAAGGAGACAAAAGTCTCATTTCTGAAACACCGGCGCGGCCATCCGACTATTTCGTTGCGGCGCCGCGCCGCGTCCGGTTAGCATTTCCCGTTTCATCCACTCATAGACCCCGGAGGCACCATGCGGTTCCCCGTCAGCGTGTGTCTGGCGATAGCTCTACTCATGTCGTTGGTACGCCCGTCAGTGACCGCCGCACAAACGTTTCAGGGCGGCGACGTCTTCGTGTCCGTTTCAAACGGTCAGGTGAATTGGTACCGGCCAGCCGGTGCGTCGCTCTCGCTCGTGAAGACCCTGAACACGGGCGCGGGCGGATTTACGACCGGCATGGCGTTCGACGCGGCGCACCGGCTCTACGTCACGAACTATTCGACGGGCCAGATCTTCCGGTTCGAGACCAGCGGCACGCTCCTCGGGGAGTTCGGTCCGGGCGGCCTGGGCAGCGTGGAGAGTCTCGTCTTCGACGCGGCGGGCAACCTGTACGCGGCGCGCGACGACAACGGCCAGGTGACGAAGTTGAATTCGCTCGGCGCGGTCGTCGCGACCTACTCGGTGCAGGTCGAGAACCGCGGCAGCTCCGTGATTGCGCTCTCCGCCGATCAATGCACGTTGTTCTACACGTCGGAAGGCGTTCGCGTGAAGCGGTTCAACGTCTGCACGAACACGCAGCTTGCGGACTTCGCCGTGCTGCCGTCGCAGCCGGCGTACTTCGTCGCGCTGCGCGCCAACGGCGAGCTGCTCGCGGCGGACAGCACCCTGGTCGCGCGTGTGAACGCGGCCGGGAGCACGGTCCAGGTGTATGACAGCGCGGGCGAGGACTCCTGGTTCGCGCTCAGCCTCGACCCGAACGGATCGTCGTTCTGGGCGGGCGACTTCATCACCGGCGACATCTACAGGTTCAACATCGCCACGGGCGCGATAGAGGTCGGCCCGTTCCCCACCTGCGGTACGGCCTGCATGTTCGGCATCGCGGCCATGCCGGCGCCGCCTCCAACCGACGTAGCGCTGACGAAGACCGACGGCGTGGAGGCCGTGAGGGCCGGCGACGTCACGACCTACACGCTGGTCGCGCGCAACAACGGTCCCGCGCAGGCGACCAGCGTCTCGATCAGCGATCCCCTCCCTGCGGGCACCAGGTTCGTCTCCGCGCCGGACTGCACGCTCGCATCCGGCGTCGTCACCTGCAACATCGGCAGGCTGGCCGCCGGCGCCGCCGCTACGCGGTCGATCGCGGTGGTCGTGAATGTGGATCGCACCACGCCCATGACGAACACCGCGACGGTCAGCCTGGCGGAGACCGACCTGGCGCCGGCCAACAACACGGCCACCGACACCGACGTCGTCACCCCGCCGGACCAGGACGGCGACGGCATCGTCGATCCGTCGGACAACTGCCCGCTCGTCGCGAACGCGGATCAACTCAATACGGACGGCGACGCGCTCGGCAACGCCTGCGACCCAGACGACGACAACGACACGATCGCGGACGCGACCGACAACTGCCCGCTGGCCAGGAATCCCGATCAGCTCGATACCGACGGCGATGGACTGGGCAACGCGTGCGACCCGGATGACGATGCGGACGGCGTGCTCGACGTCGCGGACAACTGCCCCGTCTCGCCCAATCCGGACCAGGCGGATCTCGACGGGGATCACGTCGGCAACGTCTGCGATGCCGACGACGACAACGACGGCATCGAGGACGCGGTCGACAACTGCCCGATGGTCTCGAACCCGGATCAGATCGACAGCGATTCGGACAGTCTAGGTGACGTCTGCGACGCGACGCCGGTGCCGGTGGCCAGGTATGTCTGCTCCAACGTGGAGGCGAGCCCGGTGACGATCATGCTGCCGGGACCGAAGGGGCCAGCGAGGACGCGGGCGAAGCCGACGTCGTTCTGCGCGGCGCTCGACGCGAAAGGGACGGTGATGCAGGGTCCGGTGCACCTGACGTGCTACGAGCTGCCGTCGTCGCAGGACGAACGCAGTGAACGCGCGGGTGAAAGGACGGAGCGGACGGAGGACAGGGACGACAGGGCGGACAGGACGATCGTGTCGGTCACCAACGCGTCCGGGGCGCAGAGCTTCGTGGTCCGCAAGGCGAAGACGGCCTGCCTGCCGTCGGAGGCGGCGTTCACGCCCGGCAGGAGGTAGGACCGATCTTCTACGCGGCCTTTCGGCGCTCCGTGGTGGAACGCGCGCAGTGGAGGAGACGCAGCGTCGCGAGCTCGTCGGCCTTCAACTTCGACGCGGTCTTTCGCATCGACGCGGGCAGCGACGTCTTGAGCTTCCGCGGCATCGACCCGTCCATGTAGCACTCGAGCACGGCCGGATGGATGTAGGACTTCCGGCAGATCGCGGGCGTGTTGCCGAGGATGCCGGCGACCGCCTCGATCGCGCGGACGACGTGCTTTTTCGACTGCGCGGTGGAAGCGGGCCGGTTGACGCCGGGCCCTGCGTTTTCGCGGAGCGCGGTCGCGGCGAGCACGGTGGCCGCCCACGTGCGGAAGTCCTTCGCGGTGAAGTCCGTCCCCGTCATGTCGCGCAGGTACTGATTGACGTCCGACGAGGTCACGTCCTGCGCCCGCCCGTCGTCGTCCAGGTACTGAAACAGCTCCTGGCCTGGCAGGTCGCGGCACTGCCTGACGATGCGCGCGAGGCGGCGGCTGTTGACGTCGACGCTGTGCCGCTTGCCGCTCTTGCCCCGGAACTGGAACCGCAGCGTCGCCCCCTTCACGTCCACGTGCTGGTCGCGGAGCGTTGTCAGGCCGAAGGAGCGGTTCGCTTTCGCGTACTCGTCGTTGCCCACGCGTATCAGGCTCTTCTCCAGCAACTGCACGACCGTCGCGAGCACCTTCTCGCGTGACAGCCCCGCCCTGGCGACGTGCGCGGCCGTTCGCGCGCGAATCGCCGGCAGCACCGTGGCAAACGCCTCGAGGCGATCGAACTTGTTGCTGTCGCGGCAGGCGCGCCAGCCGGAGTGATAGCGGTACTGCTTGCGGCCTCGCGCATCGCGGCCGGTCGCCTGCAGGTGCCCTTTCGGGTCCGGGGAGATCCAGACGTCCTTCCATGCGGGCGGAATCGCCAGCGCGCGAATGCGCTTCAGGTCGGCCGTGCTGCGCACCGGCCGGCCGCCAGCCCGCGTGTAGCGGAACCCGAGCGCGCCCATGACTCGACGGAAGCCGGGACGATCGTCGGTGATGTAGTGGAGGCCCGCGGACGCGGCTGAGGCCAAGGGGGTATCGGCCGTTGTCACCGCGATCCAATTAGCAAACGGCGGTCCGATGCGATTCGGATGAGCCGTCGAGCAGGCGCGTCGCGGACACGGGCACACAAGATGCACCCATGACGATCCCCCGGCAGGAGACACAACATGACACGCAACAACTGGGTGGCAGTAGCACTCGCCATGGTGCTGCTCATGTCGGCCTCTGCGCACGTTCGGGCGCAGGGCGGCACCGCCAACAAGCGCACGTTCCTCACCTTCAGCGGAGCCGTGCAGGTGCCCGGCGCAACACTTCCGGCAGGCAATTATGTCTTCCGGCTCGCGAACCCGAACGCACAGACGATCTGGCAGGTACTCGACGGGCGTGAACGGCACGTCCTCTCGACGTTCTTCGACGTGCCGTCGCCACGCCGCACGACGCAGGAGCAGAACCGTGCGGGCGGCAGGCCGGTCGTCATCATGGGCGAGACGGCGCAGGGGATACCTCCCGCGATCCGCGTGCTCTACTATCCGACCGATCTCTACGGGACCGAGTTGATCTATCCGAGAGAACAGGCGCAGTTGATTGCCAACGCCACGCGGCAGCCGGTGCTCGCGACCGACAGCGACGCGACCAGGGGCGGCACGGCGGACATCTTCACCCTCGAACCTGAAGCGACCAAGGCGCAGAACAACGCGGCCGCGGAAGAAACCACGACGACCACCGTCGAAGAGCAGGCGCCGCCGAGCACCGAAGCGCCGGCGCCGCGGGTGGCAAGCCGCGAATCGCGTCCGGCAGCGACGTCGGGAACCCGGTCGAGGGCATCCACCACCGAGTCGCAGCGGCCCGTCGGCACCAGTGGGCGCAACGAAAGCACTCCCGCATCGACAGCGGCAGGCCAGCAGGCGACCCGGGGAGGGCTGCCGAGAACAGCGAGCGCGCTACCGGTCGTCGGCCTCGTCGGCCTGCTGGCGCTCGCCGGTGGCATCGGCCTCCGACTGGCGCGCCGCCGCGCAGCCGTCCGTCAGTGAACGGTCGAATCGATCTGCAACCCGTTGGCGACATCCTTGACGCCGGCCGCGGCCTTCGTCATGTCGCCGACGCGGTTCTTCTCGTCGACGGTGCGCACGTCACCCTTGATGGTGACCATGCCGTTGACGACGTCGAAGTTGATGTCGCGCTGCTTCAGCGTCGGATCGTTGTCGATCATCTTGTCGAGGTTCTTCCGGATGTCGCCGTCGAGGTCGCCCGCCGTGGTGTCGTTGACGCCCTTGACGCTCAGCTCGTTCAGCACGCGTCCTGAAGTCCCGACCACCGCGTCGGCGACTTCCTGCGCGCGCGAGCGTTCCGCCATCGATCCGACAACGCCCTGCAAGTGGACGATGTGCTCGTCGGTATCGACCTTCACCTCGACGGCCGGCATGTTGGCCTGGTCGAGCGCCTTGCGAACGTCCCCCTTCGTGTCGGGGCCGCGCTGGCAACCGTACGTCGCGCACACAGCTGTGGTGACAAGCACCGCGATCTGGCTAAGCCTCATCCTGCCCTCCGCGCCTCTATTCAGCTAGCAAATGACGGCCCGATCGGCCGTCGGATGAGCCGGCGCGTGGGGTACGCCCCGCGCGAAAAGGCCGAGGTCATACCGGATGCACCCTGCCGGTCGTACAGGAGAAATGCCATGAGAAAAATCGGTTCGATGACGGTGGTGCTTGCCGCGGTGACACTGCTGGCGGTGACGTCGGTCACGCCGGTCTTCGCGCAGGCCGGGGCGGAGCACAAGACCACGTACCTGACGTTCAGCAAGCCGGTGCAGGTGCCCGGTATGACGCTCCCCGCGGGCACGTATCAATTCCGCATCGCGGACCCGGCCTCGCAGACGATCTGGCAGGTGTTCAACGCCAGCGGAACGCATCTGTTCACCTCGTTCTTCTACGTCCCCACGCGAGAGCGCACGATTTCCGAGGTAAACAAGGCGGGCGGCAAGCCAATCGTCCGGTTCCACGAGACGGCCCAGGGCGTGGCGCCGGCTGTCCGGGTCCTCTACTACCCGACCGACCTCGCGGGCAACGAGTTCCTGTATCCGAAGGAGCAGGCGGAAAAGATTGCCGCGGTCTCGCATCAGCCGGTGCTCGCCCTCGACAACAGCGCGGCGCGCGGCGGCGTGGCGCGTGTGATCACCGTCGAAGCGCCGGAAGGCGAGGCCGCGAGCAAGTAACGCAGATGCCGGGCCCCACGATCACCACGCGGAGCGAGCCACAATCGGCGAGCGCCCGTCACCACCGATTGCCACCCCGCGCCATGGCGGGGCGCCGTTCCGGCTCAGCTCAACGGTGATCCGTGTCCTGATATGTGATGAGCCGTACGCTGCGCTGAAGCGTCACGTACGCCGCCGCCCATTCGATCATGACGACGAGGCGGTTGCGGAAACCGATCAGCTCGAAGATGTGGAGGAAGAGCCACGCGAGCCAGGCGAGCAGTCCCGAAAACCTGATCCCCCGGATATCGGCGACGGCCGACCCCCGGCCGATGATCGCCATGCTGCCTCGATCGTCATAGACGAACGCCTGCGACGGCTTCCCCTCGAGCCGCTGCAGGATGGTGCGCGCGGCGTGCACGCCGCCCTGCATCGCGACCTGCGCGACACCCGGCAGCGGATGGCCGGCCGCATCCGTGAATGCCGAGGCATCGCCTATGACGAAGGCTTCAGGGTGGCCCGGCACCGAGAGGTCGCGTTCGACGATGACGCGTCCGGCGCGGTCGCGCGGGACGCCGAGCGTCGCCGTGACGGCAGAGGCCGCCACGCCGGCCGTCCACAGGACCGTGCCGGCGTCGAGGCGCTCGGAACCGAGCATCACGCCGTGCGCGTCGACCCCCGTGACAGTCGTGTTCTCGCGCACCTCGACGCGCAGCCGCTCGAGCGAGCGGCGCGCCGCATCGCGCAGCTTCGGCGCGAACGACGGGAGCACGGTCGGGCCGGCCTCGACGACCACGATGCGTGTCGCGCGCGTGTCGATGTTGCGAAACTCGGCGCGCGTCTGCCGCGCAATCTCGGCGAGCGTCCCCGCGAGCTCGACGCCGGTCGGGCCGCCGCCAACGAGCACAAACGTCAACAGCCGCTGCTGGCGCGCGGGGTCGGTTTCGCGCTCGGCGTGCTCGAAGGCAACCAGGATGCGGCGCCGGATGTCCAGCGCGTCCTCGAGCGTCTTCAGCCCCGGCGCGTGGGCCTCCCACTCGTCGTGGCCGAAATACGTGTGGCTCGTCCCGCTCGCGAGGATCACGTAGTCGTAGTCGATGACCGCCCCGTCGGCGAGGCTGACGCGCCTGGCGGCGAGATCGATCGCGCGCGCCTGTCCGAGCAGCACGTGCGTGTTGCGCGCCTTGCGGAGAATCCAGCGGATTGGCGACGCGATGTCGCCCGGCGATAGCGTGGCGGTGGCGACCTGGTACAGCAGCGGCTGGAAGAGATGGTGGTTGTGGCGGTCGATGATCGTGACGCGCACCGGCGCCTTGCGCAGCGCCTTGGCGGCGCTGAGACCGCCAAACCCGCCGCCGATGATGACGATGTGGGGCATCGGCAATAATGTTAGTGGTTGGCGGTGATGGCAAATCAATGAAGACACCCGAATTCACGACGGAGCATGCCGTCGCGACAGTCTGCCCACTCGACTGTCCGGATGGGTGCAGCCTCGAAGCGACCGTGCAGAATGGACGGGTGGTGTCGATCGACGGGTCGCACGTCAACCCGGTGACCGACGGGTACATCTGCGCGAAAGTGCGCCGCTTTCCCGAGCGTGTGTATGGACCCGACCGGCTGACGCATCCGGCGATACGCAAGGGACCGAAGGGGGCGGCCAGCTTCGAGCGCGTGACGTGGGACGAGGCGCTGGCAGCCATCGCGGGGCGGTTGATCGACGCGCGAGACAGATGGGGCGGCGAATCGATCCTGCCGTACAGCTACGGCGGGTCCAACGGATTGCTGACGCAGGACACGAGCGACGCGACGCTCTTCCGCCGGCTCGGCGCGTCGCGCCTGGCGCGGACGGTGTGCGCCGCGCCAACGGGCGCCGCCAACCTGTCGATGTACGGCAAGATGCCGTCGATCACGTACAAGGACTTTCCCGATGCGCGCCTGATCATCGTCTGGGGCGCGAATCCCTCGTCCTCGGGCGTCCATCTCGTTCCGCACATTCGCGAGGCGCAGCGCCGCGGCGCCACGCTCGTCGTCGTCGACCCGCGCACCACGCCACTGGCACGGCAGGCCGACATCCATCTGGCCGTGCGACCCGGCACCGACCTGCCGGTCGCGCTGGCGATCCACCGGTATCTCTTCGAGGAGGGACACGCGGACCAGGCGTTCCTGCAGGCGCACGCGCGCGGCGCGGAACGGCTGCGCGAACGGGCGCGCGAGTGGACGTTCGAACGCGCCGCCGCCGAAGCCGACGTGCCGGTTGACGTGCTGCGCCGCGTCGCCGACCTGTACGCCACGACCCGCCCGGCGCTCGTTCGCTGCGGCTACGGCCCGGAACGCAACAGGAACGGCGGGAGCGCGTCGCTGGCCATCCTGGCGCTCCCCGCCGTCGGCGGCAAGTTCGGCGAGCGCGGGGGCGGCTACATGATGAGCAACTCCGCGTCGTGGGGCATCACCAACACCTGGATCGGCGCCAGCGAGCCGGCGACCCGCATCATCAACATGAACCGGCTCGGGCGTGCGCTGCTCGAAGGCGATCCGCCGATCGGGATCCTGTTCGTCTACAACAGCAACCCCGCGGTGACGACACCCGACCAGCGGCGCGTGCTGCGCGGTCTCGAGCGCGAGGACCTGTTCACGATCGTCTTCGACCAGGTGATGACCGACACGGCGCGATACGCGGACGTGCTGCTGCCGAACACGACCTTCCTCGAGGGATACGACCTCGTCAAGTCGTACGGTCCGTGGACGATGGGCCTCGGACGGCCGGTGATCGAGCCGATCGGCGAATCGCGCTGCAACGCGGACGTGTTCGGCGCCCTGCTCGAGCTGACCGGGCTGGGCGAGGAGAACGACCCGCACGGCGAGCTCGAGGAGATGCTCGACGTGCTGTCACGGCTGCCGGGCACGACAGGTGACGAGGTGCGGGACTGCGGCGCGGCAATCGCGCCGTTCGACGGCCGGCCCATCCAGTTCCGCGACGTGTTCCCGCGGACCGCGGATCGGAAGATCGACCTCTATCCGGACGTGCTGGCGAACGAGTCGGCCGCGGGACTGTACGTGTATCAGCCGGACCCGGGAACGCAGGAGTATCCGCTCGCGCTCATCTCACCGGCCAGCGACAGGACAATCAGCTCGACGCTTGCCGAAATTCCGCGGCCGGAGGTTCGGCTTCTCATGCACCCGGACGACGCGGCGGCGCGTGGGATCAAGGACGGCGACGGGGTGCGGGTGTTCAACGCGCTCGGCGACGTGCGCTGCAACGCGGGCATCGGAACCTGGATCCGCCGCGGCACCGTCTCGCTGCCGAAGGGGCTCTGGAGGAAGCACACGGCCAACGGCTACACGGGCACCTCGCTGGTGCCCGACACGCTGACCGATGTGGCCGGAGGGGCGTGCTTCAACGACGCGCGGGTGCAGGTGGCACCGGTCAGTCGGCAGTGGGCAGCAGGCAGTCGGCAGTAAAAACTGCTGGCTTTTCCCGCTCAATTTGCAGAGACCCGTAGTCTTTTCTGCCCGCTGCCCACTGCCCACTGCCCACTGCCCGCTGCCCACTGCCCGCTGCCCACTGTTCAGTAATTGAAGAAGAAGATCAGATCCAGCCCGCCGCGCTCGACGCGCCGGAACGCGTTGCGCTGCACGCTGCTCGACACATCGGACGCGGTCCCCTGCAACCGCAGGAAGCTCGCGAGCTGATACTCGAGGATGAACTCGGTCGCCTGCTCGGCGCCGAACCCCTGACGCAGCCGGACGAACAGCCCCTTGGCCACCTGCTGTCCGACCGTCACGCTCGGTCCAAGCCCGTTCTCGCCCGCCGCCTGGATCTCGAACTCGTCGAGGTTCAGCGCGCCGCCGATCGCCTCGGACAACCCCGATGTCAGGTAGCCCCCGGCGAGCTCCTGCGCGCGGATGGCGAGCGCGATCTGCTGCGTTTCGCCCAGCTCGTTGGTCGGCGCGCCGAAGATGATGAGCGACAGGATGTCCGACTCGTCCTGCGGCGGGTTGCTGCTGAAGGACAGCTCGGGCCTCAGCATCGATCCGCGCACGTGGACGAACGTCTCGATGCCGGAGATGACGCGCCGCGCGGTCAGATCGAGCTGCGGGTCGATGACCTCGCTCCCCGGGAAGCGGATGCGGCCGTCGCGCATGATGTCGAACCGCCGCCCCTGGAACGAGTAGTTGCCGCGAACCGTGTTCACCTCGCCGGTGAGGCGCAGCCTGCCGCCCGGCGCCTTGACGATGTTCACCGCGCCGCCGACGTAGGCGTTCATGTCGCCGACGTCGATCGGCGCGCTCGCCGGCTTGATGTTGTTGCCCTTCAGCAGCAGGTCGCCTGGAATGGCGAGGCCGAGCCGCAGGTCGAGCGCGTCGAACATCGACGGCAGCGCCGGCGTGGTCGGCTCGGGCCCGGCCGACTCGGCTGGCGAGATCTCCGTCGCGGTCGTCGAATAGGCGCTCCTCTCGCCCGCGAGCCGCAGCACCTCGGCGACGTCGATGGTGCCCGGCTCCACCTCGAGGCTCCCCTCGACCTTCGGCGCGCGGACGGTGCCGGTGATGTGGAAGTCGCTGTCGAACTTCAGGTCGGCGGTCTTGTTCGCGATCACCTTGAAGTCGTCCGACTGCACCTTGATGTCCACCTCGCCCACCGAGCGTTCGTGCACGGCGAGGCTGCCGCCGATCGTCATCGGCCGCTTGTTCTTGTCGAGGATCCGGAACTCGTTGATCGTGACCACGTCCGGCTTCAGGTCGATCCGCGTGTCGAGCCCCGAGAACGACGTGTTGAGATCCGGCGCGACGAACGAGCCGCCCTTGATGTCGATGGCGCCGTCGACGTGTGGATCGTAGCCCGAGCCCGTGATCTTGAAGTTCGCCTGCAGCGTGCCGGTCACGTCGGTGACGTACGAGGTGAACCCCTGGACGACACCGAGATCGATCTGGCTGCTCGCCACCTCGAGGTTGATCGCTTCGCCGTCCGCCGGCGCGGCGTGCTCGCCTTCCATCGCCTTCGGCGTCGGCTGGAAGAGCGTCGTCGGCGCGAAGCCTTTCGCGGTGAGCCACGATTGCGCGGCCTGATCGAGCCGCACGTCGAGGTTCATGCCGTGGCCTTGGTAATCCACCTTGCCGCCGAACGACATGAACTTGAAGTTGCGGAAGGCGCCCTGCGACAGCGTGAAGTCGCCGGCCACCCGCGGCGCCGCCGTCGTGCCCGAGACGGTCGCGTCCGCGTTGAGCCGGCCGGCCAGGCGCTGGTCGCCGAGCATCAGCGCGTCGAGCTGCGCGACGTCCACGTTGTCGGCCTTGACGTGCAGCGTGTCGCTCGCCGACCCCACCGAGCCCTGCGCCTCGATGCGCTGGTCTCCGTTCACGAGCCGGATGTCGTCGACGACCACGCGGTTGTTGCCGTACTGGACCGTCGGATGCGACGCCGGATCGGTCTTCCAGACGATCTTCTCGGTCTGCAGCGCGAGGCTGCCGACGTGGATCTCGCGGTGGTCGGTATGCAGCACCGCGGATCCCTCGGCGCTCAGCTGCCGCGGCCCCTGCTTCGCCACGGCCGTGAAGTCCAGCTTCTCCTGCGTGTACGTCGTGTCCGCGGTCAGCGAGTTGATCTGCTGTCCGGCCAGCTGGACGAACGTCGCGTTGGTCTTCGCATGAACGGTCGCCTCCGCGAGGCGCAGCTGCGGCAGCGCGACGTCGAACGTGCTGTCGAGATCCAGCGCGTTGTTGTCGGCCTTTCCCAGGTTGCTGCCGTCGAGCATCCCCGCTGCCTTCAGCTCCTGGCCGTTTCCGGTGATCGTCGCGTCCACGGTCGCCTTTCCCTTCAGGTCCGGCTGGCCGAAGAGGCGCCCGAGGCGATCGAGCGACGGGGTCTCGACATGGAGCGCGAGGTTCGACGTCCCCGTGTCGTTCAAGGCGATCGGCCCCTGCCCCTTGACGTGGACGTCCGGGCCGTCGACCACCAGCTGATTCAGGTTGCCCGCGCGGTCCTGATACGTCCCGTCGACGACCGCGGTATCGATGTCGATGCCGCCGATCGTCGAGCGGTTCATGTCCACGCGGCCCGACGCGTCGATCGATTCGGGCGTTACGCCGTTCGCGTAGCCGCGCAGCGTCACGTTCACGTCGACCGCGGCGTTGACGCGTCCCGCCACCCGCGTGTCGCCCGAAATAGTAGACGGGTCGAGCCCGTTGAATTCGCCGTTTGCGACGACGTGCGCGTCGCCGCCGGCCAGGTTCGTGGAGAACTGGAACCGCGGCGTCGTCGCCCTGAAGATCTCGGAGTCGGCGAGCGTGCCTGACGCGTCCAGCGTCAGCGGATACCGGCCGCCGCCGCTCCCGTTCACGTCGAACTCGCCGGTGATCCTGCTCTGGTATTTCTCCGTGTCGAGCGCCGGGATGTTGAACCCGTGACCAACCTTCTGCAGGTCGAGGTTGGTGACGTGCCCGCGGGCCGAGTACTCCGGCGCGCCGTCGCCGATGCGGAACGTCCCCGTCGTCCCTGCGGCAATCGTGGCGTCGGCGAGCGTCGATTCCTCCATCCGGATGTCGCCCGAGAGCACGGGCCCGCGGCCCGTGAGCGTGTAGCCGAATTGCAGGTTGCTCGGCACGCCTGGCGCGTTCAGCTGCGGCGGGACGTTGCGGAGATCGACGTGAGCGGCCTGGCCGGTCAGGTCGAGGCTCAGCGGGCTGCGGGCCTCGATGATCCCCTTCGCGGTGGCGCGGCCGCCGTAGCCCGACGCGCTGCCGTCGACCGTGATCGTCGGCCAGTCGATGCGCCCCTTCGCGACGACGTCGCGCGTTTCGTAGCCGAGCACGTTGGCGCGCGACGCATTCACCGAGTACGTCCCGTTCAGCGGGTGGCTCGAGGCGGGCAGCGCGAGGTTCATCGTCGCGTGGCCGGTGACGTCGGTCCGGAACGTGGCGCCGCGCACGAGCGGCCCGGCGTTGAAGTGCTCCGTCTGCACTTCTCCGGCGACCCGCCGCTCGGGGCCGAGGCCGTCGACGACCAGGTTGCCCGTGACCTGGCCGAGCTGCTTTTCGCGCAGGTTCAGCTGGACGTCGAGGCGATCCGCGGGGCCGCTCGCGTTGATCTCGAACGCCGGCTGCAGGCCCGCGTATCCGCGCAGCGCCGGGAGGATCTTCGCCATTTCGCCGATATCGAACTTGTCGGACGAGGCCTTCACGTTGATGACGGGTCTGTCGCTGCCGATGCCTCGCACGACGCCGGCGACGCGCAGCGACGTCTCTTCCGTGCGGAGCGACAGGTTCTCGATGGTGACGCTGTCTTCGTGGCGGCGGATGACGCCCGACAGGTCGTTGACGCCGAACTCCGGGTTCCGCGCGCGGAGCGCGACGTGGGCGACGTCGACCTTCAGCTCGTTCGCGTCGCTCGTCACGCCGACCGAGGCGTCGATCTTGTCGATCACCTGCGGGACGCGCACGCCGGAGGTTCCGACCGGCTGGTTCTCGAGGTAGAGCGTGCCGCCGCTGACGCCAATCTCGCCGATGCCGATCGGCCGGCGGCTCTTCGGCTGGGTGGGGTTGGGCGTCTGCGCCTTGATCAGCTCCGTGAGGTTCCATCCCGTCGCCGTCTTCTTCACGTGAAGCGTCGGCTCGTTGAGACGGATGTGATCGAGGATGACGTTGCCGCCGAGGAACGTCAGGAAGTTGTAGTCCACGCCGACGTCCTTCAGCGAGACGACCGGCTGCCCGTTCTGCGTGACGTCCACGTCCTCCATCTCGACGCCGAAGAACAGGTTCCCGTCGATGCGGCCGATCGTCAGGCGGCCGTTCACGTAGTCGTCCGCCTGCCTGATGATGAAGCCGCGCAGCCATTCCTTGAACCACGTGGTCTGGCTGACGATGACCATCATCGACGTGACGCCGATGACCAGCGTGCAGACGAAGGCGACGACCTGGAGGAGCTTGCGCGCGATGGACATCAGAACGCCTGGCCGATGCTGAAGTGGATGCGCCAGTGGCGCGCCTCGGGGTTGCCGTTGACGCGCAGGTTGGGAATCCGATTGAGCTGGTAGCCGACGTCCACGCGCGCCGGACCGATCGGCGTCAGGTACCGGAGACCCGGCCCGGCCGCGAGCACCAGGTTGGTGCTGGCGAAGTTCACCGAGCCGTTGGCGACCTTGCCGAAGTCGAGGAAGCCGACGCCGCCGAACTTTCCCCAGAGCGGCTTGCGGATTTCCGTCGATCCTTCGTACATCGTCAGGCCGCCGATCGGCAGGCCGAACCCGCTCAACGGGCTCACCTCGAAGCGTCCCCAGCCGCGGATGCTCGTCGCGCCGCCGAGGAAGTAGCGCTTGAAGACCTGGACGCGGTTGGCCCAGACGAAGGAGCGCGCCACGCGCGTGTACTGCTTGGCCTCGCCGCGCACCTCCCAGTAGTTATAGGTGCCCCACAGCCACTTGCCGGCCTGTTCGACGTGGCCGTTGAGCACGTAGCCGCGATTGGCGTCGAGGATGTTGTTCGTCGTGTTGCGATTGACGTCGAAGGCGACGGCCGCCGTCGTGCCGCGCGTCACCCCGGTACGCGGGTCGAGGCCGAGCGCGATCAGGTTGTTCCGGATCGTGAAGTCCTCGAGACCCGAGTTGGTGATGGTGCTGCGCTGGAATTCGTTGATCAGCGAGAACGCCCAGTAGAGCTGCGAATTCGACTGGTGGCGCAGCGTCGCGCGCCCGCCAAGGACGTTCTGCGAGTACACCGGCTCGATCGCCTGCCACGCGCGCCCCTCGAAGTTCATCGACAGGTGGCGGGTCAGGAAGTACGGCTCCGTGTACTCGAGGCGCAGGCCGCGGTCGAGCGACGACCATTTCGTCTCGACGCCGGCGTGCTGCGCGCCGCCGAGCAGGTTCAGATGGTCCCACCGCAGCGTCGCGCGCGCCTTCTCCTCCGATCCGTACCCGACGCCCGTCGTCAGCCGCTGGTGCTTGCCCTCGCCGACCGTGACGCGCGTCGCCACGTCCGGCAGCTGCTGCGACTTGTCTTCCTTCGACTCGATGTTCGCGAACTGGAACAGCTCCATGTTGTACAGCTTCCGCTGCGATTCGCGCATCTCGCGCCGCGAGAAGAGGTCGCCTTCCTTGTAGGTGAGCTGCCGGCGGACGATGTTTTCGCCGACCGTTTTCTCGCCGTCGATTTCAATCGGGCCGAAGTGCGCCAGCATGCCCGGCGTCGCCGAGAACGCGACGTGCACCTGGTTGCCGCCGGCGCCCTGCTGCGAGATGTCCACCTCGGCGTACGGATAGCCGTTGTCGCGCAGGAAGTTGAGCGCGCGCTCCCGCGACGCCACGGCGAGCTGCCGATCGAGCGGCTGGTTCGCCTGCAGCGGCAGGCCGTCGCGCAGCGCGCGCTGCTGCCGCGGGGCCAGTACGTCGAACCCCGTCAGGTCGATCCCGGAGACCAGCGTCGGCTGCCCTTCCGAGATGCGGACGACGATGTCGACCTGGTCCTGCTTGTCATTGAGCTTGACGTCGAACGAGCTGACGCGCGCGTCGGGATACCCGCGGTCGCGATAGAACGCCTGGATGCGTTCGAGGTCGGCTTCGAACGCGCGCCGATCGAAGTAGGTCTTGTGGCCCCAGGGCAGCTTGGAGCCGCGCCTGGTCTGGAGCGCCGCGGCCAGCGCCTTCGTGTCGACTCCCTTGACGCCCTGGAAGTCGAGGCTGTGGATCTGGACGTCCTGCTCCCGGCATCCGCCAAGAAAGATGGCAAGGAGAAGGACTAAAAGGGAAAACCGTGGACGTGCTCGCGGCATGGCGCGGTGGGTGGTCCACAGGCCATGCCAGAGCCCAGGCTCGTCTATTCCCGCGTCGTGATGGCGGGACGTCCCGACGCGACGGCCAGCATGATGCCGAAGCCGATGGCGATCAGCGCGCCGATGCCGAGCCAGACGCCCGGAATCTGGCGCAGGATTCCCGACTGCCACAGCGCGAGGCCGGCGCCGAGGAGGAGGATGAAGTAGCCAATCAGGTAGAGCTTCAGAAATCTCATGAACGGATCGGCTGCAGGAAAAGTGCCCGGCGGCGCAGCGGCCGAAGGCAGCGAGCAGGACGTCCGTCCTGCCCACTGCCCACTGCCCACTGCCTACTGAATGGTCATTTCCACGATGTGCGCGCGCCGGTTCATCGCGCGTCCCGCATCCGTGTCGTTCGTACCGATCGGGCGTTCCTCACCGTAGCTGACGGTGCGGAGCCGGCCCGCCGCGATGCCGCGATTGAGCAGGTAATCGCGCACGGCGTTCGCGCGGCGCTCGCCGAGCGACAGGTTGTACTCCGCCGTGCCGACGCTGTCGGTGTGCCCTTCGATCGTCACGTTGAGCGTCGGGTTCGCCTGCAGCGTCATCACCGCGCGGTCGAGGATCATGATCGCGTCCGGCCTGAGCATCGACCTGTCGAAGTCGAAGTGGACGTCCTCGAACGTGATGGCGGCCCGGCGCATCACCGGGATCGTGATCATGTTGGTCGCCGTGCCGCCGCGTCCGTCGTTCGCCGTGACGGTGAGCGGATAGTTGCCTTCCTGGTTCGGCGCGGTCCAGACCGTGTTCAACCCGTTCTGGTTGCTGAACGTTCCAGCCGGCGCGCTCCACGTATAGGTGATCGTGTCGCCATCCGGATCCGTTGCGGGCGAGCTCAGGTTCGTCGACTGTCCGGGCTCGAGCGTGGGCGGATTTGCCTGGATCGGCCCGTTGAACGTGGGAGGCCGGTTCGGCGGCGGTGGCGGCGGTGGCGTTGGCGCGGGCGGCGGCGGCGGCGGTGGTGGAGCCGGAGCCGGCGCCGGTGGTGGTGGCGGGGGCACGTACACCTTCACGCCGGGATGCCAGCCAATCCGGACGTCCCACCCCCAGGCCTGGTTCGTCATCTCGCGGCCAGCGATCACGTGAGAGCCGGCGTCCTGACTGAAGTTGGCGCCGCCGTAGACGAACATGCCGCTCTTCGCCTGGAACACTGCGCCGAACTTGATGTGCCCGAAGTCCTGAATCGTGCTCTCGAGCGGCGCGACGCTGCCGTCGTCGCCGCGATACGGGGGCTGGAGCAGGACAACGTTGTCGTCGAATGACCTCTCACCCACGTACTCGGCGAGACCACGAAGCCGTGAGCGAGTGCCGACGATTCCGCCGACTCCCCAGGTGAGACCATTCGAGAGCCCGAACGGATCCGGGTCGCGACGAAAGATGCCGCCGACCGTGCCGGTCAGCTGTACCTTCTGGGCGATTTCCTTACTGGCGACCACGTCGAGATGGCCGGCCAGCTCGCTCGTGCCACCCCACTGCGTGCCGCTGGGAAATTCAAGGACAGGACGGAGCGCAAGGCTCATCCCGGCGTTGCGCGATTCGGAGATGATGCTCCATTTCGCGCCGACGACCGGTGTGCCACCCAGGTTCTTCGACCAGTTGCGGCGCATGTAGGGGAAGTTCTGATCGACGCCGCCGAACGTCTGGTCGGTGGGCACGAAGGTGGGACCGCGGACACCGCGCCGCAGCCGGACGATTTTCCAGGAACCGAAGACTTCCACGCGTTCGCTGACGCCAAACGCCGCCGTAAAGCCGATGTTGTTGACATCGGTGAGGCCTTGCCGCTCATCCCAGTTGGCGCGGAACAGCTGAAACGACGCCTTGTGCGTCTGCAGCGTGTCGGCAGTCGGTACAAACCAGAGGCCCGTATCGCCGAAGAAAGTCGGCAACCCGGGCCTCGATTCGTCACTGACGCTCTGGGTGTTTTGGGCGGGCTGATTCGTCGTCTGCGCCGCGGCGGGGGCCACGCCTACCGCGGCGAGGAGCAAGCCGCAACACACAATGCGCACGTGCACACCTCAAACCGGCGAGTCGGGTCGAGTCGTGCCGCGCGAGCAGTCGTTAGTCCGCGCGGCGGGACTCCGCGCCGGAAGCAGGAGCCCCCGCCATACTATTCACATCTCCTGCCGCAGAAACAAGAAGACGTCCGCGACCGCCGCGGCTAATCTGCCCGCCCTTGCGTCCGGCATTGCGCGCCTCGTCCGGCGTCCACTCGTGCGCCGTGCCTTTTTCATGCGCGGCGCGGCCGCCCTTGCTGGCGATCTCGCGCTGCTTTTCGGGAGACATCGAAGCAAAACCGCGCCGTTCTTTGCGAACTCCGTCCACAGCCATCCTCCTGGTTACTCGGAAACCTTGATTGCGATTGCCACCTGCGAACCGCGCCCGCGACCGAAGTCGTGAGCGGGGGGTTACAAGGCGGATGCCAGCCCGGCAGAAAAAACCGCCCGATTAACTTGCTGAAGACGTGTAGGTTACGCGGTGCGCGAGAATCGTACCCATCTCAAACTGAAGCAGATCGCTACAGTTGAGGTGGAAATGCGTGAGGTTTCCATACGTTCGGCTGTCGATTTCAACTCCCACTTTCCACGTTCCAACTCTCAAGGCGAATCCCCAATCGCTCGCGAGTTTTTTTCCTGAGAGTTGGGAGTTGGAAGTCGCCGGTTGTACGATGCCCGTCATGGCCGAATGCGACGCGACACCCGCCAACCAGGCGCCTGTCGGCAACAAGAGCGGACGAACCGTCAATTGCGTGAAATTTCAGAAGGAGCTTCCGGGCCTCGATACGCTCCCATGGCCCGGCGAGCTCGGGCAACGCATCTACGAGAACGTTTCCGCGCAGGCGTGGAAGATGTGGGAAGAGCGGATGAAGATGATTCTCAACGAATATCGCCTGATGCCGTGGCAGAAGGAGGCGCAGGAGCTGATCGCGAAGCACATGGAGGATTTCTTCTTCGGCGAGGGCGCGGCGCTGCCCCCCGGTTACGTTCCGCAGCAGACGAAATAATCCGTCCCGCCCCTACACCAGCGGGATCTCCGGACTGATGCGAAACCGCAGCTTCGCGTGCGCGGCGCGGAGCGCCTGCTCCACGGCGAGCGGCGTCGTGGCCCGCGCGAAGATGAACCCGAGATACGACTTCCCCTCCGGCAACGGAACGAGCCTGGCGTCGGGTTTCGCAGTGAGCTGCACGTCCACGATGTCGGCCACGGCGCGCGCGTCGCGCTCGCCGTCCACCGACTTGTAGACGCCACGGCGCGGAATCGGGATCATCATCACGCCCGACGCGCGGCGCTCGCGCGTGAACGCCGAGACGTCCTCCCGCAGCGCGTGACGCAGCAGCACCTCCTCGAGCGAGGCGTCGCCACCGGGCGAGACGAACCGGAGCGCTTTCGAACAGAGACCGCCAATCGGACGCGCGGCGACCTCGAGCAGGTGCACGCCGCTGTCGTTGACGCGACACTCGGCGTGAACCGGTCCGTGCCGCAACCCGAGGGCGGCCGCGCCCGCGGCGACCGTCAGTTCAATCTCGCGCTGCATGTCCGCGGGTTCGCGCGACGGCGTCAGGTAGATGGTCTCCTCGAAGAACGGCCCGTCCAGCGGATCGGGCTTGTCGAAGATCGCGAACAGCTTCAGGACGCCGGCGGTCAGCACGCCCTCGATCGCGTATTCGCGCCCCGGGATGAACGATTCGACCAGCAGCGTGTCGTGAGCGGCCTCGCGTTCGGCGCGGACGTCCGGCTGCGCCAACAGCGCGCGAATGCGTGCGAACGCGCGGACGAACTCGCACGTGGTGTCGGCCCTGATCACGCCGCGGCTGCCGGACATCGCCAGCGGCTTGACGACGACCGGGTAGGGCAGCGCGAGCGAGAATTGCCACGGGTCCTCGGTCACGTCGACCGCGCGGTACGTCGGGACGGAGAGTCCCGCGGCCTCCAGCGCGCGCCGGCTCTCGAGCTTGTTCCGGCTCGCCAGCGCCGCGGCCACGGGGTTTCCCGGAAGCCGGAACGCCGCGTTGACGCGCGCCGCCGCGACCACCGGACGATCGCCGACAGCAATCACGCCATCAGGAGGATTGGCGCCGAGCGCCTCGACGATGGCATGCACGGCGCCGGTCTCGTCGTGGAAACGAATCGGAATCGCCTGGTCCCACCAGGGGTCTTCGAGTTGATCGCACCGGTCGCTCGCGAACACGAGGCGCACGCCCAGCTTCTCGGCCGCCTCGCCGAACGAGCGGATTTGATACCCCGTCGTGGTGGCAATGATGAGGACCCGCGTCAAACCAGTTGCATGTCCTCCGGCGACGGCTCGGCGCAGCAGTACCAGGCTTCCGTCATGTGCGGCACGGCCCGGCGCCGTTTCGCCTTGTCGCCGACGCTCCGCATCGCCGACTGCTGCAGCGCGTCCACGCGCGGGTCGCGGTGGCGCCACAGCCACGTGAGCGATGCGGGATCGAACCCGGTGACGACCGCCTGGATGTCGGGCAGCTCGAGCAGCGGCGAGCCGTTCGTGATGAGGAGACGGATGGCGAGCTGAATCGGCGCCACCTGCTCCTGCAGATCGAGCTCGTCGATCGTCCGAAGCAGCTCGTCGTACCCCTCGAGGGTCGTCCACGGCGTGAACGCGACGAAGGTGGGCACCAGGGTCACGCCCGCGTCGCGGCACAGGTGGACGGCCCGGATGAAATCGGCGCGCGTGTGCCCCTTCGCGAGATGGCGCAGCACCTCGTCGTCGATCGATTCGACGGCGCTCGTGACGAACAAGCACCCGGTGCGCGCCAGCAGCGGCAGCATCGATGCGTGCCCCAGGAGGTGCTCGATCTTGATCGTCGCGTCGTAGGTGACGCCAGGAAACTCCGCGGCCAGCCGCTCGACGATGCGCCGCGCGTGCGTCGGCCCGTTGAAGAAGTCGGGGTCGCCGAAGGTGATGTGCTGCGCGCCCGCCGCCACCTGCTGCCGCACATCCTCGAGAACCGCATCGACGGGGATCGCGCTGAAGCGGCCTTTGTAGACCGGCACGATCGGGCAATGACGGCACAGATGCTTGCAGCCACGCGTGGCGTCGGTGCTGCCCGCCACACGCGTCGAGCCGTCCGGCATTTGAAGGGCGGCATATCGCACGAGAGGTAGCAACCCGGCTCTATTGGGCGTTTGATTGATCTGCCGGGTCCGACCAGCCTCCCCAGAGGAGAGGCTGACCAATTCTTCCTCCCCTTCCGGCCCCAGCACGTGCGCGACGCCTTTGTCACGCAGCCACCCCTCGTTGATGGGCGCGTACAGACCATACGCCGCGAGCGCCGCCGCCGGGTTGACGAGCCTGACGCGATCGATGAGCGGCGAGGCGAGCCGCGTCGCCGTGTGCATCGGCAGGTAAAAGGCCACCAGCTCCGCCGCCGCGATACGCTCGTCGGTCAGTCGCTCGCGCGACGTATCGGCGCAGTCGACGTCCACGCCTGCATCCCGCAGCCATGCGGCAGGCGACGCCAGGCCGAACGGCTGCCGGCCCAGGTCGTAGGTCGAGATCAGCAGGACGCGCACCAGCACATTTTACGGCGAAGGTTGGAGTTATGCTTGGCGCATGGCGACGCGCGCAGTACCACGCGTGGGCGCGGTGACCGACGCCGCCGTTGATCGCGGTTTCTTCGGCCATCCACGCGGACTTTCGACCCTCTTTTTCACAGAAATGTGGGAGCGCTTCAGCTACTACGGCATGCGCGCGTTCCTCATCTACTACATGACGGCGTCGGTTGCGGCCGGCGGCCTCGGGTTCGCGGTCGCGAACGCGGGAACCATCTACGGGCTGTACACCGGCTCGGCGTGGGGCGCGGCCATCCTCGGCGGCATCGTCGCCGACAGGTGGCTGGGCCAGTACCGAAGCGTGCTGATCGGCGGCATCATCATCGCGCTGGGGCATTTCACGCTGGCGTTCAGGGCGCTTCCCTTCTTCTACACCGGCCTCGTGCTCATCGTCGTCGGAACGGGACTGCTGAAGCCGAACGTCAGCAACCTCGTGGGAGCGCTCTACAAGCCTGGCGACTCCCGGCGCGATGCCGGCTTCTCGATCTTCTACATGGGGATCAACCTCGGGGCGCTGTTCGGGCCTCTCATCGCCGGTTATCTCGCCCAGAGGGTCGACTGGCATCTCGGTTTCGCGTGCGCCGGCGTCGGCATGACGTTCGGGCTCATTCAATACGTGGTCGGCCGGAACCGTTTGCAAGCGCCGGCCGCTGCGGCTCCGACCGCTGATGCCGAGCCCGAACCGCCGAAAGCAACATTTACCGCCATCGAATGGAAGCGGATGGCCGCCATCGTCGTCTTCTTCCTGGTCGCGATTCTCTTCTGGGGTGCATACGAGCAAGCAGGTTCGTCGCTCGCACTGTTTGCGGATCAAAACACGCGGCTGGAAGTCTTCGGCTTCTCCTTCCCCTCGTCGTGGTTCCAGTCGGTGCAGCCGATCTTCGTCATCACGCTCGCGCCGATCTTCGCGTGGATCTGGGTGCGTCTCGGCCCGCGCGATCCGTCGGTGCCGGCCAAGCTCGCGCTCGGCGTGCTGTTCATGGGCCTCGCCTTCCTCATCCTCGTGCCGGCCGGCGCGATGGCGCAGAGCGAGGGCGTGCGCGTCAGCCCGTGGTGGCTCGTCGCGTCCTATGGAATTTCGGAGCTCGGCGAGCTCTGTCTCTATCCGGTGGGTCTGAGCGCCGTCACCAAACTGTCGCCAGTTCGGATTCTCGGATTGATGATGGGCGTCTGGATGCTCTCGAACGCGTTCGGCAACATGCTCGCGGGGTCGTCGGCCCGGTTCTTCGTCAGCATGCCGCTGCAGCAGTATTTCGGCGAGGTCGCGCTCATCCTGTTCGTGACCGCCGCCGTCATGTTTGCGCTCGTGAAGCCGATCCGCGGGCTCATGGGCGGAGTGCGCTGACCAGTGGCGCTCGAAAAATACCGCGCCAAGAGAAACTTCAAGGAAAGCCCAGAGCCGGCCGGCGACGCGAAGCTCGTCGCCGAGCGCGCGAAGAAGGCGAAAGGGGCCAAGGCCCGGTTCTTCTGCGTCCAGAAGCACCTCGCCAGCCATCTTCATTACGATTTCCGGCTCGAGCACGACGGCGTGCTGCTCTCGTGGGCGGTGCCGAAGGGGCCGTCACTCGACCCCGCCACCAAGCGGCTCGCCATGATGGTGGAGGATCACCCCATCGAGTACGGCACGTTCGAGGGCGTCATCCCCTCGGGCTACGGCGCCGGCATCGTGATGCTGTGGGACCGCGGCACCTGGACGCCTGAAGTCGAGGACGTCGGCGCGGCGCTCCAGAAGGGCGACCTGAAGTTCACGCTCGACGGCTACAAGCTGAAAGGCTCGTGGGTGCTCGTGCGGACCAAGGGGAAATGGGCCGGCGGCGGCGACCGGTCGTGGCTGCTGATCAAGCATCGCGACGACTGGGCGGGCGACGTGGACATCGCGGAGTTCGCGCCGCTCAGCGTGACGAGCAAGGGGGACTTCGCGGACATCCTCGCCGGAGGCAATCCCGACATCTGGATCTCGCATCGCCCGGCGTCGGGCGGCGAGGCGGGCGCGATGTTCGAAAAGATCATCGCGCGGGCGCTCGAGATGCGCGGAGGCGCGGCGAAGCCAGTCAAGGCCGCCGGATCGGCGCCCGCCCGGAAGACGAAGGCGGCGGCGAAGAAGAAGACGACGACGCGGAAGACTACGAAGCGGAAGTTGTCGTCACGGGCGTAGGCCCGTGCTGCAGCAGCCGTTCGCTCAGGACGCTCCAGACCGCGAACGACAGGCGGCGACGGTCGTGCCGCGCGATCTCGGAGCACCAGAAGCGTCCCTCGACGACCTCGGTCTCTGTGTCGAACTCGCCGGGCTCGAGCGGTTCCTTGTGCTCCGCGGCGTACTTCATCAGGCCGTCGAGCGACGGGCGCCCCGTGTTCGCGATCACGACGTCGACGGGCCGTCCGATCGCGTCGGACACCCAGCGCGCCGATTCGGCGGCCGTGAAGCCGGCCATGCCGCGCCCCTCGGTCAACAGGTTTGCGATCAGGATGATCGGCCCGTTCATCGCGCTGAGCGCCTCGCGGACGCCGCGGACGAGGAGCGGCGGAAGGATGCTCGTGAAAAAGCTGCCCGGCCCGATGATCGCGGCATCGAAGGCACGCATCGCCTCGGCAACCGCCGGATGCATCGCCGCCGGCGGCTCGAGCCAGAGACGGCGCACCTGGTGGCCAAGGCTTTGTGCCGCGTCGACGCCGACCTCGCCGCGCGTGACGGTGCCGTCGGCGTATTCGGCGCAGACCGACGCGGGCTCGACGCTGACCGGCCAGACTTTCCCCTTGCATCCAAGCAGCACGCGGAGGCCGTCGACGGCCTCGAGGAAGTCGCCGCTGTACTGTTCCATCATCGACAGCAGCAGGTTGCCGCCCGTGTGCCCGCCGAGACGCGCGTGCTGCTCGAGCGCCGGCAGCCGCGACAGCAGCACCCGCCGCGCCTCGCCCTCGTTGCGCGCCAGCGCGAGCGCGCACTTCAGCACGTCGCCTGGCGGCAGCACGCCGAGCTCGTCGCGGAGCTGCCCCGAGCTGCCGCCGCTGTCGAACATCGTGACCACGGCGTTGAGACGCAACCAGGGATTGTTCTTGAGTCCGCCGAGCAGGCTGGGCAGCCCGGTGCCGCCGCCGAAGCATCCGATGTTCAGCTCACGGAGCTGCATTGATGGCATTGTAATAAATCCCAAATCCCAAAACCCAAATCCCAAGCCCCAACCCCGAATTTAGGATTTGAGGTTGGGATTTGGAGCTTTGGGATTTGGGATTTGGCGTTCTACGGAGTCTGCCGGAACGCAATGCTCACGTTCATGTGCACTTCGATCGGGACGCAGTTCAGGAGCGTCGAGTCGAACTCCCACTGTCGAACGGCGTCGACGGCGGCGGGCGCAAGCTCGGGTCGATCTGCCTTCACGACCTGCACGTCGGTCACCGAACCGTCTGTGCCGATCGTGGCCGCCAGCTGGACGTTGCCGCTGACGCCCGGATAACCGGGGCGCACATCCTTCACCTTGCGCGGCGGCCGGATGTTGCCCCCGACGCCCTCGGTCGCGCCCGGTGCGCATACCGGGTTCGGCCGCTTCGCATAGGCGTTGCCGCTTTGACGGCTGCCCGTCACCGAGCCGTCATCGCTGGTGACGGTAATGGTTTCCTGCAGCTCACCGACCTGCATCTTCAGCGTGCGATCCAGTGATTGGCCGTTGACCGTGAACGTCTCGGTCAGGTTCCGGAATCCCAGCAGCTTCGCCTCGACGGTGTAATCGCCGGCGGGGAGACCGACCAGCTCGAACCGTCCGTTGCGATCGGTCTTCGTCTCGTGCTTCACGTCCCGCTGCGCGTCGCTGACGGTAATCGTCGCGGCCGGCAGCAGCCGATCCTGCGGATCGACGACGGCGCCGGAGAAGGTCACGAACGCGCCTTGCGCGAAGGTCGCGATGGGCAGCGTGATGAGGAACAGGCCAAGGGCCGACATCCAGCGGCCTGCCCGCGTGATGGGACCGCGATTGATACGGGCGTTCAGCATGGCGCGGACTCTCCTTTCCAGGTTGGACGGGCGGGCCGCCATCGCCGGCGCGGGAAGCCAGGCGCGGGGCTGCCGTCCGAAACTGCGCGCGAGCTCCAGCAGCTCCGTGGCGTACGCGTGGCTCGTGACGCCGATGGCCATCACGGCGTCGTCACACGCGCGTTCGCTCTCGTAGCGGAGACGCGCGCAGGCGATCCAGAACAGCGGGTTGAACCAGTACATGGCCTTGCAGACCTCGGCGACGGTCTGCACCAGCCAGTCGCCGCGCGCAATGTGCGCGACCTCGTGGGCGAGCACGACGTCGAGCCGCTCGCGCGGCCACGCGTGGGCCTCCGCGGGCAGCACGACCTTCGGCCGCCGCGCGCCCCACGTCACGATCACTGCGGGCCGGCTGCTGCGAACCAGCTCGATTGGCCGCCTGACGCCGAAGGCGGAAGCGACACGCTGCAGCGATTCCGCGATGGCCGCGTCCTCGAGCGGGCCGCGCGGTGAGCGAAGGCGCGGCAGGCGCGACATCCCGATGACGAGCACCAGCAGATTCAGGGCGGCGCCACACAACCAGACGGGCACGATCGCCCGCTCCATCAGATCTCGAACCAACCACGACGCCGGTATCCGAGGCGCCGGCTCGATCGCGTTGGGCCGGGCGAGCGCGGAGAACGACACGTCGACGGCCGGACCTCGCGCCGCGACGGGCGCGGACGGCGCGGGCAGCGTCCACGACGGCGTGAGCCGCTCGACGATCGGCGCCGTTGAGGCGCAGATCAGCGCCGCGGCCAGCACCCAGTGGCGGACGGCCGCCGACCGGCGGAGGAGCGCGAGGGCGGCGAGCATCCCGAGCGCGAGGATCAGCGACGTCTTCACGACGAGTACGAGCAGGCCCACGTCTACGCCCCTTCCTTCCTGGCTTTCCTGATCAGCTCCTCGATTCGATCGAGCTGCGCCTGCGAGAGCCTCGACCCTTCGCCGCCGAGGAGCGCGGCGACGGTCTGCTCCACCGAGCCGTCGAAAAAGGTCTCGACGAGGTGCTTGAGCGCCGAACGGCGCACCGGGCCGCGCGCCAGCGCCGGGGTGTACACGTACCGCTGGCCGTCGTCCTCGTGGCGGACGTGCCCCTTCTCCTCGAGCACGCGCAGCTGCGTGCGCACCGTCGAGTAGCTCGGGTCGCCGGGGAGGTCTTCCATGACGTCGGCGGCGGTGGCGCGGCCGCGCCGGTAGAGGATGTCGATGATCTGCCGCTCGCGGCGGCTGAGGACGGCGTGGAGCGTCTTTACCATGATGTTATTTTTATAGCACGTGCGAGATAAATAACACCACGGGCCGGCGCGTGTCAAGCGGGCATCTTCCACCCGATCCACTGGCACACGCCGCGCCCCATGATCCAGTGCTTGTCGTCCTCGGTGAGCCAGTCGAGCTCCTCGGTGAAGAGCGTGACCGCCTGGCGCCACGGGCACGGCAGGCGCGTCCAGTCGGTCCCCCAGAACATCCGCTTCGGGCCGAACGCGTCGTACACGCGGCGGATGTGCGGGTGCAGGTCGCGGAACGGGTACGGCAGCGTGGTGTGGCACGGAAGCGCCGACGCCTTCACGGCGACGTTCGGGAAGCGCGCCAGGCGGCAGACGTCGGCCAGCTCCACGAACGCCAGGTTGCCGCGCGCGTGGACACCGAGCGCGAGATGGTCGATGACGAGACGAAGCCCGGGATGGCGCGCCGCGATCTCCTCGAACTTCCGGACCGAGGTCGGCGCGTACACCATGATCGGGATGCCGCAGCGCTCCGCCATCGGCCAGAGCCAGTCGGTGATGCCGTCGAACAGCATCTTCCGGTGCTCGGGGATGTGAAACGTCAGGCGGATGCCGAGCATGCCGGGTTGACTCTTCCAGCCGGGCACGCGCGCGCGGCTCTCGGGCTTCTCCACCGCGAGCCGCCCCATCGCGGCGAATCGATCCGGATGGCTCTGCGCCGCCTCGAGCACCAGGTCGTTGTGGTCGCCCTCCCACGACGGTGGAATCAGCACCGCGCGATCGACGCCTGCCTCGTCCATCGCCGCAAGCACCATCTCCCTGGTGACCGGATACGGCTTCTGCGCCTGCGCCGCGCGGCCGGGAGGCCAGGGCCGATCGGGTCTGTCGGCGGCCCAGACGTGGACCTGCGCATCGACAATGAGCATGTGTGCGCCGGGAGCATACCCTAGAATCGAGGCATGACTTCCCATCCGCAGCCGCCGCATCGACCGAGGCACGCCCACGGCGAACGCGTCGTCGCCGCGCTCCGTACGGTCTTCGGCACTCGGCTGCGGTCGGTGGTCGCGTACGGGCCGCACGTCGACGACAACCGTGACGGCGCGTTCTCGTGCCTCGCGCTCGTGACGAGCGTGACGGTGACGGATCTGGAAGCGTGCGCCGCGCGCACGCACGGCTGGCAGCGCGAGGGGATCGCCACGCCGCTGCTCCTGCCGGAAGAGGAGTTCCGCCGCTCGCTCGACGCGTTTCCGCTCGAATACGCGGAAATCCTGCGCGCGCACGACGTGCTGTTCGGCGCGAACCCCTTCGAGGGCGTGACGATCGAGCGTGCGGACCTGCGCCGTGCGTGCGAGGCGCAGATCAAGAGCCACCTCGTGCACCTGCGCGAAGGGTTCATCGAGGCGGGCGGCACGCCGCGCGCCATCGCCGAACTGGTGACCGCCTCCGCGCCGGCGTTCGGCGCGCTGCTCCGCAACATCGCGCGCCTCAACGGCTCGAGTGCGAGCGACCGCGCCGCCGCGACGCGCGACGGCGCGCGCGCCGCACAGCTGACTGACGGGATCGTCACCGACCTTCTCGCGCTCGAACGGCCGTCCTCGGTGAAGGCGACCGATGCGGCGCGGCTCTTCCCGGAGTACCTCGCGGCAGTGGAACAACTCGCGCGATACGTCGACGCCTGGAACGTGTAGCGCACGGACAAGGACACGAAGATTGGGAGCCACAAAGAGCACGAAGAGCACAAAGATTCAAGGGCACGAAGAACATCGAGAGACCTGCCAAATAGCGGTCGCCGGGTCGGCCTGCGTTGCAGGCCGACTACGGGCGAGGGCGCGCCACGCGCAACGAGCCGCCTGGATCGTTGTGCGGCTCGTTCCCGTGGCGTGCGCTCACCCGTGGCCGCCTTCGGCGGCCCCGGCGACTGCCCACTCGCTTGGTGATCTTTCCCTTCGTGCTCTTCGTGTCCTTTGTGGCTTCCTCTTCTTCGTGTTCTCGACCGCTGCGGCTGCGAGGGCACAGGAGCCGCCGCCCGAGTTGACGCAGCCCGTCAACGACTTCGCCAACGTCATCGACGCGCAGAGCAAGCAGACGATAGAGGCGCTGATTCGATCGCTGCAGCAGGCGAGCGGCGACGTCGTCATCGTCGCGACGGTGCCCACCTTCAAGCCGTACGCGGACATTCGTGAGTACGCCGTGAAGATGTTCGAGAACCACGGCCGCGGGATCGGGCAGCGCGGCAAGGACAACGGCGTGCTCATCGTGGCCGCGATCAACGATCGCCAGGCATGGATCGAAGTCGGGTACGACCTGGAGCAGTTCGTCACCGACGGGTTCGCCGGTGAGACGCTCCGGCAATCCGTGGCGCCCGAGTTCCGGCGCGGCAACTACGGACCCGGCCTGCTGGCCGGTGTGTCGCGGGTGGCCGCGCGCATCGCGCAGGGGCGCAACGTCACGCTGCAGGGCGTCCGTCCAGAGCCGGACCGCGCGCCGAACGTCGGCTCCGGCGGCAACATCATCCTCGCGCTCTTCGTCCTCTTCATCGTGCTGAACGCGATCGGGCGGACGCGGCGGCGCCGGCGCTTCGGCGGCTGGGGCATGGGGCCCTGGAGCGGCTGGAACAGCGGAGTCGGCCCCTTCGGCGGCGGCGGCGGCGGAGGCTGGGGTGGCGGTGGCGGCGGCGGATTCGGCGGCGGCTTCGGCGGGTTCGGCGGCGGCCGCAGCGGCGGTGGTGGCGCCGGCGCGGGGTGGTAATCTGATCGCATGATGACAAATCCCAAATCCCAAGTCCCAAATCCCAAAGCCCAAAAATCCAGGCGAAGCGTTGGGATTTGGAGCTTGGGATTTGGGATCTGGGATTTGCTCGTGCTGGCGCTCGTGATTTCCAGCGCCAGCATGACGTCCGGCTGCTCGTACAACACCTTCGTCAGCAAGGAAGAAAGCATCAAGGCGCAGTGGGCGCAGGTGGAAAACCAGCTGCAGCGCCGCAATGACCTGATCCCGAATCTCGTCGAGACGACGAAAGGGATCGCGCAGCAGGAAAAGGACGTCTTCGGCCAGATTGCCGAGTCGCGCGCGAAGATGGCCGGCGCGAGAACACCCGAGGAGACGATCCAGGCCGCCAACCAGCAGAGCGCGGCGCTGGGACGCCTGCTGGTCGTTGCCGAGAACTATCCGCAACTTCGGTCGAGCGAGAGCTTCAACCGCCTGATGGACGAGCTCTCGGGCACCGAGAATCGCATCGCCGTCGAGCGGATGCGCTACAACGAGCGCGTGCAGGACTACAACACGTCGCGCCGCCAGTTCCCGTCGAACGTCACCGCGAACCTCTTCGGGTTCAAGGAATATCCGCTCTTCAACGCGCCGCCGGCGGCGGAACAGGTGCCGAAGGTGAACTTCGGCCGATCCTGAATCGGGGAAGGACGCCCTGATGGCGATCGCCGAGGCGCTGCTCCCCGAGTTCGATCACGAGATGGCCGTCACGCGCAAGCTGCTCGAGCGCGTGCCCGAGGACAAGTTCGAGTGGAAGCCGCACCCGAAGTCGATGTCGCTCGTCGCGCTCTCCACGCACGTCGCGACGATCCCGAGCTGGGGCGTGCCGACGCTCAACGATTCGGAGCTCGACCTCGGCGGACAGAATCAGAACACCGCGGCAACCTCGCGCGCGGACCTGCTGGCGCGCTTCGACACGCACGTCGCCGATACGCGCGCGGCGCTCGTCGGCAAGACCGACGCGGAGATGATGGCGACCTGGTCGCTGAAGCACAACGGCCAGAAGCTGTTCACGATGCCGAAGGCCGCCGTCTGGCGCGGCTTCGTGCTGAACCACCTCGTGCACCACCGCGGCCAGTTGAGTGTCTACCTTCGGCTGAACGACGTGCCCGTCCCCGCCATGTACGGGCCGAGCGCCGACGAAGCGCCGAATTTTTGAGGCCCTTCCCACTTCGCCCATCGACCTTCGCGCTTCTCGGGGCGAGCCTCGTGTGCTTCGTCGTCCTCGCGACCGCCAATGGCGCGGGGTATCGCTACGGCGTGTCGGATGGCGCGGCGTACGTCCCCGCGGTCATGCTGGCGGAACACCCCGGCTCGTTTCCGCGCGACGCCCCGCTCATCCGGACGCAGGGGCAGTTCTTCGTCTTCGACGATGTCCTGGCCGCGATCGGACGCATCACGGGTGCATCGGTGGAGTCGCTGTTTCTGTGCGCGTACGTTGTCGCCGTCGCGACGGTCTGGCTTGGCGTCGTCCTGGTCGGCTCACGGCTGTATGCGTCGGCCTGGCTCGCACTCGCCTTCGGCGCGCTCGTCACGCTGCGCCATCACATCCCGCGGACGAGCGTGAACTCCCTCGAGCCGTACTTTCAGTCGCGCATGCTGGCGTTCGGGCTCGGCATGATCGCCGTCGCGGCGTTTCTCCGGGGGCGTCAAGCCGTATCGGTGGCGCTCGTTGCCGCCGCCGCGTCGTGCCACGTGACGACGGCGTTGTGGTTCGCGATTCTCGTCGGCACCGCGCTGATGGTCGTCGACCGGCGCTGGCGGCGTCCCGGCGCGGTGGCGATCGGCGTCGCGGTCGTCGTCCTCGCGTGGGCGATGGCTGCAGGACCGCTTCAGGCCGGCGCGTCGACGATGGACGCGTCCTGGGTCGAGGCACTCGGCGGCCGGGACTTCATCTTCGCGAACGAGTGGCCGCTCTGGGCGTGGCTGGCGAACATCGGCCTGCTGGCCGCGCTGTGGACCGCGCATGCCGTGCGCGCGAGACGGGGCACGGCCACCCCGGCGGACGCGGCCCTGATCTGGGGCGCAACGGCGCTGGTCGCGCTCTTCCTGATCACGCTGCCGGCCGTTGCCGCGCGCGTGGCGCTGGCCGTCCAGTTCCAGTTCTCGCGCGTGTTCTGGATCGTCGATCTGCTCGTCGCGATGTACGCCATGGCAGCGATTGGGGAACGGCTCGGCCGTCGCGGCACGATCCTCCTGGCGTCGGTCGTGCTAGCGGCGGCGGGGTCGCGCGGCGCCTACATCATGTGGCGGGAGCATCCCGAGCGTCCGCTGTTCCAGGTCTCGGTCCCCGCGTCCCCGTGGACCGACGCGATGCGCTGGATTGCGCGGAGCCCGCTCGACGCGCACGTGCTCGCGGACCCCGGCCACGCGTTCAAGTACGGCGTGAGCGTCCGCGTCGCGGCCGGACGCGACGTGCTGCTCGAGGACGACAAGGATTCGGCCATTGCGATGTATTCGCGCGCCATCGCGCAGCGCGTGCTGGAGCGCCGCAGGGCGCTCGGGGATTTCCCGGCGATGACGGCGCCGGCCGCGCGCGCGCTCGCGGAGCGGTACGACCTGCACTATCTCGTGACGGAAGCGGCGTTGCCGCTCCCCGAGGTGTACCGCAACGCGCAGTTCAGGATTTACGCGCTGAAGCCAGCCGGTCCCGCGTCCTGATCCACACCTCGTCGAGCGCGCCGGGGTGGCGCATCTTCGTGATCCAGACGACCTGTCCCATGTGCGCAGCCGTGTGATGGCTCGCGTGCAGCAGGATCGACGCGATGGTCGTCGGCTTGCCCGTGCGGTCGGTCTGCTCCATCAGCCGCGCCGGGGTGAGGCTGTCGAGCACCTCGCGCATCATCTGGACCGTCTCGTTCCACTCGCTGACGACCGCCGCGCCGCCCGGATTGCCGCGCGCCGTGAACTCCGACGCCCGGTCGCGCTCGATCGACCGCGCGCCGACGCCGTAGCCGACATACAGGCGGTTCGACCCGATCAGGTGCAGCATGATGTTGCCAAGCGCGTTGCTCTTCTCGTCGGGACGCCACCACACGTCCGCCTCGGTCATCACGGCGAGGCACTGGCCGATCTGCGCCGGGTAGTCGTCCACCATCCGGGAGCGGAGGAGATGAAGGAGCGTGGAGTCCAGGGTGCGTTCCATGGAGCGGATGATAAGCTGGCTTGCCCGCCGAAGCTCGAGGAGCGAAGGCGGGAAAAACTCGATGCTGTTCGAACCATCCCCGTACACGCCGCGATTCACCGGCGGTCATACGCAGACGCTGTACGCGTGGGCGCGTCGGCGCCGTTTCTCAAGGCTCCCCGACCCCGCGGAGCGCTTCTTCGACGTCGCTGCCGACGCGCGCGTGCTCGCGCACTGCCATACCCATCCTGGCGATTCGCGGGCAACGCTCATCCTGCTGCACGGCCTCGAAGGGTCGAGCATGGCGCACTACATGCGCGGCGTGTCGGACAAGGCGTGGGCGGCCGGATGGAACGTCGTGCGCCTGAACCAGCGCAACTGCGGGGGAACCGAGCGGCTGTCACGCGGCCTCTATCACTCGGGGCTGACGCACGACGTGCATTTCGTGCTGCGCGAACTGCTCGAGCGTGACGGCGTGCCGGCCGTCGCTCTTGCGGGCTATTCGCTTGGCGGGAACCTCGCGTTGAAGCTGGCGGGCGAGCTTGGCGACGCGGCCCCTGACGGCCTGGTCGCCGTCTGCGCGGTCTCGCCGACGATGGACCTTGCCGTGTGCGTCAAGGCGCTGGAGCGCAGATCGAACATTCCGTACGAGTGGAACTTCGTCCGCAACCTGAAGGGCCGCATGCGCCGCAAGGCGGCGGCATTTCCCGGCTCGTTTTCGCTCGATCCGCTGAAGCGCATCTGGACGGTCCGCCAGTTCGACGAGGCCTACACGGCACCGCATCACGGCTTCCGCGACGCGGCCGATTATTACCATCGCGCCAGCGCGATGCGTGTCATCGATCGCATCCGCGTGCCGGCGCTCGTCATCACCGCCGCAGACGACCCGTTCGTGCCGATGTCGACGTTTCGCGATCCCGCGGTCGCGTCGAACCCGCACATCACGGTGGTGATCACGCCGCACGGCGGCCACTGCGCCTACGTCGAGCAGGCCAACGACGGCTACGACGGCTACTGGGCCGAGCGTGAAATCGTCCGGTTCACCGACTGTCAGCTCGCGCGAGGCCGAGATGCTGCATCAGCAGCGTCGCGAACTCCGGCCCCTTCCCTTCCTCTTCGTGCTTGAAGTAGACGAAGACGTCGCGGCAGCCGGACGCCTGCTCCCGCATCACGTCACCCCAGCGCACGATGTCTTCCGGCGTATAGCCCTCGTCTCGTAACCGGAAGTAGCCGTAGTCCGCGGTGAGGACGACGGGCGTCGACAGCCGTTCGCTGTCGGCCACGCACAGCGCGAGATTGCGGGCCCGCAGGCGCGCGTAGACCTCCTCGTCCAGCCACGACTCGTGGCGGAACTCGAAGGCCGCGCAGACACGCGGCGGGAAGGCGTCGAGAAACGCGTCGAAGAGCGCGAGGTCCTTTTTCAGGTTCGGCGGAAGCTGGAACAGCAGCGCGCCGAGCTTCGGCCCGAGCGTCGCGGCCGTCTCGAAGAACTGCCGCACCGGTTCGGCGCAGTCGCGCAGCCGCCGGTCGTGCGTGATGCGTTTCGGCGCCTTGAGCGTGAGCCGGAAGCGCTCCGGCGTCGCGCGGCTCCAGCCATCGAGGATCTTCTCGTTCGGCGCGCGGTAGAACGTGTAGTTGATCTCGACCGTGGGGAACCGCTCGGCGTAGTACGGCAGCATCTTCGAAGCCGCGAGCTTCTCGGGATAGAAGCTGCCGCGCCACTCCGGGTAGTTGTAGCCGGACGTGCCGACCCAGATATTCATTCGCGACGCCTCACGCAGTCACGGGCCACGGAGCCGCGGAGACACGGAGAAAATCCAATTGGGTCTCCGTGCCTCCGTGTCTCCGTGGCCTGTGGAAGTGAAAGTTGCTACAGTTTATGAGATGACCTCGTTATTCCGGTGTGTCTGTGTCGCCGCGATCGTGGCAACCGGCTGCAGTCGCACGGCTCCAACGAAGGAGTACCAGCTCCAGGGCCAGATCCTCGACGTCAAGCCCGAGACGAGCGAGGTGCTCGTCAAGCACGGCGACATCCCCGGGTTCATGCCCGCGATGACCATGCCGTACAAGGTCGAGGACGCGAAGATCCTCGCCGACAAGCAGCCCGGCGATCTCATCACGGCGACGCTCGTCGTCGGCGAGACCGAGGCGCACCTCTCGAAGATCGACAAGACCGGGCACGCGGCGATCGAGGACGCGACCGGGCCGGAGATCACCGAATCGCAAATGCTGAAGCCGGGAGACCCGGTGCCGGACACGCGACTGGTGGACGAGCACAACGACCCGCGTCCGCTGACGTCGCTGAGGGGGCACCGTGTCGCGCTGACGTTCATGTACACGCGCTGCCCGCAGCCGGACTTCTGCCCGCTCATGGACCGCAACTTCGCGGCTATCCAGAACGAGATGAAGAAGACACCGGGGCTCGGCGACGTGCGTCTCGTCTCGGTCAGCTTCGACCCGGCCAACGACACGCCCGCCGTGCTGCAGGCGCACGCCAAGACGCTGCAGGCGGACCCGGCGGTGTGGCACTTCGTCACGGCGAGCGCCGGCGACATCAAGGGCTTCACCGCGAAGTTCGGCGTCACCGCGGAGCCGAGCGACGAGAGCCCCGCCGTCCTCACGCACAACCTGACCACCGCCGTGATCGATGCCGAGGGCAGGCTCGTGAAGATTCGCCCGGGCAACATGTGGACGCCGGCCGACCTCATTGCCGACCTCAAAGCGGCTCCCGCTCCCGCGCGCTGAACCGGCGGCGCCGCCGCGGCTGTCGTTCACCGCGGCCGAGCGCCGAATCATCCGCCGCCTCCGATCGCCGCTCGCCGTGCAGCGCTGGCTGAACGTGCTGCCGTACAACAACGAGAAGGGAGGCGAAACGCTGCGCAGCTTCCGCGGCGTGGTGAACCGGGGCACCGCACACTGCCTCGAGGCGGCGCTGTCGGCGGCCGTGATCCTCGAGCAGCATCGCTACCCGCCGCTCGTCCTGAGCTTCGAGTCGATCGACCTGCTCGATCACGTCATCTTCGTCTACCGGGGACCGCGCGGATGGGGATCGGTCGCGCGCTCGCGCGACCCCGGGCTCCACGGACGCAAGCCGGTGTTCGCGACGCCGCGCGCGCTCGCGCTCAGCTACTTCGATCCCTACATCGATTTCACGGGGCTCATCAAAGGCTACGCGGTGGTCGACCTGCGCGTGCTCGGCGACTACGACTGGAGGCTGTCGGAGACCAACGTGTGGAAGGTGGAGCGGATGCTGCTCGAATGGCCGCACCGCAGGATCGCCTGGTCACGAGCGCGGGAGCGGCGCTGGCGCGTCAAGTACCGCGCGTTCCGCGAGGCGCACGATTACAAGCCGTGGAAGTTCTACCCGCGCCGCGACCGGTGGACCGAACTGCCACCTCATGTCCGGGCACGAGGCTGATGCCGTTCTGCCACCTCCTGTCCCCTGCCACCTGCCACCTAATCGAGGTCGAAGTCCCGCATCGGCTTGGTGACGGGCTCTTCCTTCGCCTGCCGCAGCGCCTCCTCGAACCGTCTCGCGAGCGCGTCGCCGCGCGTCTTCTCGGCTTCGACCGACTGCTCGAAGCGCGCGTCGCGGCGCCGCGCCTCCTCGGCGAGGATGCGGGTGGCCTCGTTCAGCTCGGGCTTGTCGCCGCGCTCCGGCTCCTTGTGCGAGATGACCCGCCCGAGATTGGTGTCCACGACGAGCAGCGCGCTGCAGCACGGACACTGCACTTCAATCTCGCTCTTCAGCTTGGCCATAGACAGTATTCTACTGGTTCGCTCGCCCGATGACCGACACGCACTGGCGCACGCTGCGCATCGCCACCTACAACATCCATCGCTGCCGCGGCCTCGACGGCCGCACCGTGCCGTCCCGCGTCGCCGGCGTCATCCGCGCCATCGAGCCGGATGTCATCGCGCTGCAGGAGGTCATGGGCGCCGGGCCCAGTGCGGCGGGGCACGCCGAGGAGCTCGGGGCGCTGCTCGGCATGGGCTGGGTGATGGCGCCGACGCGCCACCTGCGCGGGTGTCTCTTCGGCAACGTCGTCCTGAGCCGCCACCCGATCACGCATCACGCGCAGTACGACCTCTCGTGGAAGACGTGCGAGCCGCGCTGCTGCCAGCGTGTGGACATCGCCATCGGCGACGACACGCTGCACCTCTACAACGTGCACCTCGGCACCGCGTTTCTCGAGCGGCGCTACCAGGCCGGACGCCTCAGCGCCATCGTCCACGATCGGCGCATCGGGCAGCCGAAAGTCGTCCTGGGCGACTTCAACGAGTGGATGAAGGGCCTGGCCACGTCGATGCTGACGGAACGCCTTCAGAGCATCGACCTGCGATCGCATCTGCGGCGGCGGCGGACGTATCCCGGCGTATTTCCCGTGCTGCATCTCGATCACATCTACTACGACGGGCGCGTGGAGGTGGTGAAGCTGGAGCTGCCGCGGACGCGGCAGGCGCTGATGGCATCGGACCACCTGCCGCTCGTGGCGGACTTGAAGGTGCAGTTTCAGTAGGCAGTGGGCAGTGGGCAGTGGGCAGTAGGTGGCAGGACGCGCGTGGCAATAGGATCCCCGTAGTTACTCTGTCAGGAGTTCAGACAATGGTTCGTCGCGTTTCGCGCCGCGAGATGCTCCAGACGGCGGCCGCCGGCTCGCTCGCGCTGATGACCGCCTCGCGCGCATCGGGCCAGCCCGCGCGCCGTCCGCCGAACATCGTGTTCATCCTGGCCGACGACATGGGCTACGCCGACGTCGCATGCTACGGGCGTCCCGACCTTCAGACGCCCAACATCGACGGCCTCGCGGCACGCGGCGTCCGGCTCGTCCAGGCCTACGCGAACTCCGCCGTCTGCACGGCGACGCGCGTGGGCCTCATCACCGGCCGCTACCAGTACCGGCTGCGGATCGGACTCGAGGAACCGCTCGCGCTCGGCGCCGCGTTCGGCGCGATCGGATTGCCGCCCGAGCATCCGACGCTCCCCTCGGTCCTACGCAAGGCTGGTTACGGAACGGCGCTCGTGGGCAAGTGGCATCTGGGAATGTTGCCCAGGTTCGGCCCGCTGCAAAGCGGCTACGACCACTTCTTCGGCTTCCGGAGCGGCGCCGTCGATTACTACTCGCACAACGGCACGGATCAGAAGCCCGATCTGTGGGACGACGACGTGCCCGTGGCACGGGCGGGCTACCTGACGAACCTGCTGGGCAATCGCGCGACCGACGTGATTACGGCGTATGCGAAGTCGCGACAGCCGTTCCTCGTGAGCCTCCACTTCAACGCGCCGCACTGGCCGTGGGAGGCGCCGGGCGACGAGGCGGAATCGGCGCGGATCCGCGCAACCAGCCTCAATCACTTCGACGGCGGCTCGCAGAAGACCTATCAGCGGATGATCGTCGAGCTCGATGCGCAGGTCGGCCGCGTGGTCGCGGCGTTGAAAGCAGGCGGTGTCGCCGACAACACCATCGTGATCTTCACGAGCGACAACGGCGGAGAACGGTTCGCCGACACGTGGCCGTTCACGGGCCGCAAGACCGAGTTGCTGGAAGGAGGCCTCCGCATCCCCGCAATCGTGTCGTGGCCCGCGATGCTGCCCCAGAACAAGACCTCCGGGCAGGTCGCCGTGTCGATGGACTGGCTGCCGACCCTGCTCGCCGCGGCGGGCGCCGCTCCCGACGCGGCGTATCCGCCTGACGGCGTGAACCTGCTGCCGATGCTGCAGGGCGGCCGCGGCGTGTCGCGCAAGGTGTTCTGGCGCTACAAGGCGAACGCGCAGCGCGCCGTCCGCGACGGCGATTTCAAGTACCTGAAGATTCGCGAGAACACGTTCCTGTTCAACGTGGCCGACGACCCGATGGAACGCGCCAACCTGAAGACGCGGCGTCCGGAGATCTACGAGCGGCTTGCGAAAGACTGGCTGGCGTGGAACGCGACGATGCTGCCGGAAATACCGGAATCGACGACCGGCGGCAACAATGCGGCGACGTGGCCGGATCACATAGGAAACCGCACCACGACGGAGCCGGACAATCCCGCGCCGGACGAGTCGTCCCGATAAACGCGCCGTACAACAAAAAGGCGCCGCAAGGCGCCTTCGTCTCTACCGCATTCTTCCTGCCCGCTGCCTGCTGCCAGCTGACTCCTAACCCTCTTCCTCGTATTCCTCTTCCTCGACCGGCAGGAACCGCGTCGGCGGACGCAGCGCTTCGCGGTAGTCGTAGATGGGCAGATCGCGCACGTGCACCGGGATGATGCAGCCCAGGCCCTTCTCCTCGACGACGACGGCCACAGGGCTTCCCTCGACGCCCTCGCGGAACGCGAGCCTGCAGCCGCAGGCGAGACGGGCGTGTGTGAATCCCTTCAGCATGGAGCGATCATATCAGACCGGCGCCCTTCAGAGCAGTGCCTTGATTTCCTGTTCGAATTGCTCCTTCGACGCAATCCCCGAATGTTTCTTGGCAATCCGTCCGTCGCGATCGATGAACACCGTCACCGGAATGCCCCACAGCGGCCCGAACGCGTCCTGCACGTCTTCGCGGCCATTGCCGACCAGCACCGGGTAATTCATCTTCATCTGCGTCGCGTAGGGTTTGAGCTTCTCGATCGGGTCGTCCACGGAGATGCCCAGGATGACCACGTCCTTCCCTTCTGCGCCGTACTGCGTGTTCAACTCGACGAGCGAGGGGATCTCGGCGCGGCACGGCCCGCACCACGTTGCCCAGAAATTCACCACGATCGGCTTGCCCTTGAACGAGGCCAGCTTCACGTCCACGCCGTTCATGTCCTTCAGCGTGAAGTCGAGCGGCGCCGCCTTGCCGGCGACCTTCGCGTCGGCGGCCGCGTCCTCTTCCGCGCTGTTCGGCGAGCCCGTGAGGTTCCCCTTCGTGTCAGCCGGCGCCGCAGGGTTTTCGGCGCCCGGCGCGAGCATGACGATGAGAATCGCCACCGCCACCGCGGCCATCGCGATGAACACCGCGACCTTGCTGGGCCTCCGTTCCGGAACCTCGGATTCCGTCGCGCGAGCCTCGGGTGCCCCCGGAGCGGCGTCTGGAGCGGTCGGCTGTTCGGTGTCCATGTGTGCCCTCAATAATACGTTAATGCGCCTCGGCGGCGACATATCGCGCCGCGTCCGCGACCGACTCCTCGGCTGCCGGCGTAATCAGGACGAAGGTATTGCCCCCGCGCGACCAGATGCGCGTGTGATGGCCGAACGCCGTCAACTCGGCCGGCGCGCGCGTCTCCCCTTCGAGCACGAACAGCGACAGGTCCTGCCCGTTCGCCTCGTACATCAGGTGCGGGATGCGGCCGTCGGCATACAGGCAGGTGCGCGCGTTGAGCAGCGACAGATCCTCCTGCCCGGACGAGGGCGGCACGTGCACGTCGAGCCCGAAACGCTCGCTGAGGAGTCTCTGCGCCTGCTCCGCGTCGAGCGTCTTCCCCTCGGCCGGGCGGAACAGCCCGAAGCACTTGATGTGATCGGCGGTGAGCTGCGCGGCGAGGAGTGCGTCCGACTGGCGGGTGACGATGGAGAGGAGGGCGCCGACGAAGACGATCAGCAGCGCGGCGATGGCGAAGCGTATCGAGGGGCGCAGCCACGCGCGCGTCGTGGTCTGCCCGCCTGCGAGCGCCTGACAGCGGGTTCGCAGGTCCGGCGGCAGCGGTTCGGCGCGGAGCCGATCCGCGCAG
>Ga0137418_10000312_pt1 | contig 42464 bp, 37 predicted proteins | sample CZODoug3_1_2_16f_FD_122242 | JGI IMG/M metagenome (GOLD analysis project Ga0137418, IMG submission 122242) | Vadose zone soil fungal communities from Angelo Coast Range Reserve, California, USA - CZODoug3_1_2_16fungal (Hybrid Assembly) | ecosystem: Environmental > Terrestrial > Soil > Vadose...
TGGCGAACGAGACGCACCATCGGACGGATCAGATCGACTCCATCCCAAGGAGAACTGAAAAGATGCATCCGGCCCATTTTCACCACCCGATCGACGCCTTTGCGACCTGCGGCTCGGGCGAACTCTTCCTCCCGGTGGGCGGATTTCACCGCTAGCCCCAGTGTCTGCACCGTTCCATCGAACTTCGATATAACTTCCGAGAGGTCATCCGCCAGTAGCACGCTGAGCGTGCGACCCTGCGTCGGCTTCGGTATTTCAGTGCCTCTCCCCAACAGGATGGTCCAATCTGGTGAAGCCGGGAACACGGCACGGTTGGCGGCATCTTCAAGAAGCCATGACGCACGGGCCAGGCAAATCCCCGACGTCAACGAGGGTTCTATTTGCTCACGCGGATGCGCACGGTTTTCCTCTTCAAGAGCCTGTCTCAGATCGTTCACGAATTCATCGGGATCGCATCCGGCACTTTGCTCGAGAAATAATGCTTGGGGCGAAGAGCAAGCCCGTTGGTCAAACTGCCACACGTCCCGTGCAATCCGCCGGCACCAAGACGCCCGTTCAGCCCGATCGCCCCAGGTCTCGGCATCCATCGCCGCAGCGGAAAGCCGTGGACCAAAGACCGCGACGCGTGCCCAATGAGGAAAAGGCAGCTTACGCAGTTGCGAAACCGCCTCAGCACCGCCCCAAATCATGGCGCCGTCCACGGCCTGCGCCATGGCTTCGTGTAGATCTGTGCGCGAATGATCGAAACTCACCATGAATGTGCGTTCAGTCAACAACCCGCTCCGATCGACCTCGTGCAGTTTCTCCATGATCTGCTGTGTTATCTCGACCAAGCCGCCTGGTATACGGACCAGACAGCCATTACCGCCGAGCAAGGCGCACGTAAGAGAAAGGACCGGCTGGATTTCAACATTCCCCGCTGGCCAATGGCCGACTACTCCCAGTGGAAATGCCCGCAGCCTTGCACTTCCATCTTCCCGCCAACCGCCGTTCAGAAAATCCGGGCCCAGTTCGCGTAGAAGAATCGGCTCTAAGGTACCCCGGCGGAGCCAAAGTCGCAGAAACGCCAACCCCGGAACTTCGCGCAACTCGCGCCCGTCCAGTGCCGCGGCCCATTGCTCAAAAACCTCGAGCATCGTCTGCGGGGCAATCTCCTTTTCCCGTACAGTCTCGCGAAGCTGCTGCGCCCCACAAGTAATCTCTTGAGGGGAATGCACTGCCGAGTTCAGCATCAGGTCATTCATGCAGACCGTTCCCCATCCCTTGTTGATAGCGAGTCGTTTCCAGGTTACCGCAACCCCGAACCTCCGCCTTCGGCACTCGTCCCACGAACCGGAAACTGGTGCCGCGCCTTCCACACGGGCACTCTTCGTAGTCGATGATTTCGGCCATATCTTCAGTCAGTACCAGAAACCCCGGGAAACTGGTCGGCAGCACGCTGCAGACCTGCACCAAGCCCTGCTGTCCGGCTGCAACCGGCTCTAGCGTCAGTGGATTTCTCACGACGACCTCTCCAAAGGCAGGCACATGCTTGTTGCCGTGCTCACAATCCGGATAGATGACCCCGACATTTTCCACCATGCCGTAAAAGTCGACGACACGATCGGGCGAGCACCCAAATACCGATGCCACCCCTGCGGAGAATATTTCCCGCGTGACCGCTTCTCGTTGCAAACGCTTCCATCCCCCGCTGTGAAGCACACGAACGTTGGGAATGTCGAGGGTGATGCCCTGGCGCTGTAGGCGCTGAACAAGCTGGGTCCAGATAACATAAGTAAATCCATAAGCCAGGACCTCGGTCTCTCTCCACTTTGCAGCGCAATCGAGAAGTTTCTCCAGATAGAGACTTGTATTTCCCTCCGGGTCACGCCGCAAACAGCAAACCACCTCTGTCGCAAAGGACCCCAGGCCTTGAATGGCGGCCCCACGCGCCCCCAGTTCACCCTGTGTATTTAGGTTTTCTGGTGTGTCGATCACCAAGTAGGGCCGGCGCGCCGGTCCGATGAAATCCTTGATGATCGTGGTTACGCCTTTTGTCATCCGCTTGGAAGTCTCGCTATCGAGTACTACACGGCTTGGCACCTGGCCAGTAGTGGCACTGGATGTGAGAGTACGCTTGACCTCGTTAGCGCCAACCAAAGCCAGCGGCGGATTCGATTTGAAGGTCCCGACGGGCAGGTATGGCAGATCGGCAAGGGTGTTCGCCCTATGAAAATGCACAGGCCAGTGTTCCACGTAGTTGCAAAACCGCGGATTCCGGTCGCAGGCGTAAGCAAGTTCCTTCTTCAGCAGTGCGAGCAAGGAGTCGTGTCGTTCCTGCGGATCTAGCCCGTAAAGCGGGGCCATCAACTGGCTCTCGATGCCTTGCGCGATTTCCACCGGTGTGTTCATGACATCGTCCGTAACTGAGATCGGGCAAGCTTGCCGTTTTCCGTTTTCGGCAGTTCTGGGACTACTGTCACTGAGAGACAGGTCCACTGGTGCGGCAGTGCACGCCGAACTCTTTCGGCAACAATGCTGGCGCCATCGTCCGCAACGATGAAAAGCTCGAGCGCTTCTCCCGCTTCTGGATGGCGTGTCCCCGTGACAGCGCACTCGTAAACACCGGGAACGGCGGCAACTCTTCTTTCAACTTCCCCAAAGCTGACTCGGACGCCGCGAATCTTTATGAATTCGCTAGTCCGTCCTTTGACCCACAGGTATCCTTCCTCATCACGGCAGGCGAAGTCGCCCGTCTTGAGCCAGCCGTCGCCAAACTTCTCCTCCGTTCCTTCGGGGTCATCAAAGTATCCAAAGCAGACCGACGGACCGCGCACCTGGATCTCGCCGGTTTGCCCCGCCGGTAGTTCGCGCCCTTCGTCATCAACGATGCGGATCATTAGATTGTCCATCGGCAGACCAACACTACCGAGCTTTTCGCCCAAGCGATCCGGCGGTACGTAGGAAATCCGGGCTGTGGCCTCGGTCTGGCCATACATAACAAAGAACTCTGCTGTTGGCACGATGCTGCGCATCTCTCGGACACTTTCTGGGGCAAGCGCCCCCCCTGCTTGAAGAAAGCGCCGCAGTGTGGGTAACTGGATGGACCTGAGGTTCGTGCGCCGGAGGAGAATGTTGTATACGGTCGGCACTCCCGCGAACGTTGTACAACCGAACGTATTTATCGCGCGCAGGACTTTGTCAGGGAACATGAATCTCGACTCGAATACAACTCCACCCCCCTGATACAAATGGGAGTGCATAACGCTCGCGCCGAAGCAGTAACTCACTGGCATGATCAGCATGGCCTGATCGTCAGGCCCCAGACGCTGGCTTCGGACAATGGCCTCTGTGTTCGCTCTCAAGTTGCCATGGCTGACCATCACCAGCCGAGGTGCCCCGGTGGAGCCCGAGGTGGGCATCAAGACCGCGAGGTCCTCTTCCTTACACGGTGCCGGCGGTAACGAGTGCGCAGGGCGAGCGTCAAAAATGCCCTCGATCCGCGTAACACCATTCTTTATTGCCCAATCACAGTGGACTCCTTTACAAATCCATATGGCTTTCGCGCGCGCTCTCGCCAGGATCGATTCCCCGGAGGTTGCGAGCGCGCGCTCATCCACGAGCACGGGTACCAGCCCCGCATACATGGCCCCCAAATACGCCAGAGTACTTGCGGGGCTCAAACCACAACTGATCAGCACTCGGTCGCCCACTTGCAAACCGGCAGACAGAAACCCCGCCGCGAAGCCGACGACCAGACCGGGAACTTCCTTACCAGAAAGAGTTTGCCCGGCCGCCGCGTCGATCAGATGAGAATTCGTTCCCAGCCGCCGGATCAAGCGACCCGCGAAGTTCGCATCATTAGACCCGCACACCTTGGACCTTGCCGAGCTTGGATTGAACTACTCTGCAGATTTCCTTTAGGTTCTCCATCGCCATTAAGTCATCCACATCGAAACTCACACCAAAAGCGTGCTCGAGGTTGCTGGCCAGCTCCACATGCCCCATCGAATCCCACGCGGGAATGTCGTTTGGCGTCGAGTCTAGGGTGATAGTTTCCGGATCGATGTCGAATGTAGAGTTGAAGGCGGTTTTCACTTTCGCCAGCAGTTCTTCCATGATTAGATTCCCTTCTTCTCTCCTATCGGTATATCTTTCAGCCACGACGGTTCCCTCTTATGAGCCGCCTGACCCTTACGCAGCGGTTCGGTCCTTTTGAACATGAGGAAGCGGCTTACGCTGAACGCTCGCACTTCCTTCCACTTGTTGGTCACACGAGTGCACCACTGAGCCGGAATATTGTCAGCCCAGTAAAAACCATAGGCCTTTGTGTATCCTTTCGAACGAAGAGCTAACATCGCGCTATTCTGGAAAGCCGCGGATATGCCGCCTTTTCTTTCAGCCGACGCCACAAATATATCGAAGGTATATACATAGTCTTTCGACCAGCAACTAAACCCAAATCGTCGGAGATCTTCATGCAAACCGCGAGGGTCGTCCGTATCTTCCGCGACGTAGTGCCAGGTATCGCCAACAACTACGTTGTCTCGTGCCAAGGCGTATCCGCCGCATCCTTGCTTTAGGTAATTCAAGGCCTTTAGATATCTGCTGTTGACAGCAAAGCGATAGATACCTGACGCAAGCATGTCTTTGTCAATTTCAAGCAGTTTAAGGTTTGCGCTCGCAAGTGGCTTCGAACGTTCCGTTAGCTCCGAAAGATCCTTCTCAACAACAATGGCTGTACGCTCAAGAAAGAATACTTCCTTAAGAAGGGACCTCCATCCACTTGACCTGACAACATCGGCGACTTGAGTTATGCGCATTCTGACGTCGCTCAGCATTGGGAGCTACTCCCCCGCAGCCACGTCATGCAAGTCGGAATTTGACCTGAGCTCGCTGGACTCTCGCTCAACTTGTGGCGTCCTTGATAGATGCAGAAGCTAGACCCTCCCCCGAATAAGCAGCCCTCTTTTTTCTCTGAGCCAAGAAAGGACTTGCCATGGCTTCGAATTGGGGCCTCCTCGCCGCACAGCAGAGCCTCCGCGAATCCACGCTCTGGAAAACCGTCGTGCCCATCAAAGGAAACAACACTCATATGCAGCTCCACTCGGCCGCCCCCATCGTCATACAGCAAGTTGCGAAGACCGTACTCCTCGTGCAGGAGCGATCAAACAGTCCTAGACGACCCGCCTACTCCGAGGTCCCAATTTGCCTTCGAATCGACCGCATCTTGGTCTGTGATGCCATAAGGTACAAGGCGGGTTTAACTGTAATCTCTAATAAGGTATGAACCCGAGGTGTGCAATCGGGGCAATCGTCTCCGATCTGCACCGTCTGTATTTACGGGCTGTATTGCTTGGCGTTATTCCGGAACAGCTTGAAATGGATCGAGCCGCTGCGTGAAACCCAATTTTAAGGGAAGCCCCAATTCCCCGGGCTATATTTTCTTGCTCTTTCTCTGCCCCTAAGCCGTAGGCGTAGCAAATGCTTACCTTTGTCTTGCACACAATGTCCAGGGTTTTGCCAATTCCCGGACTGTTGAAATGTAAAAGGGCTTTCGCCCCGGAGACCTAAGTTGTTTCCTGTTCGCAAGATGCCTCTACTACCGGATCACCAGACGCCACGGGCCGCAAATTGCTCCCAGACACCTGGAATTGCAATCCTAAGTCTGTCCCTCCATTGCAAGCGAAGTGGAAAGGTTGGGTACTAGTACGAGGATAGAACTTCACGTACTTTGCTACCAACATCACACGGAGATGCTTCTCGGATCGCCCACCGACTCAGCGGAGGGAACGTTGTACGCCTGCCACGAACCTGGCTGCTTAATCCGATACTTCGTCTCCTCTGGATACTTCCTCGACACGAAAGACGCAAAAGCCGCAGAACTGGAAATAATACCTCGTGTCAGCTGTTCCAATGATGCGCAACGCATGTATCTAGCCGAGGTTATGCCTGGAAGAAAAAGCTTCCGCCTGTGGAAATGCCCGCAATGTGATGCGCGTAAAACCAATGAGGAGATTACCGGCGGGCTAGGAAAAAAGATAGGAGCATGAGAATCCGGGAACCGTTTCGTTGGCACGAACTTGAAAACCTTGCATCTCTCAGCTAGCAAGACCTTGCCCACGGCTCCACTCTGCCGGACAATTCCAGACCGACGGCGAACCTTCCTTCCGACAGACGCTGGCAGTAAACGATCCGCCCCCGCGCCCGCACGCCCTCTCTTGGTAAACTAACCAGCACTCCCTGCCCAGGCTGCAACTTCTGCTCCATGAGAACTCGTGCGCCGTGGGCGCTCACGTTTTCTGTCAACAACCCTTCGTTACGCTTTGCCTCATCTTCGAGACAAACCTCTACTCTCACTGTCCTCGCGACCCGCTTCTCGGATCGGCCACTCGACATAGCCCTCCTGGCGCCACAGAGCCTGCAACCCTAGGGAGCTTGTTCACTGTTAGGTCGTTCACTCTCCGATAGGCACTCTGTGAGCGTACTAGCGTGATCTGGTTTGTCCACCGACTCTTTAAGAGCGACGTACGCTTTCGCACGTTCGGATCGATGAATTGAACCTTGGCGCTGCTGCAATTCGTTACCATCCTCCAGCTTGGTGGACAAGCGGAGGAAAACCGCAATTTCCCTGCCGGTAATCTCTTTAGTACGCTCTAGTACTGGTGGTGGTCACTGTTTCCAGCAATTCGCGCCGAGGCGGAAGAGCTCACTTCTGCAGCGCGACCGCCTGCATTAGCGGCCTTCCTTGTCTGAGTGGGACTGGCCCGTGGCTGTGGCACCTCCGACCGCGACGCTTCGTTTTCTTTTCAGAACAACATGCCCCCACGCGTGTGTCCCAGTCGCTGCAGAGCATGTCGACTGCTCTAACCTGTCCAGTCGCCAACAGGTTTGCCAAAGGGAAAACTAGCTGCGGAAGAATCCTTGAGAACAGTCCGGCGGCCATTGAAGATTGGACTACACGGCGAGCACCTCCGCGGCCTCGTTGAGCACGGCTGTTACCAGCAGAGCAAGGCGCACGATCCGGACTTGGAGCTGCTGTTCACCCAGGCCGAAACAGCCTGGTAAACGTCGAGGCGGCCGTTTTGTAGGTCCGGGGTGAGTTGAACGGCGTGGGAGAGCGCGCTAGCCGCCGCTGCCTGGTTCAGGGAAGGTTGAGCGCTCAAGAGCAGCGCAGCTGCGCCTGCAACCAAGGGAGAGCTGAAGGAAGTTCCGGAAGCGCTGGCGTAGGTGCCCCCTGGGAATGTGCTAACGACGTACTCGCCCGGAGCCGCGATCCAAACGTCGGCGCCGCCGTAGTTGGAGAAGGAAGAACGAGCGTCCCAGTCCGTGGTCGAAGCGATGCCCATCACGCTTCCGTTCATCGCGGCGGGATACACCGGAGCGCTGCTGTTTTCATTGCCGGCGGCGGCAACCAGGACCACGCCACTCTGGTTGGCGTAGGAAACTGCCTGACTTAAGGCAGCCGACGGTGTGGACACGTCAAAGCTCATGTTCACGACGTTCGCCTGGTGTTGAACGGCGTAGTAGAGGGCTGCAACGATGTTGGAAAGGTAGCCGCTGCCGTTGGAAGTGAAGGCTTTGAGAGGGAGAATCTTAGCCTCCGGCGCGACGAGATGGACCAGCCCGGTCGTCATCGTGCCATGTCCGAATGCAGAATAGGGCCCACCATCGAGGACAGCCGCCGAAGATTGATCGAGCACAGCCGCGCTGGACTGCTGGACGATCACCGGGCCTTCATTGTCGGAGTCGTCGTTACCGCCGTTCTGCAATTGCGGGACATCCAGCCATTCAGAAGCGCCCGCCTGGTTGCGGGTGAAGTCGTAGCCGGGCAGCAGGACCGGCTGGAGAACCGGGTGGGAGGTGTCGACACCTGTATCAATCACGGCCACGATTCCGCTTCCACTGATGTTGAAGCCATTTTGCGCGTCGGTCAGGCGGATGATCTGAGCGGCAGGTTGCGCGGCGTAGCCGTGCCAGACCAGTGTGCCGTAGTAGTCGACTGGCGTTCGATCATTCAATCCCGGAGGGATGTTGCTGATTGGCTTTTGAGGAATGGGCAGGAGCTGGTCAGGCTCGATACTTTTGATGCCGAGGAGGGATTCGAGAAAATTCAATGTGCCGTTCAACAGATTCGAGATGAGATTACCTGCTGAGGTGACCAGAAAGGTCTGGCCGAGGGAGCCGTCGAGCGATCCCTGCACCTGGCAACCGGCAATGTGGCAAAGTCTGAACACGGAGGACAGTCCACCCGTGGTCCGAACGATGTAACGGTTCTGGGCCGCAGTGGGCTGTACCCCTGCGGTTGCAATGGCAATCAGAACGGCGAAAATAAGTAAGATACGCTTCATAGAATAGATTCAGCCCTTTCGGTCAATCGTAAGAGTGCGATGCCGCTCACGGCTCCCAAAACTATGCGCCCTTGGTTCGTTCGTAGAATCGGGCAAATACCTGATATTTGATCGATCAACTCCGCGGTCGCAAAATGCTTCATCTTCATCCCCCATCAGGCTTTCCCTGAACTTCCGGTCCTTAGTGAATGAGCGCCGATAAAGCTCTCACGGAAAAAAGAGACTGAGGGGACGAAAAATAAAGAGCAAACGGTTTTAGCTAACCTCCTTATTTTCAGCTATTTTCCCGACGAGCACGAAGGGCGCCCAGAAATACGGGTGGGGATTTTGCTGTCGAAGGTGTTTCATAGCTGATTGTAGGGCAACGGCCATATCCCTTGTTTGAATGTAGTTTCCGTAGAACTCCTGCATGAGCGCCGAAGTGCTCTCGTCGTGGACGTCCCACAGGGAGAGCAGTAACGAGGTCGCGCCGGCGCAAAAGAGTCCGCGTTCCAAGCCGAGGAGTTCGTCGCCCGCCGAGACGAAGTTCATGCCGGTGGCGCAGCCGCTCAGAGTCACGAGTTTGGCCGGTAAACGAATCTGGTAGAGGTCGTACAAATTCAAGTAGCCATCCCCGAGCCGGATGCCGGAAAACATTGGGTTGTCTTGGCGATAAGTGCCGTGCGTGGCGATGTGAAGCACACTGCCCGTTGAGCCGCGCTCGCGAAGAATCTGCGAGGTCGCTTGGGCGCCGAGGAAAAGTTCAGGATGGGGCAAAATCGATGCGACGGACTGCACTTCATTCAGGATGTGCGGGGCCCGCTCGTCGGGGATTCCCATCACCAGAGTGTTGGGAATGTCACTTGTGTTTTTTTCCTGGCACAGGGCAAAGACGGCTGCGCTGGGGGCGTATGAAATTGTGTGTGTATCGCAAAGATACTCGTCTCCATTTTTCAAGGCATGGAAGGGAAGAAAGTGCAGCGCGCCATGCGGTACGAAAATTAGATGCTTGGCGTTGAGATGTTCGCGGATGGGAGCAATGAGTTCTGCGTAGAGCGTTTCCAAGTGGCCTTGAGTCGCTGAGAGCAACGGCTGCTCAAAATGGTGAGTATAAGCAGCCCCCATTCGAAATTTTGAAAGCTGAAAGCGGAGCAGGTGGAGAGAGTGGAGGACCCGGGAGACCACGCTGACAATACTAATCTTGATAGATTCGCGCGTGATGACGGCGGCGATGAGCCGATCCCCGGTCGAATAATACTCGACCAGCGTTGTATTCATGGGCAGAGCTAATTGCAGTCGAGCCAGCGAGAAGTCCGCTGGAGCCTCGAGGGTGGCGTTTTCGAGTTCGTTCGCGGATAGTTCGCGAAGCGTTCGTAAAAGCTCGTTCTCGCGGGAAACCGCTTTTTCCTGCCATTGTTGCAGACGTTTGGAGGAACTCTCTTCCGGGCGCAATTGTTCCAGCTCGATGCGGTGGTAATACCAGTTCAACTCTTCGCGCAAATCGCGGATTCGCGGCACCAGTTTGCTCTGACCGGCATTTCCTATGGGGAGGCTCTGGCCGCTCTGAAAAATCATTTCCGTCATGCTGCGAGATTTTGCCGCTTCGATGCAGGCAAAGGCCTCGGCAGCGGCGGATCCGCCAGTCCCGCCGCTCAAGTGCAAATCCACCAGGGCTTCGTACACTTGCAAGCGGTTTTTCACGAAAGAAATTTTCAGCTCCTCGGAGTGCAAGCGGCTGCGCAGAGTTTCCAGCACTCTACGCGCCTCGCCAAATGCCGCGAGAGACGCAGGGCGGTCGCCACGGCCCTGCGCAAGTTGACCGCGGAGGAAGTGCGCCTGATAGGCAAGCGCCGGCGCTTGCAGGCGCTCACTCTTGGCGACGGCAGCTTCCGTCTCCGATTCCGCGACAGCCGTCTCTCCCATCTGCAACGCGATGCGCGCGAGGAGAAGGTGCGCGAGCACAGCTTTTCCGGAGAGCAACGATTGATCGAAAAATACGACCGCGGCCACACACAACCTCCGCGCCTCAAAGTACCTCCCTTCATGGAAGAGCAGTAGTCCCTGGTACAAATCCAGTAGCCAGGGCCAAACGAGATTTTTTTCTCGTGCAAACATCTCGCGAGCTCTGATGAAACGTTCGAGGGCATGGACTGTTTTTCCTTGCTGGCCGTACGCGATCGCTTCGTTTGCCAGCGTTTTTGCAGCTTCGTAACCCATACCTAGCTTCTCAAAACGCAGGAAACCTTCATGCGCCATTTCCCGCGCTTCTTCGCTCAAGTTCAGCTCGAGGTAAATCTCCGAAAGGTCGAGTTGGCAGAGAGCGAGATGATAAGCGTCGCCCGATACCTCGCAGGCGCGCCGCGTGGCAAAAAGCATTTCGATGGCGCGGCTGTATTCGCCGCGGAAGTAGTACAAGTAAGCAATATTGTAGTCGGCTTGGTCGCGCAGTAGTGGCATCCCGTACCGCTCGCACGCGTCGCGTGCTTTCTGATGACAGTCCAACGCCCGGGGAAAGTCATTCAAGCTGACTAAACACATCGCCATATTGCTCAGGACGACGGCAATACCCTCTGCATCCTTGTACGGCAGCAGATCCGCATATGCGCTCTCGTAATGAGCGATAGCTTCATCAAAGCGATCCTGCCTGTGAAGGATGTTGCCGAGGTTGATTTTCAGACGTGCGAGACGCTGGCGGTCGTTGAGACGTGTGAAGATCTCTCTTGCTCGAGCCGCAGTCTTGAACGCCTTATCGTACTCACCTAGTAAGATGAGCGGCTGGATTGAACTACTCAGAGTTCGCGCGGCTTCTTTCTCGACCTTGAGCGCGTCGTACAATTCGACGGCCCTTTCGTGGTATTCGACTGCCGCGGCGTTATTTCCGCAAGCGTAGAGCGCGTTAGCCTTTGCCCTCAGGCCGAGAGCCAGGGTTTCTTTCTGCCGCAATCTCCTCCCGATTAAAACGGCAGCTTCCGCGAGGTGCAGCGCCTCGCGCGTGTTGACGCGAACCCGCTCAACGACCAGTTGAGCCAGTCGTTCGACAACCTCGACGCGCACAAGAGTCCGGTGGCGAGCGAGAAACTTCAAGCGCGCCGGTTCACTCTGAAGTTGCCCCAGTTGAGAAAAGAGTTCCTCCGGCGGCGTTAGCTTGAGCGTCGTAGACATCAGTGGAAGCCCAGTTCGTCCAGATTCCGCCGCATCCCACGTGCGCCGAACTTTCTTTTCAGCTCTGACCATAACCGGACTCATCGGCGAGCGCTCTCTTCCGCATTTTTGAAATAAAGCTGCTCGACGTTCCAGGGGACGTATGCTTCGCGAACGGCGGGATGGGAATTACCGACATGAGGGTGAGGGTTTCCGTACGACCTGAAGAGGGCCCGGTTGCTATCGCATTGCCTTCTCCAGATGAGGTACCTGGTACTGTCAATCGCGATGGGTGGCGGACCCTGGGAATCGAGCGACATTTATGCTGGACTCTTGATCGTACGTTTGGGCAGTGTCCCGATGATGCTCTCTTTGGGTAAACTTTGATCTAGCTGAAGGTTGATTTGCATGCCGTCATATTTGCGCATGGCTGACCACATGACGATGCGGTCTTGAAACTTCACACCGACGCCAAAGCGCTCGTCTGCCAGCCTTTGACAATAAACCACGTTTCCGCAGGTCGTTTCTTCGTTCAGGGCAGTTACTTTTACATTGTCACCAGTTTGCCAGGGTTGTTTAGAGAATATGCGAGCGCCATGAGCACTGATATTATCTGTGAACGTCCTCTCTTCTCCATGAGCGCTCGCACAGTCTACCTGCGCAAGCCGTACGATGACGATGATGGGGAGCCTCCTTTCTAGTCTGCCACTAAGCATATGGTCCAAAGACATGTCGTTCATACCTAGATTGGGCAATCTTGAAGCGTGGCGGCGCGCTGATTCGGCGAGAAAACGTCACCAATATTCGGATGGGTGCGATTTTGATTGCCGGTCGATGATTCCTCTCCATAGTCCGGCGACTGGTCCCTTGAGCGGTCCCTTGGAGACCCCGTCATCCTCTCGCTTCCGTTTGGATACACTTCTTCGGCGACGGAATCAATCGAGCAAAGACCTGAGTGCACCCTCGGGTGAATTTCGTAGGCTCAATGGATCGGGTAAACCCGCGATTTGGTCTCAGCGATCAAGCAGGATTCGCGCGGACAAACCTATCTTAGTCCGGGTGTCTCCCGAGCCGTAATGGGCACGTTTCGCTCAAAATTGAAAAAGCCCAGAAACCCATTGACTGCCCAGGAGCGGCAAGTACTCGTGTTGGTTGCAGAGGAGAAATCGACGAAATGATCCGACCGGCGAAGGAAACAGGTTCTGTTCCTTTGTATTCCCACGCGGAGGAAGCAAGGTCGGTAAGTGTTTGATTTAATGGAGCGGCCTATCGGAATCGAACCGACACCTGAACCTTGGCAAGGTTCCGTACTACCACTATACTAAGGCCGCTTACTGACCTTCTTTTTATAACACGACCGGTGGGCAGCCACAAGCCTTCCCATCTCCTGCCGGCCCAAAGCCAAACAGTTTACAACGAGGACTTCTCAGGAAACTTGAGTAATGCGGGCGGACTTTACTACAGGCGAGCGGCGCTGACGCTCCGCAAACCGGGTAGCCTTATCCTTGTCCGTGTAAACGCGACCGAACTTTTCCCCGTCGGCATAAAAAACACTGACAAGGTAGTGGTGATGTTTGCGGCGACGATCTTTGCCGAAAGAAGTCTTGCCTTGAATTCCCGTCTTATTGGTCTCGACTTTTGTCACGTTGGCCACCCTATCGGAAAAGAATACGTACAGCACTATCGCAGAGTAGCAGGCGCCGCACAAGTACCAGAGAAGGTAGTATCACGCGTTCCATTACACCTGGAAAATGCGTGAGCGGGAACGGAAAGTTCGCGTCGGAGGAAGAGTAAAGTGCGGCCGAGAATCTGGGTCGCAATGTGCACCACGCTCAAAAGACACGCAAAAATGCCGGATTACTGGCCGGGCAGCACGCAACTTTTGAGCCTGGAGAGACATCCAATGTAAGTGCTTTTATTAATAAAGAGTTGCGAGGCTTCGGGAGGGTGGAACCTACAGGCCAATTTGTCCGGAAATTTGTTGTGCGCCACGAAACATTTTCCGAGTTTCAACGTCTTTACTTGTGAGGAGAAGATAAGCTGAATGTGGCGGAGAAACATAATGACCATAACAGTCCCAAAGCTACCGCCCCTCGTGGAAGATCTGCGAAACCATTCGCAGGAACAGATCGCTGAATTGCGGCAACTTCTCGCTGTGGGTGCGCCTTCGCGGCCTGATCCGCGCCGGCCTGGTTTCTATGAAGTGGATGGATTTGCGGATACGTATTACGTGTTTAAGTATCCGACCGGCACAAAGGTGCTGTTGATCGGTGTCTGGGATCGCGAGAGCGATCCGGTAGCAGCCCTGGTGGCGTGTTCCTGCCCAGCGGCGTAACTCCCTTTTCACGGCAAACGGAAGAAACAATAAGAAAGGCGTCCCGGCCAGAGCCGGGACGCTTTTTTTAGTCTTCCTCCAACTCCAGCGCGGCCGAGTTGATGCAATAGCGCATTCCTGTTGGCTGCGGTCCATCGTCAAATACGTGCCCGAGGTGCGCGTCGCACCGGCTGCACTTCACCTCTGTACGCCTCATCCCGTGGGTGGTGTCATTCTCGGCCTCAACCGCCTCTTCTGCGGCTGGAGCGTAGAAGCTGGGCCAGCCGGAGCCGGAGTGGTATTTTGTTTCAGAACGAAACAGCGGCTGGCCGCAGCAAACGCATTTATAGATGCCTGCCGTTTCAGTGTCCTCGTACTCTCCTGTAAAGGCCGGTTCCGTCCCCTTCTGTCTTGTCACAAAGTATTGATTCTGCGTAAGTTGTTTCTTCCAGTCCTTCTCATCCTTATGGATCTTCTCAGCCATTGCTCCTCCCAAGGGTGGGTTCCGTTCAGGTGCATCCCGTGCAGTATCAGATTTAGCGCACTAACTTGGCGTTTCAGCCGTTACCTCAAATAGTCATACGGGCGAAAGTCCGTCAAGAAAGCTACCACACCGAGTTCGGAATGCTCAAAAATACCAACAAATGGTGCGAGTGTGAACTCTGCGGGGGAGGTGCTTCTATCGCTTAAATGCGGAATCCGCTTTATTTGAGGCTGGCTTCACTTCCAAAAGCGCGGGTTTGACGGAAAAAACATGAATCTCGTTTTTGTCGGGAAACACCTGACATTTTACGAGGACCTGTTGCCCTTTGTGCGCTGCCAAGGCATCCGGATTAATTACACTCCAGACATCGTTTTCTTCGCTCACCAGCTTTTTTCCATCTAGACTGATTTGTCCTTCAATGGAGACTGCTTTCCTGGCGACGCTTAAGGTTTGTGAACCGCTTGGCCTGCTTTCGGCGGCCTTTGAGGAATGCTGCGCCGCAGCAACGATGGGCATCAGCAGGGCAACTGCGAGTATGACCACAGACCACTTTTTCATCGGGCACCCCTTGGTTCTAAACGGATACCGCAATGCAGCGATTCTAGAACTCTGAAGTCCACGGTCAAACGGGAAATTTAGATGCGGAATATCTCAAATATTGCTCTATCTTTCCGCGTTCCCGCGTGCGCGTCCGCGTAAGACGTGGAAACAAAAACCATCCCGGCCTTGGGCCGTCTATGAAGAAAACGGAGGTTCTGCCGATGAAACGGCTTTTCATGCTCGCTCTTCTAGCTTCACCGTGGTCGCTCTTTGCTCAGGACGTCATGTTTCGCGGGAACCCGGAGCACACAGGTATATACAGTGCTGCCGGCGTCCCAAGGTTCACAGGCATCAAATGGCAGTTTCATACTAAAGGGCAGATCCTATCGTCCCCAGCGGTTGCCGGTGACACTCTCTATGTTGGCAGCGGCAACCATTGCCTCTATGCCCTGGATCTCGCTACCGGGGCGCAAAAATGGCTATTCCAATCCGAAGGGCGCATCACCTCGTCGCCCGCGGTTTCCGCGGGTGTCGTTTATTTCGGGAGTTACGATGGCAATTTCTATGCTGTGGACGCCGCGAACGGCAAATTGAAATGGAAATTTCAGACTGGGGGCGAGCGCCGTTTCGCTGCTAAGCATCTGCATGGCGCCGCACCGGCTTCGGAAACCATGCCAGATCCTTTCGATTTTTACCTCTCCTCGCCGGTCGTTTGGAATGGCGGAGTCTACTTTGGGAGCGGAGACACAAATGTCTACGCGCTGGATACCGCTACTGGCAGTTTGAGATGGAAGTTCAAGACGGACGATGTCGTTCATGCAGCTCCGGCGATTTCTGGAGGCACACTTTTTGTTGGGAGCTGGGATAGCTACTTCTACGCTCTGGATGCTGGCAGCGGGAAAGAAGTTTGGCGCTTCAAGACGGGCGAGGATCCGGACATTCACAATCAGGTTGGCATTCAGTCTTCCGCGGCTGTGGCGGGCGGTGTGGTGTACTTCGGCTGCCGCGATTCCAAGTTTTACGCCGTGGATGCGGCCACTGGTAAGGAGCGCTGGTCCTATTCGAACAAAGGTTCTTGGGTCATCTCCTCGCCTGCCGTGTTGGACGGCACGGTCTATTTCGCAACGGCGGACACGGGGTTGCTTTATGCTCTGGAAGCGAAGTCGGGCGCCCTGCTCTTCACCTTGGAGTTCAATCGTTGGCCGATGTTCTCTTCGCCGGCGATAGCGAGTGGAATACTGTATATCGGTTCTCATCAAGGCAAGCTCAACGCCATTGACCTGAAAGCGCAGAAAGTAGCGTGGAGCTTCGAGACCGAAGGATTCAAGAAGAACGGTTCTACGTATACCAAACCGGACGGCACGCCGAACTATGAAGCAGCTTTCTTTGACTTTTTCTATGACGACATGATCACCGGCGTTCAGAAGTTGATGTCTGTCGGGGCGGTGCTCTCCACCCCTGTTGTGGCGGGGAACAACGTGTATGTTGGCAGCACCGACGGCAATGTCTATGCGCTGATGTAGTCGATGCGACGGCACTTCCAACTTGTTTTCGCGCGACCGAAATGCGCGGCGACGTAATCTCCATTTGAAACTGAAAATAGTTTCGTTGACAAGCGGGCCAGTTTCCTTTACTTTCATATTTCGCAATGAATGGCACACGTACAGCCCGGGCGCACCATCATCACGGCCATACGCCGCGCCCGCTGAGGTGTGCATAGCGATTAGCTAAAAAAGCACTCTTCAGCCCGCTGGCGCGACAAGCCCCAGCGGGATTTTTGTTTTCGGGGGACTTTTTTGAGGAATTGAGGAGAGGACACCGTGGAGATCGACTTTCAGAAAAGCGGCGGGCTGCTGCCGGCCATCATCCAGGATGAACGCACGGGCGACGTTTTGATGCTCGGTTTCATGAATCCGGAATCTCTGGCGCTGACGCAACGAACGGGAGAAGTGGTGTTCTTCAGCCGCTCGCGAAATAAGCTCTGGAAGAAGGGCGAATCCAGCGGCCACGTGCTGCGGGTTCGCGAGATGCGCGTGGATTGCGACGCGGATGCGCTGCTCGTGCGCGTTGAGGCGGTCGGGCCGGGAGTCTGTCACGAAGGGTACCGGAGTTGTTTCTTCAGGAGATTCGAGTCTGACGGCAGCGCTGCGGTCATCGCCGAGCGCACGTTTGCGCCAGAGAAGGTTTACAGGTCGGAGAAAACCCGATGAACAGGCTGAAGCTGGGAATCCCCAAAGGGAGCCTGCAAGAAGCTACGCTCGACCTTTTTTCGCGCGCCGGGTGGAAGATCACAGTGGGCTCGCGAAGTTACGTTCCCGCGATTGACGACGCGGAAATCGAGTGCTTGCTGGTGCGCGCGCAGGAGATGGCGCGCTACGTCGAGTCTGGCGCGCTGGACGCGGGGATTACCGGTCACGACTGGGTGGTGGAAACAAGCGCGAAGGTCGATGAACTATCCGAGTTGGTGTATGCGAAACAACGGCTGGCCCGTGTTCGCTGGGTACTGGCGGTACCCGAAGACTCCGCGATTCGGGAACCGCGAGACTTGGAAGGAAAAGTGATCGCGACAGAGGTCGTGCACATCACGGAAAGCTACCTTGCCAAACACGGCGTTAAAGCTCGCGTGGAGTTTTCCTGGGGCGCCACGGAAGTGAAAGTGCCGCAACTGGCGGACGCGATAGTGGAAGTGACGGAGACAGGCTCGTCGCTGCGCGCCAATCGCCTGCGCATTGTCGACACTGTGCTGGAGTCCGCGACGGTGTTCATCATGAACCGCACGGCTGCCGCGGACGCTTGGAAGCGCGAAAAAGCGGAAAATCTCATTCTGATGCTACAGGGCGCAATCGCCGCGGCGAGCAAGGTTGGTCTGCTCCTCAACGTCCACCGCGATGACTTGCAAGCGGTTCTCGGAGTTCTTCCCGCGCTCAAGAAGCCGACGATTTCCGCGTTGAGCGATCCCAATTGGGTCGCGATCAACACGATTGTCGAAGAAGCAGTCGTCCGGCAGATTTTGCCAAAGCTGAAAGCCGCCAAGGCCCAAGGGATCGTCGAATATCCCTTGAACAAGATCGTGCTCTGATGCGCATCGTCAAACTCACGCCTCGAATCGAAAAGTGGCTGCATGCCCGCCGTGCCCGGCAAGATGGAAAAGCCCAGTCCGTGGCCACCGAGATTGTCGCCGACGTTCGCAAACGCGGAGATGCCGCGCTCTTTGCCTGGACAAAAAAACTCGACCATTTCGATCCGGCGCGCGTGGGCGTGTGGATTTCCAGGAAGGAGATTCGTTCAGCGGAACGGCACGTGAGCCCCACCTTCCTGAACGCGATAAGGAGAGCGGCGAGAAATGTGCGAGGCGTCTCCGAAAAACAGCTGCCCCGCCCATGGTCATTCGAATCCGAGCCGGGAGTACGAATCAGCCAGCGCGTTTCTCCGATCGAATCGATCGGCTGCTACATCCCCGGTGGGCATTTTTCGCTGGTCTCAACTTTAATCATGACCGCCGTTCCCGCCCAAGTCGCCGGCGTTTCGCGCATCGTTGCCGTTTGTCCCGGACCGAATCCCGAATTGCTTGCAGCCGCAGAATTGCTCGGCATTGAGGAAATTGCCCATATCGGTGGCGCTCAGGCGATTGCTGCCCTGGCCTACGGCACGCGCTCAATTCCCCGGGTGGAAAAAATATTTGGGCCTGGCAATAAATATGTCACCGCCGCCAAACAACTGGTCAGCGGCGATTGCGCGATCGATCTGCCAGCCGGGCCAACTGAGGCGATTGTGCTGGCGGCCGAAGGCAATGCGCGCTGGATCGCCGCCGATTTGCTGGCCCAGGCCGAACACGCCAAGGATGCCGCCAGTTTTTTTGTGACCACTTCGCGTTCCTTAGCCCGGGAAGTCCAGCGTGAAATCGGCTGGCAGCTCGGAGAATTGCCTTTCGGTATGGCGCGCGTCTCCATCGAACATGCCGGCGCCATTCTCGTTGCCGATTCTCTCGACCAAGCTTGCGAATTTGTCGATCGCTTTGCACCCGAGCATCTCAGCCTCCCGGAGAACGCGGAGAAACTATTGAAGAAAATCAAATCTGCCGGGACGGTGTTCATCGGACCCTGGGGAGCGCAGCCGCTGGGAGACTATGCCACCGGCAGCAACCACGTCCTACCGACGGGAGGCTGGGCACGCAAGCGCGGCGGCCTTTCCGCCGCCGACTTTGTAAAATGCATCAGCGTGCAAACCATCTCGCGCAAGGGTTTTCTTCATCTGGCCGATACCGTGGAAACTTTGGCAGAATCCGAGGGTTTGATGGCCCACCGCACTGCCGTGAGGGTCCGTCGATGAGAGTGAAATTGCCAGTGCGTGAAGCGATTCTAAATCGCCGCACCTATGAGGCCCCCGCTGAAGGCCGGTCGGATAAATTGCGCCTCGACTTCAACGAAAACACTACCGGCTGCTCTCCGGCGGTGCGGCGCGCGCTCGCCAAGCTGACGACCAAACAACTGGCCATGTACCCCGAGTATCAAGCACCCACGCGGCGGATTGCTCATTACTTCGGTGTCCGCCCGCAAGAATTGTTGCTGACCAACGGCGGTGACGACGCGCTGCGCGTGTTCTTCGATACCTTCGTCGAACCCGGCAGCACCATCCTGATTTGCGAGCCCACTTTCCCGATGTACCGCTATTACGCGGAGATTTACGCCGCGCGCATTTCCGTCCTGCGCTACGGCAGCGAAATGGAATTCCCGCTCGCGGACGTTGTCGCCGCGTTGCGGAAAAAGCCGCGCGTCGTATTCATCGCCAATCCCAATAACCCGACCGGAACTCTGTTCCAAAAAGAAGAGTTGCTGAGAATCTTGAAAGCCGCCACGCACACGGCAGTGGTTATGGACGAGGCTTACGGGGAGTTCTCCGGGTTCTCGGCGATGCCGTGGATTTACAAAAACCCTCAGTTGTTTGTGGCCAAAACGTTTTCGAAAGTCGCCGGGCTTGCAGCTTTGCGCCTCGGCGCCGTGATCGCTTGTGACGAGTCCCTCGCACTCGTGCGCCGCGCTATGCCTCCCTTCCCCGTGAATCTAGCAGCGCTCGTTGCGGCGGATGCTGCAGTAGGTGATCGAGCCACAATGCGAGACTACGTGAACGGGGTGAAGGTCCGGCGTGCTTGGTTCGCGAAAGAACTGGCGGAACTAGGGGTGAAGACTTTCTCCAGCGCCGGAAATTTCATTTTGGCGAATTTCGGCCCGGGCGGACCGGTATTGTTTCAGAAACTCGAGAAACAGGGAATTCTGCTCCGCGAACGCAGCAAGGATATCGGCCCCGGGTTTGTGCGCATCACCATTGGAACGCACTCCGAAATGCGCCGATTGCTTAAAACGATTCGCAAAGAATGGAAAAAGCCGGACTGAACACCAAGGCCAGAGAGAAACTCACTATGCCACGCAGAGCAACCATCCATCGGAAGACCAACGAGACGAACATCCGTCTGAAACTGAATTTGGACGGCCGCGGAAAGGCGCGCATCGCCACGGGAATCCGCTTCTTCGATCACATGCTCGATCTGGTCGCTCGGCACGGCGCGTTTGATCTGGAAGTGGACGCTCGCGGCGATCTCGACGTGGACCAGCATCACACCGTCGAAGACGTCGGCATTACTCTTGGCGAAGCGGTACAGAAAGCTCTCGGCTCCAAGCGCGGCATCTTGCGTGCCGGCTACTTCCTGATGCCCATGGACGAAACGCTGGCCGCCGCCGCGGTGGATCTTGGCGGCAGGCCATACTGCGTCGTGAAAGCGAAGGTCGCGGCCAAGCGTGTCGGCGATTTTCAAGTCGAGCTGATGGAAGATTTTTTTCAGGGCTTCGCGCAATCTGCTAAGGCCAACGTTCATCTTCGCTCCCTTTACGGCCGCTCGTCGCATCATCAAGTCGAAGCCATTTTCAAAGCGTTTGCCCGCGCACTCCGTTTTGCCGTCTCGCGTGACAGGCGCCTCCGCCAGGTCTTGCCCAGCACTAAGGGGCTTCTGTGAAAGTCACCATCCTCGACTACGGCGCCGGCAATGTGCCCTCCGTCGAACGCGCCCTCCAACGGCTAGGCGCTGACTCGCAACGAACCGACTCGCCCGAATGTATTTCCAAAGCAGAGGCCCTGCTCCTCCCAGGTGTCGGACATTACGCCGCCCTTGTTCGCGCCCTCGACGAAAAACATCTTCGCGCACCATTGGTCGACGCCATTCGCCGCGGCATGCCATTTCTGGGCATCTGTCTCGGCCTGCAAGTTTTGTTCAAGTCCAGCGAAGAAGCCTCGCAACTTCACGGCTTGAATCTTCTTCCTGGATCTGTTTCCGCGCTGCCGCGGAACGTAAAGCTCCCGCACATGGGCTGGAACCAGCTTGAAAAGAAGCGCAGCTCTTCCCTCCTCGCAGGCATTGGCGCAGGAGCGTATTTTTATTTCGCTCACTCCTACGCCGCACTCGCTTCGAATGGCTCAACTGCCGCGACCTGCTGTCATGGCGCGGAATTCAGCGCGGTTATCGAGCAGCGAAATATCTTCGCCGTGCAGTTCCATCCTGAAAAAAGCGGCGACTCCGGCGCCCGCGTCCTTCGGAATTTTCTGGAGCTCGCGGCATGAGCCTCGCGCATCGCATCATTCCCTGCCTGGACACCGACGGCGAACGAGTCGTTAAAGGTGTCAATTTCGTCGGACTGCGCGATGCGGGAGATCCCGTCGCGCTCGCCGCGCGTTATAACGCCGAAGGCGCCGACGAACTGGTGGTCCTGGACATTGCGGCTTCCCGCGATCAGCGTCCCACCTTCCTTGAAACCATCCGCCGCGTCGCCGCGGAATTGGCTATCCCTCTCACCGCTGGTGGCGGCATTCGCGCGCTCGAAGACGGCCGCGCCGTAATCCGCGCCGGCGCGGACAAAGTCACCGTAAACACCGCTGCCGTGGAACGGCCCGAACTCATTTCCGAATTGTCGCGGGAGTTCGGTGCACAGGCCGTCGTGCTGGCGATTGACGCCAAGCTTGCGGGGGACCATTGGGATGTGATGGTTCGTGGCGGTCGAGAATCGGCTTCTCTGGACGCCGTCGAGTGGGCACGCATGGGAGTCGCGGCCGGCGCCGGCGAAATTCTGCTTACTTCGGTCGATCGGGATGGCACCCAGAGCGGTTTCGATGTGGAGCTTACCGCGGCCATTTCGAAGGCCGTAACCGTCCCCGTGATCGCTTCCGGCGGCGCCAAATCGCCTGAGCATTTCGTCGAGATATTTCAGGAAGGCGCGGCGGATGCTGCCTTGGCAGCGTCAATCTTTCACGACGCGGTGCAATCCATTCGAGCACTGAAAGAATTTCTATCCAAACGTAGCGTCGAGGTACGCTTGCCGTGCTGATTCCCTGCATCGACCTGCAAGGCGGGCAAGCAGTCCAGTTGATTCATGGTCGAAAACGCGAACTCGCCGTTGCTGACGTCTTCGGCCTCCTCAAGAAATTCAAAGAATATCCCTGGTTGCACATCGTCGACCTTGATGCCGCCATGGGAAAAGGCCAGAACGACGACCTTGCGCGCGAACTCTGCAGAAGAGCGCGAAAAGTGTTCGAGATGAAAGTACGCGTCGGAGGCGGCATTCGAACTGTTTCTCGGGCTGAACAAATTGCCGCCTGGGGCGCTAACCAGATCATAGTCGGGAGCGCGGCTTTTCGCGGCGGCAAGGTGGATATCAGATTCCTTGGTCAACTCAAAAAGAAAGTCCGCCGAAAACAAATCATCATTGCTCTAGACACTGCCCATGGACAGATCACCATCCACGGTTGGCGCAAGCGCATCGCCCTTCAAGCCGAAAGAGTGATGGCCCAGCTTGAACCATTCTGTGCCGGGTTCTTATGCACGGATGTAGATCGCGAAGGCACCATGACTGGCGCAAATCTCCAATGGTTTGGAAAGCTGCGCGAGGCGACATCCCATCCAATTATCGCCGCGGGAGGCATTAAAACGCGCCGCGAAATTTCCGCGCTGGAAAAAATGGAAATGGATGCTGCCGTCGGCATGGCCATGTACAAGAACCGGCTTCGCTGATTCAGCGAATCGGAGTGCGGCCTTCGGCGAATTGTCGAGGGGGTGAAAAATTAACGCAAATACGCATCCGTAATGTATTGCTGCACCATCCGCTGAGTATTGAAGAACGATCCGTTGATCGCAATCGCGTGCTGCATCACTTCCAGGAATTTCGCTCGATCGTTGTAGTACATCGGCAGAATCACGCCTTCCAGCTTGTTATAAAGCGATTCGGCTTCCGCCGTATTGTCGGCCGGAGTGTTACCGGCAGCGGTGCGCCGGGATTCGCCGATGCACCAGCCCGTGACTCCCTCGATGTGCCCTTCCACCCACCAGCCGTCAAGGATGCTCAAGCTTGGCACGCCATTCAGCGCCGCCTTCATTCCGCTGGTTCCGGAAGCCTCGAGCGGAAACTGCGGCGTATTCAGCCAAAGATCCACGCCGGAAGTTACCTTCCCGCCAAGATCGAGATTGTAGTCGTCGAGGAACACCACCGGCACTGTTTTCCGCAGTGCCTTTTTCGCATGAAAAATCCGTCGAATAATGTCCTTTCCTCCGCCATCATTCGGATGCGCCTTGCCGGCATAAATAATCTGGAAGTGACCTGCGTTCTTGGCAATCTGACGGAGACGATCGAGATCGGCAAGAATCAGGTCAGCGCGCTTGTATCCGGTTGCGCGGCGCGCAAAACCGATGGTGAAAACTTCGGGATCAAATTTGAGGCCAGTCTTCTCGCGCACCGTCTCGAGCAAGTCGTGTTTGGCAAGCAGATGAGCCGCCCAGACTTCCTCCGCGGGCAATCCTAGCGCGCTCCGCAGGGTGTAGTTGTCCTCGCGCCACGAAGGAATGTAGCGGTCAAAAAGTTGCTGAAACGGAGCCGAAGTCCACGTCCCGGCATGCACACCATTGGTGATGGCCTCGATGTCCGCCCCCGGAAACATCTGGCGCGACGTCTCCCCGTGCTGCTTCGCGACGCCGTTCACATAAGTGCTCAACCCCAGCGCGAGCTGCGTCATGTTCAGCGAAGCGCCCTGCCGCGCGGCTTCCTGCAAACCCGGAAAATTCTGCTCCGCTTGCAGAGCACGCTTCATCAAATCGGCTACCAAAGGATCCTTCAAGTCCAGGAAATCCGTGCTCCCGGGAAATGCCCGCGTGAGGAACTCCATGGGAAAGCGGTCATGCCCCGCAGGAACCGGCGTATGGGTTGTGAACACACACTTGTTGCGGACCTTTTCGATGTCCGCCCCGCGGATCGAAGTGTGCCCCGCCTTCTGTGCTTCTGCGCCAAGCAACTCTAGCGTCAGCAGTGCCGCGTGTCCTTCATTCATGTGGTAGCGCGTGAGGTCGTTGTAACCGAGTTGGCGCAGGATGCGCACGCCGCCGATCCCCAGCAGCACTTCTTGCCGCAACCGGTAGTACGAATCGCCGCCGTACAGTGTGCCCGTTAGCGCGCGGTCTGCTTCCGCGTTCGATGGCAGGTCGGCGTCCAGAAAATATACGGGCACCTCAAAGCCGCGCACACCCTTCACCGGGTAATGCCAGCACCTCAATTCCACGCGGCGGTCTTCGAGCGGGACGGTGATTCGTGCCGGTTCCTCAGTCAGGAAATCTTCGACGCGCCACTCGACCGGCTCTTCCGTCTGCGTGCCATCTTCCGCGAGACGCTGCGTGAAAAATCCTCTGCGGTAAAGCAGGGAGACGGCCACCATTGGCAATCGTAGATCCGCGGCCGCGCGAATCGTGTCGCCCGCAAGAACGCCCAATCCGCCGCTGTAGCTCGGCATGGCGTTCTCCAACGCAATCTCCATCGAAAAGTACGCCACCAGCCGTTTTATGGAATTCGCCTGACTTGCCATTTCACTCGCTTCTTTTTTGCGTGCGGCACACCGCACCGTGCGGAAAAACACGCATCTGTAAACTTTAGATTGTCAGGGATTCTCGCCGTGCAAGCAAGTGCCGAGAAAGAGGCGTGTGTCTATCCACCCCATCCCGGTATTCCACGTTGGCCTCGAAAAACAAAAGGGGCGCCGAAGCGCCCCCATGAATAGCTGTTATGCGTAGCGTGTGCCCTTAGCTAGAACTCAAGACGCACAGCCAACTGCGCCTGTCTTGGATCGCCGACGCCCTGCCGGAGGAACCCGTCAAAGTTGAAGAGGGCTGGAGTGCTCAAGGGGTTGACGTTGTTCTTGTTATTGAAGGTGTTGAACATTTCGATCCTCGGGATGAGCCGGAAGCGCTCGCCGAGACGGATTGGGCGATCGACTCCGAAGTCGAAAGTGAAGAAGGCGTTGTCCTTCAGCAGCGTATTGCGGCCGAGATCCTTGCCACCCTGAAAACGCGGGGATGGTGTAATCGGCTGGGCCGAATGGGCCTGCATGCGGATGTTGCCGTTGAATCCCCAAGGCAGATTGGCAACCGTATACGCATTGAACTTGTGCGTTTCGTTGCGGTCGGAGAGTGAATATTCCGATGCCAGATTGAACAGATTTGCGTATCGGAAAGTGAACGGATCACGTTCGTTGGAATCGTCGTCGCGATCGCTGGAGTACGTGTAGTTCGCGTCAAACAGGAATCTGTGACTCATGCGCTTGCGCATGCCGATGGTGAACCCGCGATAAAGCGACTTCGACGAACTGACGGTATCGGTGATACTGCCAAGGTCCGTGAAGGGTGCTGCGACACCAGAACCGAATACATCGCTGGGGTAGATCACCACTGAGCCATTGTTTGGCTGGCAGACGCCGGGAGCAATGTTTGTGTAGGTAACGCCATTGCCATTCTGGGAAGCGCAATTAAAAGCAGTGCTCACACCCTTATTGGGATCGATAAAGCGAGTAAGGTGCACGCCTTTCGACCAGGTAAAGTCGGCATATGCTGCATAGTCGCCAATGATTTGTTGCTCGTAGCCCACGTTGGTCGTGTAGATGCGCGGATTTTGGTAATCCTTGCTGAAAACCGTTACGCTGGCGCCAGGAGGCGGGGGTGTTCCTGCCGGGGGAAGATTCGTATTGTTAAATACGGATGCGTTGGTTCCGTAAGCTGGCGGTGCGCCAAACGCTGAACCGGCTGCAAAAGACTGCTGCTGCACGCCGTTTGTGGTGATAGCACCAACCTGCGTGAGCATATTCTGTCGAGCATAGAACATGCCCCAGCTGCCTCGCAGCGCGGACTTGCCGTTGCCGAAAACATCCCATGCGAAGCCAACGCGCGGCTGAAATTCCTTGTTCTGGTTGGGAATGTAGCCGGTCGAAGGAAACTTGGCATTGCTCAGATCGGCGCCGTAGGAGGTTTTTGAGGGCGCCACGGTGGGGTTGGGAAAATGCTGAGCATCCCAGCGCAGGCCATAGTTCAAAGTAAGATTTCGGAAGAGCTTCCATGAATCTTGCGCGAACAGTGAGAAATCTTCATTCTTGATATCAGAAGCGCCGGATTGGTCGAATGATTCTCCCTGCGTCGCCGGGCCGTGTTGCAGGTAAAGGAGAAGGGGGCCTCCAGTGAACGTGGTTCCCGCCGGGCAGGCGCCCACAACAAACGCGCCGTTCGAACACTCCTTCACTGTAGGGCCTTGCGAGACGTAGTGCATGAAGCCGCTGACGCTGTCGAAGATATAGCGTCCGGTGAAAAAGCCCCGGAAAATCTGGGCATTGTCGCTGTGAATCCACTCGCCGCCGACCTTCCAGGTGTGCTTGCCCTTGACGATCGAGAAATTATCTCGAATGTCGGTGCGCCAAAAGGTTTCATCCACGCTGGGCTCCAGGAAGAAAGGCTGGCCGAAGCGGAAGGTGGTGCCAAATCCCATGGCCGTGTCAGGCACGCTGGAAGGGTCGCTGGTGTTGCGTGGGCGCTTTTCTCTTGCGTAAGTGAAGTGCGCCTCGTTCAGCATGGTGTTGGAGAGTGTGCTGAACCAGTTGCCGTTGACAGCTTGGATTTTCGAGGGACCTTCGATGCCGTTGGCACTCGTTCCGTATGTTGGAACGTCAAAAGTCTGATTGGGATTCTTCGACCAATCATAACTGTAAGAGCCAAAAACCTGGTTCTTCGAGTTCAGGTTATAGTCCACGCGGCCGAATATGGAGGCATTCCGCTGCTGGTGGAATACAGGGAGTCCTTCATTGGTATTCTTAATGGGCGCCGGAAAGGCCGTCGACTTAAAGAAATTGATCAAGGCAACACGCTGGCAATCGGGGCTGGAATTGATCACCGCATCTGTACCGGCAGTTCCATTGTAAACAGGGCTGGAACCGCAAGCAGCTCCGATGGGCGTGCTGAGATTTGCCCGCGTCAGGTTCTCCCGAATTCCTTCCCCTGCTGCGAAGAAGAAGAGCTTGTCCTTGATTAGCGGACCACCGACGCTGCCACCGAACTGATTACGGCGAAAATCCTGCAGTGGCTTGCCGTCCGAGGTCGCCGCGGTCAAAGATTCCGTGCGGAAGTATTCAAATCCAGAACCGTGAAAGGCATTCGTGCCGGACTTCGTGACCACGTTGATGATGCCGCCGGCGCTTCGCCCGAACTCCGCGTTCGCGCCGCTAGCCGTGATCTGGAATTCCTTTACCGCTTCCAGCGTGATGTCAATCGCCGCTCGCTGGCCGCCCATTTGCTCGCCGAAAAATCCGTTGTTGTAGTCGCCGCCATCCAGGCTGATGTTATTGAAAATGCCGCGCTGGCCGTTGATATTGATTTCGTCGCCGTCCGGCCCCTGCGTAATGCTCACTCCGGGGGTCAGTGTCAGCAAGTCTTCAAACTTGCGGCCGAGCACCGGCGTCGTCGCCACGGAAATCTCGTCGAGTGTGGAAGACGAGGTCGTTTTTGTGACTTCCACGACCGGCACGTCAGTAACCACGATCTGTTGCGCCACCGAAGAAACTTTCATCGTCACCGGAATCGTGATCGTCTGTCCGACGGTCAGGTTCACGTTCTCCTGAACGATAGTGGCAAAGCCGGTTTTGCTGATGGTCAGTGTGTAGCGCCCTGGCGCAAGGCTCAGGAAGGCGAAATGTCCGTCGGTACCGCTGGTCTCTGTCTGCACGAAATTGGTTGCCAGATTCTTTGCTTCGACGGTTGCGCCCGCAACGCTTCCGCCCTTCTCATCAAGTACATTTCCCTCGACGCTTCCCGCGGTGATCTGCGATTGTGCCCAACCCGGTGAGGCAAGCCCCAGCGCGAATGTTAGGACAAATACGGCACACAGCAATTTTCTCATCATCTTTCCCCCGTACATCACAACCCCCGTTCGAACGAGCCTGGAATTCCTCAAAAGGTAGAGGCGGCTCGCAGAAACAATTGCTGCGAAGAAGTTTATGCTGAGATCATGCAAAAGCACAAGACTCCTGCCTGTGGAAACCTTTCGCGATTCAAATCAACTTTTGGATGTCATTAATCAGTTTGCGGAAATGTCCCATCGGTGTTGATGTATCAGTGCACTCCATGTCAGCTATAATCCCGGCCCGTGGAAACAATTCTCGATTCGATTCGCATCGTCGAAATGACGGAGGCGCTTGCCGGACCTTATTGCGCCATGCTACTCGGCGATTTCGGTGCTGACGTCATTAAAGTGGAGCGGCCAGGAGCCGGTGACCAGTCCCGCGGCTGGGGCCCGCCCTTTGTCGGCACCGAATCCGCTTACTATCTCGCCGCCAATCGCAATAAGCGTTCGATCACCCTCAATTACAATCATCCGCGCGGCATGGAAGCCTTACAAAAACTGCTCGCCACCGCGGATATTTTTATCGTTAACCAGCCCTCGCTAGCCTCGCTGCAAAAGCGCTCCATCGATCCGGATTCCCTCTGCGCAAAATACCCTCGCCTGATTTATTGCAGCATCACCGGATACGGCTTTACGGGCCCGAATGCAGGGATGCCCGGTTACGACATCCTCGCTCAAGCGGAAACCGGCGTGATGAGCTTCACGGGGGAGCCGGGCGGGGGGCCGATGCGTTATCCGATCGCCATTGCGGACATGACCTGCGGGATGTATGCCGCGATGGGAATTCTTGCCGCTCTGTATGGGCGCGAAAAAACCGGCCGCGGACAATTCATTGACATGGCGCTATTCGATTCGCAACTTACCTGGCTGGCGAACGCTGGGAGCAGCTACCTGAATGCCGGCGTTTCCCCAGAACGCTGGGGCAACGCTCATCCGAACATCGTCCCCTACGAAGTGTTTCGCGGCAGCGATGAAAAGTATTTTGTCGTTGGCGTGGGAACAGAACCTCTCTGGAGACGCTTCGTACAGGTGATGAACATTCAAGACGAAATCGGCAGCGACGAAAGATTCTCCACCAACGCGCTCAGAATCAAGAACCGCGAAGTCCTGGTGCCGTTGTTGCAAAAAATCTTTCAGCAGAAACCAATGGCAGCATCGCTGGAAAAATTTGCCGCTGCCGAAATTCCCGCCGGCCCAATCAACACAGTCGCCGAGGCTCTCAATGACAAGCAAACTAGCGGGCGCGGCCTGATAGTTCAACTCGAACATCCAACGCTCGGCGCAGCCAAGAGCATCGCCAATCCCATCCGGTTTTCAAGAACGCCCGTCAGTTACCGCCTGCCCCCTCCGCTGCTCGGCGAACACACCGCCGAAATCCTTCAGCGCCTGGGCTACTCTGCCAAGGACGTGCGCGCAATAGCAGCCAATTCTGCTGCGTGAACCTCTCTGCGTAACAGGAGTAGTGGGCTAAGAGCGCAAATCGTATCGCCGCCTTCGGACTCCCGTCCACGAAAGCAGGGATACACTTAATTCTCAAGCATGTCGTCTGACCACAGCGACACCTCAAAGCCTTCAACGCAATCGCGAGGAAACAGTTTCTTCCCCGACGCTTCCGCCGCTCTCGGGCTACTCTTACGATCGCGATGCCGCCGCGTTTCGTGCTCGGTGGCTCAGGATTTCCTTGGCGCGCTGGAGTAAAAGTTCAAACTCACAGGCTTCGATTTTCGTAGAGTCACGTCTTTGCTCGGATTGCGCAAGTGAAAGTCCATTGACTCGATTCATGGTTGCTTCGACTACTTCGTTGACGGTCATGACAGTTGGTTCTCCGGGGACAGCAGTCCACTCAAACATCGTGACCCGTGGCCTGATTTCGTTTCATCAAGTGTGACCCCCATCTGCCCTAATATTCCACGGTGTGTTCGTGACCGTGCCGCTTTTCGACTACGACCCGGCGTAGAGCTGGAAAGGAGCCCAATAGAAGGGCTTCTTGAAGACGGTATTCTGACGGGTGGAATGGAGGAGCGCGAGCTTGGCCGAGCGCAGCGCGGAGGCCGGATCCTTGCCCAATCTCAATTCACGGTAAAGCACATCCATCAGCTCCGGAGTAGTTGGGGCATCGGCCACTTCCCACAATGCGCCAATGACGTTGTGCGCCCCAGCCCGCACGAAGGCCCAGGAGAGCCCCACCAATCCTTCACCCGAATATGTGCGTCGGCCCGACCCGTAGCAAGCCGAAATCGTCACCAGTTCCGCCCGCAAGTGCCGGGTGACAATGTCCCGCGCGTAAAGTTTGTAGGTATCCCCGCCAGGTTCTTTGCTCAAGACCACCGCGGATTCCAACGGCCGGGTGCGGCTAGCCGTGCCGTGGGTCGCAAAATGCACATAAGAAAACCGTTCCGGATTGCTGGTCAGATAAGCGCTCGGCGTGGCGCCCTCCCCATCCAGTAGTGACCGGCGGGGCTCTGGGAAGTATTGCTCGACTTTCTTCATTTCGTTGGGTGCCTGCAACAGCGGCGGAAATTCGGGGTTCACTTCTTTCGGATTTCCGACAAGTAAAAGGTTCTTGTCCTTCGTCGCGGGTCGGTTGGCGCGGGAAGTCAGAAGGGTCAGCGAACTCCCCGTCGTCAAAGTCACATCTTCAATCCAATAGTGTGGTTGAAGTCCGGGCGCAATAAGCGTCTCGAAGTTCAATCCGTAGAGGCTCCCATCCGGCAACAGAATCACCCGCGAGTTCGCCGGGATTAGCTTCTGGGCCGGTGCGATGAGCGTGGCATATAGTTTTTCGCCGGTCTGTCTGTCACCGGTAGTAAGAATATCCTTGGAGTCAACAATCGCTTGAGTGTAAACCTTCACCTGCGCATCGATTTCCGAGGAAGAAGGCAGGGTGAAGTAAGTCGTTTTCGCTGGCGTGACGGCCCACAGGTAGGAGTGCTTTTCGCCCAGCCAATACACGAAAATGGTAGCCCGCAGGCGCTGGGCAATTTGCTGGAATCGCGCGTTCGGTATAGGCCGAGCAGCCAAGACGGGGCCGGAGGACAATCCTTCGGCCAAAGTGCGCGCGCGGCTGAGTTCCGCCTCGTTCAGGGCGTCGATGGGCCTGCCATGTCGCATCAGGAAATCGATATACTCACCGTAGATCGCGATTCCACTGGAAAGAAAACTCAATCGCAACTCTTCATGATTAATAGACTGTCTTGCTTGCTCGATCGTACTGATGGCTTTGAGATATTGCTTCTCGGCTTCAACAATTCTTCCTTGGCCATCCCATACCTGTGCGAGGTCAGCCTCGGTTTCCCATTGGACCCCTGCCTCAATGTGGGGCTGAGCAAGAACTTGGTTCAAAAGCTCTTCAGCTTCTTTGAACTGCTTTTTGGCAACGGCGATATGGCCGGCCAAAAGTAAAGAATCGAGACTGCCAAACTTGTCCCGACCTTCTTCTTCCATTTTCAGCGTATCTCGGTTGTATTGCTCAGCCTCGCCGAGGCGCCCTGTTCTCAGCATGATTTCCGTGAGCGTGTTTAGACACTCTGCAGTGGTCTGCGCATTCTTTAGGTCTGCCGCTCGTTTGAGAGTACCGCGTGCGAGATCCTCTGCTGCTGCGTAGTTCCTAAGAGCTACGTAAGAATTTGCTACGCCGGAGAACCAGTAAGCGGAAGACTCCGAAAGCCCGCTCCTGGCAGAGGCCTGCGCGCCCTGACTATAGAAATCAAGCGAGCGCTCGAAATCACCCAATTCAAAGTAGCTCCACCCGAGGTTGCCTAAGACTGTGGCCGTCAATGGTTTCAGACCCAGGGAACGTGAAAACTCCAAAGCGGTATGTGCTCGGTCTACTGCCTCGTCAAAATGCTGCTGGCTCATAGCCACCCTGGCAAGATTGTTGAGCACGCTCGCTTCCATGTCGCTATCTCGCCCCTGGCGTGCAAGCGTCAGCGCTTGCTCGAAAGTCATTTGGCTATCACGAAATTTCGATTCGTCGACTTCGAGCGCGCCGCGAGCGTTTAGGGCCTCCCCTAGGAGTTCGGGATGGGCTACTCTGGCAAGTCGCTCGGCCTCACTCATATCCTTCTCAGATTCGGCGAACTGTTGACCTTGCCGGTGGGCGATCCCCTCCATTATTGCTTTCCGCGCCGCAATATCTGTGGCTTCGAGGGAGGTGGGAAGAGGTTCTTTCAAGATCCAAAGAGCATCTCCATAATTCGACTTATAAAGAAGTATTTGTGCTTTCAGTACCCTGAGGCGCCACGTCCACTCCAGGTTTTTCGGATCTAGTCGCGCCAAAGCGCCATCAACGTCCTTGAGCGCCTTGTCAGCGTTTTCGTGACGTAACGTCCAGAGAATCTGATCGTGAATTGCTTGGTGATGCGCCGGCGACTGGGGTCCGCGCGAACACGACCCCGAGATGAGGAAGAGGACCAGCGCTACGACCTGCCTCAGGGAGGCGACGGTCGGCCGTTGGTGCGGGTTTCGGCTGCTGTGATGTCCGCAACGTGGGGCGAGCCGAGTTCGAGGCGAAGCATGGTCAAGGTTCGGGTTCCTGGCTCGGCATAAATTTCGGCTAAGAAGATTTTTCCAAAATTGGGTACTTCGATGAGGTGGCGCTTCACATCCACGCCCTTCAACTTCGTCTCGATTTTCTCCACCAGAGAGCAAATGGCCACCCCGTCATTGGTCTCTGCTATTTTCCCGGATTTGGCGTCACTTGCAATGCCTTTCGCCAAGTCGTCAAACGTTTTGCATTTGACCAACAGGTCATGGCGCAGAATCACTTTCACATCTTCTCCGCTGATGCGTAGTCCGTCAAAGCGGCTGTCCTCGGCGATGATATGCCCCTCCTTCTCTTTGTGGTTGTGGATCGAAGTGAGACGGCAGACGATGCGTTCAGCCCTGACAACCCCTAAAATATCAAGACCTTCGATCACCGTGCTGGCGTGCGTCACAAATGTTTCGTCGCGTCGGCGCTTGCCCGAGATATGCGTGTGGGCGGATTTAAAACTGACGAAATCCTGATGATGGAAATCCTCCACCTGCGCGGTCGCGTTGCCTCCGATCTGAGAAAGCGATGCCGATGCTTGAGCCGGAATCACGGACCATAATGGATGCCGAAACTCTCCGCTAATGGCGTGACCTTCTGCATGATAATGAAAGGGGATGCGGTGCAACATAGCCATCGGGGACACCTCAGGTGCTAGGATGGGGCCCAATACTTATTCATTCAGGGACGAAATTCAACTGTAAAAGGTAGCCGGCCGGCGTCATTCTGACGATTGGCCTCGCCGCTGGCACCAGGGTCACCATAGAACGCCAAAATATACTTTCCAGGGTGAAGCATTCCAGCAGGAATGGGAAGATGCGCCTCTTGGTTGGCGTTCCCGCCTGCGATCTTCGACCGCAAGAGCACATGTCCTTCGGCGTCTTCGAGTTGACAAATGTAATTGTCATAGCTTCGCGTGGGTACAAAGTCAAAATCAACAGAAAAGGCCTCCGCCGCACGGATAGAGAGCTTGCGACCCTCATCGCCCGCAGTGTTGACGCCGCGCAGAGGGTACGAACTGAACGCGATTTGCGCCACCCCAGAAGTCGCTGTCTCTCTCGCTTGCGGAATCGTAACTGTATTCTGGTACGCGATAATTAACAGCAGCGCCGCCATGGCCGGTACCGCCACAACTGGTTGCAGCCAACTCAGCCAACCACCGCGCGCCGGAGCGAGCTCCGCCGCCCGCTGCGTCTCCCTCTCGCGCCGCAACAATTCCCGCGTGGTGTCGGCAAACGTCGCCAGCGCCTTGATGTCCATCGCGCATTCCGCGCAATCGAAATAATGCTCCTCGTACTCCTCCCGTTGGGCCGGAGTGAGTTCGCCGAGTACATACTTTACTGCCGCCTGCAGCTGTATTGTCTCGCTATGGTCCATTTGTGCCATCCGAAGAGTAGTGCGCGGGGAAGGAATATCGTTTCACTGGTTCCCCTAACCAGTAGCCTTCCGCGCCACCCCCATCTGCCCTTTCTCATAGAGCGCCTTGAACTTATCCTTCGCCCGGTGGACCAATACCCTAAGGTACTCCCGGTCAACTCCCAGCTCCTTGCACACCGTGTCTTTTTCCTTCTCCTCCAGGAAAATGGCGCGCAGAAGTTCGCGATCCTTTTTTGGCATTCCGTCAAGGATGCGTCGCACCTGCTCCGCCGCTTGCTTAGTGACAAGCATGCCCTCCAGATCCAATACTTTGTCGGGTATCTCCACGTGGTCGTCCTCCAGGGGCTGGTTCTTGGCGTTAATTCGGTAGAACTCCTGTAAAACATGGTTGCAGATAGAGTTAACGAAGGCTCCAAAGCGCTCCGGCTGTCGTACCCCGCCATCCTTGCGCACATTGGCAATCACTCGAATGAAGGTTTCCTGCTGCAAGTCCTCCACTTGGTCGGAACTCAGTCTCCTCGACCGCAGCTTGATCCTCAGAAGTTGTTCAAAATAGGCGACAAAGTGCTGCTCGGTCGAGGGGTCCCCCGTCCGCAGCCGTTCCACATATGCTCCGTCAAAAGTGTAGAACTCCACGCCAGCCTCTGTTTCTTGGGGCAGGAGTATAGCCTCGCCCGCCCTCCAGGTGCAATGGAGCTACCATTTCATTTCGATTGTCCTGAAACGGAACGCACCCTTGCCGCACTACTCGTTTGTAGAGACCCCCAGCATTCTTCGGGAGTCCTTATCCGTGGGGAACCTTCCCCGGTCCCCATGTGCCCCAGTGGGCGCATCCTGGCCTGCCCTGAACGGGCCCGGATGCGCCTCCCTTCTCCCAAGGGTGGGCCAATTCATTGGAGGAACCTTGGCAAGTCCAGCGCGTTACTCAGGCATGACAAATAGTGTCACTTATCCCTTTTTGCATAACTCCACGCCCAACGAGCACCTCGCAGCGAATGGAGCTGTCGGACTTCCCCCTGTGACAGCTCTCAGCGTTGAATTTGTCGCCAAACCCCAGGAAGCCCACCGCGTCCAAGCCGCCATTCCCGCCGCCCTCGCCGGCGCCCTGAAGGACGTAAACGGATTTGCCGGCTGCCTGGTCATGATTTCCGATCAGGAAGCGCGCCTGGTCACCGTCATCACCCTCTGGGCCGGAAGCGACCGCGCGAAATGTTGCCGCCAAAACGTCCGGTGGGTCCTTGCACTGCTGAAGCCATATCTCGACCGCTGCCTGCGCGTGCAAACCATGGTCGCGCATTTGCCAGTTCTGCCAATGATCGATTTTCTGCCAGCGGCTCCTCCGGAAACAAGGACCGCCGTGGCGTGTTCAATGATGCAACGTGGAATTTCCGAAGATGAAAACGTTTGCGTTGCATAGCGCATCTTATCTACAGGGGGAAGGTCGGAGTAAAATCAGACCGGTAGTCGGGTTAAACCAATGGGCCTGGGTGGAATGGATGCATTGCTTGGGAAGCGAAACTGCAAGGTGGGTTCTTGTGGCAGCGCCCCGGTTACATCACTGGATCGCAAAGCTCTCTGCCTGAACCACTTCTTGCAGCGCTGCTATGAACGGCTCGAGGGCCTCGATCCCCGCGGCCGCAAATTCACCGCCGAACCCGTCGACTTGGCCGCCAGGCGCGCCTTCATCGAAGAATGCTCCCGAAAAGCCCTCGACGTCAGCCTCCAATCTCAAAACCTGAGCAACCTGCAGCGCGGCCGCTTGCTCGACATTTTGCTTTGGGCCGGCGAACTCTTCCTTCTTTTACGCATCCCGCGCCTCACTCTCGCCCAATCCATTGCCTCTTCCGAAAATCACTTCGCCGCTCGCGCCGCTTCCTAAGCGCCAAGTTGAGTACCATCCCTCGCAAACGCGAATACACCTGTCCCTAATCTGAGCCTCAGTACAGATGCCAGCGTATCCCCCGGAGAGTAGCCTCCCGGGCAGGGGGCTGTACCAGATCGGTACAGCGAACATACTATGCGTACCATGAAAATTTTGCTGCTTGCGCTGGCCTTCATTGCGTGGCCTTTGCCCGCCACCGCCCAGCAACAAACCACCATGAGCCAAGTGGTAGACAAGATCGTCTCTCAAGAGCAGGTCGAAATGCAGATGCTCCGCCAATACTCGCCGCTCGTGGAGACCTATATCCAGAATCTTCGCCCGGATAAGCAGCTGGGCTCGGTTCCTGAAGGTGACAAGTATTTCCTGGGCCGCGCCGAGCTTGCCAAAGGCGTCGAGCTTGAGCCGCTAACCAGCGGCACGGGCAACGCCAAGCACAACAAGCTATTTGGCGGCCTGGGGAATTTCTTCTCCACGGAATTTCTCCCCCAGGGCTTCCTGCAAATGATCTACGTGGACATGTACGGCTTCGATCGCCAGCACTACACCTTTGACTACATCCGCCGCGAGTTTCTCGGCGAAGTTCGCTGTTTGGTTTTCGATGTCAATCCAGTAAGGAAGAACGACAGAGGTCGCTTCGTCGGCCGCATCTGGGTCGAGGAGCAGGATTATCACATCGTTCGTTTCAATGGCGCCTACGGCGGCTCATCTTTGATCAGCAACTATTTCAATTTCGATAGCTGGCGCACCAACACCGGAAAAAACCAATGGCTCCCGGCCTTCATCTACAGCGAAGAAGGCAACGTCCTGGACAAACAGACGAGGCACATCGGCTTCAAGCCGTTCCGGGCGCAAACGCGTCTGTGGGGCTACGATCTCGGCCACGTTTGGGAAGAACAAGAGCTGAACAAAGTTGTGGTGGAGGCGCCAACGGCCGTGAAGGATGAATCCGACGCCGCCAACGACTATTCCCCGCTTCAGGCACAGCGCACCTGGGCCCGTCAGGCCGAAAACAACGTCGTGGACAGCATGGAGCGCCTGGGCTTGATGGCTCCCTACGGCGATGTCGACAAGGTCCTGGAGACCGTCGTCAGCAACCTCGAAGTCTCCAATGACCTCGACATCCAGCCGGAAGTACGCTGCCGCGTGCTAATGATCTCCACCCTCGAGTCTTTCACCATCGGCCACACTATCGTCTTGAGCCGCGGCTTAGTGGACGTCCTTCCCGACGAGGCCAGCCTCGCCACCATCCTCGCGCACGAACTCGGTCACGTCGTTCTCGGCCATCGCATGGACTCCCAATATGCGTTCCTTAATCGCGTGCGCTTCGACGAGAAGGAAACTTTCCGCCACTTTGGATTTGCTCGCTCGCCGGATGAGGAACTAGCCGCCAACCAGAAAGGCCTCGAACTGCTGAAAAAGTCACCCTACAACGAACAGTCCGGAACGCCCCGCCTTTTTCTCCAAGCGCTCAAGGACCGTTCGAAGGAAATCCCCAACCTCATCAGTCCGCACCTCGGAAATCGCGTCCCGACTGGATGGGCCGTCGTCGCCGCGGTGTTCTCCACGCAGCCGGCTGATGAAAAACCCGCCGCCAACGTGATCGCCGCCCTGCCGCTCGGCGGCCGCATCAAAATCGAACCGTGGAACGATCATCTGCAAATGCTCAAGTCCAAGCCGGTAGGCGCAGTGGCCGAAGCCGAAAAAATGCCGTTCGAGGTCACACCTTTCGTCCTTTACCTCACGCGCCAAAAAACTCCACCACCGCCCGAAGCTGCCAGCGCCGTAGCATCCATCGCGGATTCAGAAACTAAACCGTAGTCGATTGAGAGAGACCGCAAGGGGCGCGCCAAACTGTTTGGCGCTCCTCAGGGCATTTGAAATCGAAAGCCCTTGAATCATAGTTTTAGCAATCGCTTGAGAGGCAGCCAGGGACCTTCCGAAAGATTCGTTCCGGAACTGCCGAATGCCCCGCGCTCGACGCAAGCCCGCAGCGTGGGCAAAGGGAGCGTGGAAATCCCCGCTTCTTCTTCACTTGTCTTCTTCTCATCTCGCAGCTCGCACCGGATCAGCGCCAGCTCTGCGAACTGCCGTAGCACAACGGTTTCGGCAGAGTCTGCCGGAATAGCCCCGTCCATGCCGTCCGGCTGCACGACAACAATGATGCCGTCAGGGCGCTCTCCCCGGGAGAGATAGACTGGCGCCACGCTCACCAGAAACGACTCTTGCTGCCCACGCAGTTTCATTCTGCGGCGCAACAATTTGGGCGCGCTCGAGTACAGCGCCAGCGTATCCACGGCTTCCGCCCAGCACGCCGAAGCGGGGTCCACCAAGTCGCCGGAGGTTAGCCCCACAAGCTCTTCTGGTTCCTTGTTCCACAGGCGGGAAGCTGCCGCATTGGCCAGCGCTATACGTCCTTCGGTGTCTTTCAAAATGGCAGGCTGCGGTATGGCATCGAGCAGCGCTCGAAACCTTCGAAACTGCGCCAGGGGACAGGAGTCGCTCTGGGCCATTAGCTACCGCCTTGTAAGTTTGAATTCCGGACTTGGCTCTTATCCTCTCCCTGTTCCAACACGCCCGTCCATAGTGCATCCGTACCAGACCACAAGTAACGCCCAGGCCACCCCCCGCCCCACCCATGCCGCCTTGGCTCTTGTAGGGGCGGCCTTCCGAGGCCGGCCGCCGTGGTCCCATCTTTGGCTAGTCGGTCGGGCCGCTTGTCCCGCCCTCTTTCCTGCTCCCCGTTTCTACTTATTTCTGATTTCCACTTTCTATTTTCTGCCTTCTAGTTTTTAGTTTTCCCCCTCCCTCACCCTTCCAGACACCTGTCCATTTTCTGTCCTTCTCACCAGTTCCGTCCCTGGAAGCCGCGTTGTAAATTAAACCTGCCCCAGTCCAAAAGGTGAGGCCATGAACGATTTCACCGCTTGGATGCAAAACAATTGGTACACGCTGGGAAACCTCCTCAGCCAATTTGCCTTCCTGGCCGCAGGTGTCTGGTTCGCCCGGAAAATCCTGAAAACCATGCGCGCGTCCCAGGAACAAGTTGGAGCGCTGCTAAAGCTCTCAGTCACCGGCGCGATCACCGACCGCCACTCATCGAGTGCCGTCGCCGACCGCCCGTTCGCCAGCGCGAGCCCCTATTGGCTCACGCCCACCGAGATCCCGCCAGTTGCTCCGCTCGAGCTCCCAGAAACCGGCCCAAGCCGCTGGGCCATCGCCCGCCACGGCGTGGCAGCCGCCCACCACAGCCTGATGGTCTGGTTGCAGACACCCATGAGCAGCGGCGGAGACGCCGCCCCCTGGCGCAAAGCCCTCCGCTGGCTCCAGTCCCCAGCCCGCAGCTGACCGCAGCGCGGCCTAAATATTTCTTGCCGGAGATCGATAGCGTTGATCCGCGCCGCCCTCCCAACCGGACCCGCGCGGCCTCCTGGCTTTGACATGAAATAGTCTGAAGCTTGCCGCCGCAGGAGCTACGGGTAAAGTCGAGCCCTCTTTCCGTGGCTCCAACGCGCTCACCCGAAGAGCGGGCGTGCCCTGCCATCGGTTTTTGATCCCCCGTCCCCGCCTCGCGATGCGCCCCACGCAGATCGACCGCCCAGCGAAGTCACGGTGAGATTCCAAGCAGCCGCCGGAATCGAAAGGACACCCTGTCTACAGGTTCAGTTGACACCGCTCAACTCATCATTCATACTGGGAAAAGTTGACTACTGCTGAGGACTGCGGATGCGGTTCCTCACAAAAGGTAGCAACAACGCACAAGGAGATGTCCAATGATTAAGGCAGCAAACGGGCCGCACACGCCCCCAAGTGTGCAACTCTCGTACCAACTCATCCGCAATACAACCAGCCCAGACGAAACACTTACAGGTGTCAAATCGTTCGTGGCCAATATCTCCGCACTGGAGATTCTGAAACTCGACACGAAGGAAAATCTGCGCGCTTACATCGCCGAGCACAATCCGAAAAAGCGGAATAAGGTCCACGAGGCAATCCGCGACACGATTGAAACGAACCCCACACGGTTCATTACCCGCAACAGCGGCTTCGCCATAGCAGCGCTCGCAGCCGAGGTTGACGACGCCAAAAAGATCATCCGGCTCAAGGAACCAAGCATCATCGACGGCGCGCAATCGCAGGGCGAGATCCGTCAATGGGTTGAAGAAACCTTTGGCACTGAGCCGCCGACCGACCCAGAAGATCCACCGTTCTATGTCCGCGTTGAGATCATCGTCGATGCTGATCCCGACGAAGTCGTCGAGACTGCCATCGCACGGAATACGGCGACGCCGGTCAAATCAATCTCGCAAGCAGGAGCACGCGGCCACCTTGAGGAACTCGAAAAGAGCATTCAGCAAGTTCGGCCAGAAATCCAGATTCGCAAGAAAGAGACCGACGAAGGCGTGTACGACACCAGAAAAATTCTTCAGTACGCGCGGCTACTGACGCCGGCCAGCATTTCGGGAAATGAGTCAGCTGCAGAAAAGCTGAGGCCCTACAAAAACCCGGAGCAGTGCCTCACCGACTTCTCAGACTGGTACGAAAACAAAGACAAAAACAAAGAAGCACGCCGCAAGTACGAATTCACGGTGGGGATTGCCCCTTTAGCCATCGCCGAATACGAATACTGGGAACGGCACGACGGCTGGAACGGCCACCACATCTGGGACGAAACCAAGAAGGGTGGACGTGCCTGCCGCCGCGATAAGACCGGCAAAATCGTCTGGGTTTCTCCCGGCTTGGTGTTTCCCATCCTCGGTGCAATGAGCGAATTCGTGGAAGAACCGGCGCCGGGCACATGGTCTGTGTCAAAGCCCAGCCTGTTCAAGTCAGCAGAAATGATTGCTCGGACCGTTGCACAATTCCGCAGCCTTGACAGCGATCCAATGCAGATGGGGCGTTCCTCAGGTGCTTACGACGCGGTGCGAATCTACCCAAACACCATCGTCGCCGTCATGAGGGACATGAAAGGCGCCAACAGCCAATCCCAAAAAGCAGCACGGCCCGTCCGCTAACGCGGTGCCCTAAACCACGAACACACCCTAGACCACAGCAAGCACTGCCTTCGAGGGCCGTCCCGGATCCCCTGGGATGGCCCCGCCTCCTACAAAAAAATATTTACCGCCACCGCGCTCCACGCAGATCAACGCAAGACACAGTTTTGGATACGATCCACGCCATCGCTGCATCTAAGCACTTGGGGGACACCGTGCAGGACTTCATCAGTGAAGACGACCTCAAGACGCTCGACGGATGGTTGAAGTATCAAGCCGTGGATCAGGCCAACACTCCCCCAGAGGAGCTAGAAGACTGGCAGCGCGCTTTCGAAGAAGCGAGGGAACGCATCGCGGCCTGCCCTAAAGTTGGCCTGATGAAACTCCAACCCGTCCCCGGCGAACATAAGTATGCGGTGGCGATCGAGGACGGCTCCAATCTTTGGCTGACGTTGTGGGTTAGGCGTTCACGGAAAGGCGAGTTTTTCGTCATGCTGCCACGCGGCGACAGAGACTGGAACCCTCACTGGAGTTATCACCTGGACGGCACCCTGCACATCAAGAGCTATGGCGTCACGGCCCTTGAACGCAAAAACCAGCCGTTGACGGGTACGTTTCAGGGCAGCGAGGACCTCGGGTCCCACGCCGGCCACGGTCCAAAAGGCGTTGGGGCGATTTGCGACCCGGCGGCTTTTTCCGGAGTTGTAAGAGTCGCGCCTGGCGTGTTGGGGCCACGCCACGGCGAGGTTAAGCTGGACCTTGTCGAGCCAGGCCACGAGCCGATGAAGTTCCCTGGAAAGGTCATCGTGGAGCAGACGTTTCAAGACACCGTTCCATGGCTTGTGGTTAGAGTGGGGAATTGCGCCGACATTGCCCCACTGGGGACAGTTCACGGCCACGGTGCATCTCAGCACGCGGAGGGCAACCAGGTGAAGACTGGCCTAAAAGGCTGCGGGGAGCGCGCCGACACCCAGGACGTCAAACATTTCCCCGGCCAAGAACCAAAAGTCGTCGGCGACTCGAATCCATCGCAATATGTGTGCGGGGACCGTCGAAGGGGACAGACGGGAAGTTTCCCCATATTTTTCTCACATCCACAGAAACCATTCGCGCACCCTAATAGCCGTTCAACCCTCATTTTCGACCATTTAATGTAAAACACTTAACATTTTCATTAAGATGTGCTATTCTCTCCCGTGTACGTTAGCCCAAAGCCCCGATTCCGACCCGGTCTAAGAGGCGACCGCCCCCGAACCGTGCTCGCCCGTTGCGCGGTCCTTCCATCTCCCTCACCAGCCCCCGGATCTCAATTATTACTCTTATATACACTCAAAGCTCCGATAAACCATGCAGAATCAACACTTCTACAAGTGTTCTTTCTAAAGAACTTAAAACCCTTTGGAATCAACACTTATGAAAAGCAGGGGAGGGGGTGGTGATTATGGTTTACCACTTGTTAGAAACAAGCCAACCTCCTCTTTCTTCCTCCGCTCCGAGCCTCCGTGCCTCTGCGGCCGACCCAGCCTTCCATTCCTCTCCTTTCTTTACCTCCTTACATCATTACCTCCTTACCTACTCTTTTCCGTACACACTTCCAAGTTCCGTATCCCGCAACTCCTTTGCTTGCCACTCTTACGAAAACACCCGGGGGGTGTGG
>Ga0137418_10000313_pt1 | contig 42456 bp, 36 predicted proteins | sample CZODoug3_1_2_16f_FD_122242 | JGI IMG/M metagenome (GOLD analysis project Ga0137418, IMG submission 122242) | Vadose zone soil fungal communities from Angelo Coast Range Reserve, California, USA - CZODoug3_1_2_16fungal (Hybrid Assembly) | ecosystem: Environmental > Terrestrial > Soil > Vadose...
CCTTGATTCAGCCGTCATTTTGACCAAGTGAGCTGCCTACCTGGTTCTTCAGTCGCTTCAAGCAACCGCGGCAGTTCATCACAGCGGGCTTGGAGATTGTCAACGAACAATTGCAAATCCACGTTCATCAAGGCGGCTACTTCGTGCTCCGGCTGGTCAACCAACCGCTGAGCCGCTCGGCTGAGCACTTGGCTCACGCCCGGCACGTTAAGGACTCGTTTCAAGAAAGCGACGTTTGGTTCCAGCCAACGATGCGAGTACAAGTGTCCTTCGAAATCCCAGAGACAGGGAGGGCCGCCCCCCGCGTTGGGAGTCCACGGAGCGAACACCGGGTTTTCATTCTCCGGATACATCAGGCATGAGATGTACTGCATAGCGGAAATTGCGCGTCCAACCGTGCTCACCGACCACCATGCGGTCCACAAGAGCTCGATGTCGGGCAACAGAACCCCATAGGTCGTGACTGCCCCGATCCACCGATAAGGTCGTGCCCTTGTGCCTTCGTATCTGAGCTGGCGTTGATCATCGACTTCTTCAAGAATCGTTTGCCGGATGAATTCCGAAACGGCCGTGCCCTGCTTGCGAGTTAAATGCGTGTCGAAAATCTGTCGGTCTGCCAACACCGGGTAGAAGTCTTCGACTATTCCGCCATACCCTTCGACGCCGCGCAGGTCTTCACGCCATAGATCAAGGCAGAAAGGGAGAAGGTAGGCAAAGAGAGGGTCTTGGATCTTTGTGTAGCGTAAATCACGTATGTACTCCCGCAAGTCGTCCGGCATCGGTCCTTCTCCAGGCCTCAGTCGTACTAGCCGCCGCAAGTGGGCATCGTTTCCCTCAAAAGCTTCTTGTGTGATCTTGTCGGGAGGGGCCATTCCTCCAAATGCACGTCGCAGCGCCATCAACTTGTCGGCTTGATCGGCAGTCATTGCGCTCTCAAGATAACTCAGAGCCGTCCGCGGTTCAATTTTCAGCGGCAGTATATTTCGGAAGAGCGGCGACTGATTTACTGCCAAATTCTGTGAAGGGTAGCAATCAGTTCGTGGTATCCTTTTGCGCGAAGTGAGTTCCGCTGGCGCCGTTGATCTCAGCGTAAAAATTGGCGCGTTGCGCCTGCGGAATCCTATTCTCGCCGCCAGTGGAACCTTCGGTTACGGCCTCGAATTTGCCCACCTCGTTGACCTGAGCCGCCTCGGTGGCTTCGTCACCAAGGGGCTTTCCCGCGAACCCATCGAAGGCGCCCCCGCTCCCCGGCTGTACCCCACCCCCTCCGGGATGCTCAACGCCGTCGGGCTCCAAAACGTAGGCGTCCGGGCCTTCGTGGCCGAAAAACTCCCGATACTGCGAAAATTCGATACGGCGGCCATCGCCAACGTCTTCGGCTACACCATCGAGGACTACGTCGAGGTCATCCGCGTCCTGGAAGACGCCGAGGGGCTGGCCGGGTACGAACTCAACATCTCCTGCCCCAACGTTAAAAAGGGTGGCATGCAGTTCGGCAGCGATCCCACCTGCGTCGCCGAGGTCGTCGGGGCCGCGCGGAAGGCTGCGGCAAAGCGGCCCCTCTGGGTCAAACTCTCGCCTCTTGTTACAGACATTGGACTTATCGCTCGCGCCGCTGAAGAGGCCGGGGCCGACGCCCTGACAGTGGCAAACACCTATCCCGCAATGGCCATCGATTTCCGCTCTGGAAAGTCTCTCCTCGGCAACCCAACCGGGGGTCTTTCCGGTCCGGCGATTAAACCTATTACTTTGAAGCTCGTCTGGGAAACGAAGAAGGCCGTCAAGACACCAATTATAGGTCTTGGAGGCATCGAGACGGTCGAAGACGTGCTTGATTACCTAGCCGTGGGCGCTTCGGCAGTACAGGTCGGAACGGCCAGCTTTACTGACCCGAGGGCCAGTCAGCGACTTTCCGACACCCTTACGAAGGTCCTATTACGAGCTAAAGTGTTTACTTTTAGTGAGATAAGAGGAAAATTCGTAGCCGAAAATGGTTGACATAATGACCCCCTCTTGCTACACTTTTTGGGAGTTCAGTAGCACAAAACTCACACTATGAGACATCGACTTTTCATGAGCTGGGCTGCACTGCGGTGGGTTCTCCTGATGTTCCTCATTGCACCGGGGATGGAAGCACCCCTTGTAGCGCATCTGAATCAACCCGTGAAGCCGATCAAGACCTGGGTGGGTAATTCCAGTTGGTACGGCCCCGGGTTCAATGGGCGTAAGACCGCCAATGGCGAGCGCTTCGACTGCGAAGCCCTTACGGCGGCACACCCTAACCTTCCTTTTGGCTCCGTGGTCCGGGTCGTGAACCCCCGGAACGGCAAGTTTGAGATAGTACGTATCAATGACCGGGGTCCCTATCAAGAAGGGCGCGAAATTGATGTATCCTATCGTGTCGCCCGGAAAATCGGCTTGATCCATTCCGGCGTGAGCCAGGTACGGCTCGAGCTGATGGCACTACCCGAGAAGCACTGACCCCGAAGGAGTCGGGGTCGAAAATGACCACGACGACCTTTGACGCTCATCCCCGCAGCAGCCTGATCGTCGCGCTTGATTTTGATTCTCTATCCACGGCGCTGAAATTCGCGAAACAGATTGCCGATCTTGTGGGCATGTTCAAGATCGGCAATCAACTCTTCACCGCCGCTGGTCCCGCCGCCGTCAAGGAAATTTCGGCGCTCGGCCCGGGCATTTTCCTCGACCTGAAATTCCACGACATCCCTAATACCGTTGCTGGCGCCGTGCTTTCTTCCGCGGCGATGACGGGAGTGCAGCTCGTCAACGTACATGCACTCGGCGGCAAAGCCATGCTTGAAGCGGCGGTGCAAGCGATCAGCGCCGGCGTGCCGATGGGAGCCGACCGGCCGCGCTTGCTAGCCGTGACGGTTTTGACCAGCATGGACCAGAAGGCGATGAAAGAAGTGGGCATCACGGGCGCGCCGAAACTGCGCGTCGTAAAACTCGCACAGCTTGCCAAACGCGTTGGCGTCGATGGCGTGGTCGCTTCGGTGCAAGAGGCGCGAGCGATTCGAAAAGCTTGCGGACGCGATTTCCTGATTGTGACACCCGGTGTTCGCCCGAAAGATTCCACAGTGGAACCCAAATCCGAAGACCAATCGCGGAAAGCGACGCCGACTGAAGCGATTCGCGCCGGCGCTGATTTCCTGGTAGTCGGCCGGCCGATTATTGCCGCGGGCGATCCGCGAGCGGCGGCGCAAGCGATCGTCGAAGAAATTGGCGCCGCCAAGTAGCCTCCGCGATTTGACCCCTGATTCTTTCCTCCAGTAGCATCCAAAGCGGCACAAGAATTTCCGCCCATTCCAATATGTCCACTGCAATGAAGAGCATCATTGTCGGCACCGCCGGACACATCGATCACGGCAAATCCACGCTGGTCGAAGCGCTGACGGGCACTCATCCCGATCGTCTTGCCGAAGAGAAACGCCGCGGAATCACGATTGATTTGGGTTTCGCTTTCCTGGAAGAAAATGGCGTGCGCTTCGGTTTTGTGGATGTGCCGGGGCACGAAAGATTTGTCAGCAACATGCTTGCGGGCGCGGCGGGCATCGACGTGCTTTTGCTGGTGATCGCAGCGGACGAATCCATCAAGCCGCAGACGCGCGAACACTTCGACATTTGCAGTTTGCTGGGAATAAAACGCGGGGTGGTGGCGTTGACGAAGAGCGACATGGTGGACAGCGACACGCTGGAACTGGTGCGCATGGAAGCTGAGGAATTCCTGCGCGGATCGTTTTTGGAAAAGGCGCCGCTGGTACCGGTGAGCGCAAAAACCGGAGCTGGTCTCGCCGAACTGAAGAAAGCCTTGAGCGAAGCAGCGGCGAATGCGAGCGTGAAAGATTCTGCCCGATACTTTCGCTTACCCATTGATCGTGCGTTTGCGATGAAAGGATTTGGCTCGGTGGTGACGGGTACGCTGATTTCTGGGAGCGTAGGCCCGGCCGATGAAGTGGAATTGTTTCCGGCCGGAGAGCGGCTGCGCGTACGTGGCGTGCAATCCGGCGGGAAATCAGTCGAGCGCGCGATGCCGGGGCAGCGCACGGCGGTGAATCTGGCGGGCATCGAACACACCGCGCTCAAGCGCGGAATGGTGCTGGCGACGCCGGGAAAATTCCGCAAGACGCGAAGAATTGATGTGCGGCTGGAGTTGCTTCCAACGGCGAAAAAATTGAAGCAAGGCTCGCGCGTGCATTTTCATGCCGGAACAGTGGAAACCATCGGGGAAGTATTTTTTCACAACAAGAGAGAATTGCCGCCGGACGGAAGTGCGCTGGCGAATTTGAAATTGCAGGACGAGGTGCTTGTGCTGCCGGGCGACCGCTTTATCGTGCGGCAATTTTCACCGGTCGTGACGATTGGTGGCGGAGCCGTTCTAGACCCACTGGCGCGGCGGCCGATGTTGCGCGACACGGGACGCGCGGTGTTTCTCGAAACGCTGGAGCGCGGAAACCACGAAGAGATACTGGCGGCGATGGTGGAGCGCGCGCTGCTAGGACTTGGGCACGAGGAAATCGTCGCTCGAACAGGCTGGATGGAAACGGAAATTCAGGATGCGCTGAAAAAACTTCACGGGATGGGACGCGTAAGAACCGTGTCGACGGAACCGCTACTGCTTGTCTCCGGAAAGCTGTTTGAAGATGTGCGCATGAAAATTATCGAGAAAGTGGAACGATTTCAAAAAGAGAACCCTTTGCTGCCGGGAATGTCGCGCGAGGATTTGCGCGCGAGCCTGGGTAAGCGCGTGCGTAGTGAAACTTTTCGCGCCGCGCTAGAGGAGTTGGTGGCGCAAAAGAAATTGGATGCCCCGGGCGAACTGGTGAAAAAAGCGGGATCTGAGATTGCCCTGCTTCCCGAAGAAGCTAAGGCCAAGGAACAGATTGAGGCAGCGTTTGCTGCCGCGGGTTTGGCGGTGCCAACGGTGAAAGAAGTGCTGGCCAAACTTGCGGTTGAATCCAAGCGCGCGGAGAAGCTTTTGCAACTTCTTTTGCGGGAGAAAATCCTAGTGCGTGTCTCGCCTGAACTGGTATTCCACCGCCAAGCGCTGGCGCAATTGAAGGAGCAGCTTGCGGGCTACAAAAAAGCCAAGGGCGATCGGATAACTGTCCCCATTTTCAAGGAGTTAACCGGAATCACCCGGAAGTACGCCATCCCCTTGCTCGAATACCTGGACCGTGAGAGGGTGACGCGCCGTGCCGGGGATGAGCGTGTTATACTTTAGATTCCTGCCAGTCGGCAGCGGCGGCCCAGCTTGGTTTGCATGCTGAAGTTCGGTTGGTAGATGCAGGAGGCAACATGGAATTCCCAATGCACTGGCTGATTATTCTGGTCGTGGTGCTGATCCTTTTTGGCGGGCGGAAGATTCCCGAATTGATGCGCGGACTCGGCGAAGGAGTGCGTGGATTCAAAGAGGGCATGCACGGCAACTCGCAGTCGTCGGCCACGCCAGCGCAGACGGCAACTCCCACCCCGGCGGAGAAGCCTACCGAGGAAAAGAAGTAGCGGCGGCGAAAGCAAGAGTTCAGAGGAGATTGGAAATGGGCCCCGATTTTGGTCGGGGCCTTTTCATTTTGGTGAAGAGTCTATTGAGTGCGGCAGCCCTGCTGCCGCTTTTTCGATGGTGGTTAGTCACCAACCGTGAAGCGGGAGCCAGGCTCCCGCACTCCAAACAAGCCGCAAGCTCAACCGAAGAAATAAGTTTCCTCCACCCCGCGAACAAAAGAGGCGCTTCGGTTACCCCGGGGCGCCTCTTTTTTTTGTTCGCGGTTGTCAGTCCTCAGTTTTCAGCAACTAAAATGTGGAAAGTCAGGAAGTTTGCAGGAACGCTTAGGTTTGTTCGGCCGGGGCGTCATTCCGCCGGACGTGGGCTTTCAAAGAACGAGAGTTGTGCGCGCGAGGCTTGGTCGTCGCCGCAATGTTTGGCGATGATGAGGGTAATGTCGTCATGCTGTTCGTGGGGGCTGAATCGGCGGACTTCGTCGACGATGGCCACGAGGGCTGACTGGGAAGACGATCCACAGTGGCGTTGCAAGGCCTCGATGAGGCGTTCTTCGCCAAACTGTTCATCGGCGGAATCGTAGGTTTCGGTGATGCCATCGGTGTAGAGGGCGAAGGTATCGCCTGTGCGAAGTTGGCATTCTCCAATTTCACAGTCCCAATCCTTGAAGATTCCCAGAACGGTGGCAGTGGCTTCGAGGCGCTCCACCGAGTGATCAGAGCGAAGCAGGAGCGCGGGAAGATGGCCGCAGTTGGCGTAGCGCAAGCGTCCCGTGGTGTCGTCGTATTCGGCAAAGAAGAATGTGGCGAAAGAGCCGTCAGGAGTGTTGTCACAGAAGAGCTGATTTACCGAGCACATCAAGCGTTGCAGTTGGTCCAGGGCGATTGCGCACTGGCTGCGGACGTTGGCTTGCAGATTGGCCATCAAGAGGGCGGCAGCGATCCCTTTTCCGGAGATATCGCCGATGACGAATCCGAGCCGCTCCTGGCCGAGATCGAGGAAGTCGTAATAGTCGCCACCGACTTTGCGCGCCTGGATGCAGACTCCTGAGTATTCGAGAGTCTTGAGCGGCGGCTGGGTTTGCGGGAAGAGGCGGGCCTGGACCAGTTTGGCGATTTCGAGTTCCTGGGCAGCGCGGTGTTCGGCTTCCTGCTTTAGGGCCACGGTGCGGCGGTGCTCTTCGACGGCGTGAGTGACTTCGTCGAAGCTCACCAGGCCGAAGGAATTGCCGTCGACGTCGCGGAAGCGGGTGTAGACGCCGCCCCAGATGGGCGTTTCCTTTCCGAGAAGGACTGACGGAGCAGGCGAGGGCGGAGCCTGTGCCTTAGGATCGTACTTGATGCGGCGGAGGCGGGGAGTGTATTGAAACTTTACACCGCGCTTGGACCATTCCTGAAACTTGGCGGCAACGTCTTCGGTGACGAAAACTACCTGGGTGGAGCGGCCGATGAATTTGGCTTCCTGGGATTTGGGCTTGGGGACGACGAGCGAAAGGATGGCGCTCCCATCGGGTGGGGCGACGGCCACCCAGCGGTCACCGGATTGGAGGCGGGCGTCGAATGCCAACCGGAAACCAAGTTGATCGAGATAGAACCGCAGGCTGCGATCCTGGTCGCGGACGTAGACGTTGACGCAGTGGAGGCGGAGGTGGAGGTCGGGAGTGGACAGTGAAGGGGAGGAACCCATGGCGAGATTATAAGGCGGAAAGCCAGGCGCAGGGGACTTGCCACGAGCAGGGGGAGTAAGAAAAGCGGCCTGCCTCCCCGACAGGAGTCGGAGTAAACGCCAGGCGGCCCCTACAGGAGCCTCGGACTAATCTTCGGACCAGCCGAGGGAGGTGAGAGCGTGCTGGAGGCGGGCGAGAGGCAGGCCGACCACATTGAAGTAGCAGCCTTCGATGCGCGGGATGTAGCGGCCGGCGCGGCCCTGGATGGCGTAGCCGCCAGCTTTATCGTGAGGTTCGCCGGTGGCGAGGTAGCGGGAGATTTCTTCGGCCGAGAGCATGTTGAATTGGACCAGCGTGGACTCGACAAAGGTGAGGCGTTCGGCGTCAGGAAGGCGGATGAGGGCGACGCCGGTGACGACGGCGTGGGTGCGGCCGGAAAGCTTTTCGAGCATGTGGCGGGCGTCATCGGTGGAGCGGGGCTTGCCGAAGACGTGGCCTTCGAGGGTGACTTCGGTGTCGGCACCAATGACGATGGAAGGGCCAACGGCTCGTGCGGCGACTAGCTCGGCTTTGGCGAAGGCGAGGCGCTCGACGAGAGCGTGGGCCGATTCGGCAGGGTAAGGAGTTTCGTCGATGGCGGAGGGGAGCACAGTGAAGGAGAAACCGGCCTCGTGGAGAATTTCGGCGCGGCGGACGGAAGCGGAAGCGAGGATGAGTTTCATGTGATCTTGGAATTCTGGAGGGAAGGATACTATAGCGTGAGCGCGGTGACAGCCTGCTCCGGGGTCAGTGGAATTAGCGCAGGTCAGGCGGGAGGCGCCGACTTACCATAGGGCTGCCGGCACGCTTCGCAAATGACGGCGTACTGCTGATTGAGATACTTGCAGTTTGGGCAGGACCACATGCCTGAGGGCTTCTCTCGGGAACTTCCCAACAGGAAACGCGCACAAAAAGCCACGATACCGACCCACGATACCGACCCACGCGGCCGCGACCATGAATAGCCACATGCGAGAATCGGAATTCAAAGGCCGGTGAAGGTAAATCAAGATTACCGGCAGGACGTAGTTCAGAAAAGCATAGCCGCCAACACCGAGGCCTCCCCAGACAATCGGGTTTCCTCCACGGCCACGAGCGTAGGCTGCGATGCCGCCTGCCGCGACGATGAGCAAGACAATCTCGAACATAGCGCCTCCCCCAATTCAGATAATCACGGATTCCTGATATTCGCCGAAGACGCGCCGGAGGGCATCGGAGATTTCGCCGATGGTGGCGTGGGCTTCGACGGCGGCGAGGATGGCGGGGAGAAGATTTTCAGTGGTGGCGGCGCGGCGCTGGAGTTCGGCAAGGGCGGATTGGGCGCGGGCGGAGTCGCGTTTGGCGCGCAGGGCGTTCAAGCGGGCGATTTGGGTGCGCTCGATTTCAGCGTCAATGCGGAGGGTGGGGATGGTACGGGGTTCTTCGGCAATGAAATCGTTCACACCGACAACGATTTGGTCTTTTTTCTCGATGGCGCGCTGAAATTCGTACGCAGCTTTCTGGATTTCTCCCTGGACGAAGCCGGCTTCGATGGCGCGCAGCATTCCGCCCATGGAATCCAATTTGTCGATGTAGGCGAGGGCGCTTCTTTCGATTTCGTTGGTGAGGTGCTCGATGGCGTAGGAGCCGGCGACGGGGTCGACAGTATTGGTAACGCCAGTTTCATGGGCGAGGACTTGCTGGGTGCGCAGAGCGATGAGCGCGGCGTCCTCGGTGGGCAAGGCGAGGGCTTCGTCCATGGAATTGGTGTGCAAGGATTGGCAGCCGCCGAGAACGGCGGCGAGCGCTTGAATGGCTACGCGAACGATGTTGTTTTCCGGTTGTTGCGCGGTGAGCGAGGAACCGGCGGTTTGCGCGTGGAAGCGCAGCATCAGGGAGCGCGGATCTTTTGCGCCGAAGCGCTCGGCCATGATTTTTGCCCAGAGGCGGCGGGCGGCGCGGTACTTGGCGATTTCTTCGAGGAGATCGTTGTGGGCGTTGAAGAAAAAAGAAAGCTGCGGAGCAAATTCATCGACGCGGAGTCCGGCGTCAAGCGCGGCTTGAACGTAGGCGATGCCATCGGCGAGAGTGAAGGCGACTTCCTGGATGGCAGTGGAGCCGGCTTCGCGAATGTGATAGCCGGAAATGGAGATGGTGTTCCACTTGGGAAGATGGTTGCGGCACCAGGCGAAAATGTCAGTGACGATGCGCATGGCGGGGCGCACCGGATAGATGTAAGTGCCGCGGGCGATGTATTCCTTTAAGACATCGTTCTGCACGGTGCCGGAAAGTTTTTGCAAACTGGCGCCTTGGCGTTTCGCAACGGCCACGTAGAGACAGAGCAAGATGGCGGCGGTGGCGTTGATGGTCATGGAAGTGGAGACTTTTTCGAGGGGAATGCCGTCGAAAAGAGTTTCCATGTCTTCGAGGGAATCGATGGCGACGCCGACTTTGCCGACTTCGCCGAGGGCGAGAGGATGGTCAGAGTCCATGCCGATTTGCGTGGGCAGATCGAAGGCGACGGAGAGGCCGGCCTGGCCCTTGCTCAGGAGATAGCGATAGCGCTGGTTGGATTCGGTGGCGGAGCCGAAGCCGGCGTACTGGCGCATGGTCCAGAGGCGGCCGCGGTACATCGTAGGGTAGATGCCGCGAGTGAAAGGGTATTCGCCCGGATAGCCGAGGGAAGATTCCGTTTCGGAGTCAGCGATGGGGTCGGAATTGTAGACGCGTTCAAGTGGAATGCCGGAGAGGGTGGTGAATTTCGACTTGCGTTCGGTGGGGGCGGATTTGATTTTGGCGTCGGACATGGAATGTTGAACACAACAAACAGCAAAAGCGCCCCCGACCGGGTGGGGGCCGCTACAATTTCCTGGACTTGCGAAACTGAGTTACGGCGAAAAACGCAAACAGGAATGCTACGGCGATGGCGGCGGCGATGAGCCAGTGCGCGGTGTCGCGGTTCCAGGCGCGCAGCGCAGCGTTCAACCAGGCCAACGCAAGGACGGCAAATACCGCAGCAGTGACTTCATGAAAAATCTGGCGAAGCGTCCGCCAGAAACGCCGGAAACCGCCTTGCTGATGGGGCGCGGTAGCTGCGTTTGCGGCCGTGGACATAGGAGCATCTTAGCGCAAAACGCGGCAAACATCAGGAATCGGGCGTGTTTTCGCCCAACCGGGGAGCCTTAGAACCTGAACGAAGGTACTGTGAACGGATTGGAGACAACGGAACGAAGGTCACTTGTATCCAACAATACGTGGGCCTAGAATGGCGGAAGAAGTAAGGGAGAACCAGCCTTGCAACTCGACGATCACCTGAAAAACCTGCTCCGTGAACTGGGACACGCGATCAACGATACGGTGTCCGATTCCGACCGCATCACGGGTGCAATTGCCGGAGTGCGCGCGCACGGGTACGACATCGTGCTGAAGCTGGACGCGACCATTGGGCTGGCAAAACGCGACGCGGCTGCGGCAGAAGCGGCAAAGCTGACCACGCAGGACCGTCGATTCCTGGAGTCGCTGCGGATTCAGGTGGATCAGGAATCATTTTTGGAAGAAAATGACAGAAAGCCGGTTCCGAAGCTGGCTATGACGCCGCAAGACGTGAGGTTTCTAAAGTCACTGCGGATTGCCACGGACGACGCGGAATGAAAAGCATCACCAAGATTACCGGAATCGGATTGCCGCTGATGCTGGCGGCCTCGGGCGTTTTTTCCACGCCCGCTGCGGCGCAGGGCCCCGCTACCGTGCCGATCATCATTGCGGATACGGCGGCGCCCATTATCATCGCCGCGGTGAAGCCGAAGCCGAAACAAACCGGACTTGGCAAATTTGAAGGGTTCGTGATGCACGCCAACAACGCGCAGATCACCGTGCGCGCGAAGGGCAACGACATGACTATTCGGACGTTCCCTTTGTCGCAAAATGCGTCCACGAAGATGCAGCAACTCATCGACAAGGGCGGCTATCAATACGGCGACAAGGTGACTGTTTACTACAACCCTGCTACGGAACAAGCGATCAAGTTCAAAGGGAAACCCTCGAAGCCTATTTGATTCGCGGAGCGGCAACATGCTTCGCCTGCCTGCGGTTGCCGGACGCTTCTATCCTTCCAATCAAGCAGAACTGACAGCACTCATTCACAAATATGCGGTGATCGATTCAAGCAAGCCGCTGATTTCGGCGAGGGCATGCCTCGTGCCCCATGCGGGTTACGCGTATTCAGGGCACGTGGCGGGAGCGGTGCTCGCGCGGATTGTCCTCCCACGAAAAATTATTGTTCTCGGAGTGCGGCATTATCCCCGAGGTGAGCAGGCAGCGATTCTTTCGAGCGGGGCGTGGCGCACGCCGCTGGGAGACGCGCAAGTTGACGAGGAACTTGCAGAAGTTCTGAAAAAAGCTTGCCCATTATTGCGCGAAGACAGCGTGGCGCACAGCGCGGAACACTCGCTGGAAGTACAGTTGCCGTTTCTGCAAGTGCTCGTGCCGCAGTTCACTTTTGTTCCGGTGGCTCTTGGAACAGTGCGATTCGAATCGCTGGTGAGCGTAGGGGAAGCGATCGCGCGAGTATTGGAGGATTCGAAAGAGCATGTGTTGCTACTGACGACTTCGGATTTGAATCACTACGAGGATGACGCCACTACGCGTGTCAAAGACCACAAAGCAATCGATCAATTGCTGAAGCTGAATCCGCGGGGGCTGTATGACACTTGCCGCGACGAGGCTATTTCGATGTGCGGGCTGGGACCGGCGGTGGCGATGCTCACCGTGGCGAACGCGTTGGGGGTGAAGAAACCGGAATTGGTGAAGTATGCGACATCCGCGGATGAGTCCGGAGATCGCAGCGCGGTCGTGGGCTATGCGGGCATGATTTTTTCCTGACTTATACAGACAGAGAGGAGCTATCGAGCAAGAAAAACGGCTCCCGACTGGGAGCCGCTTTCGAAGTGTTACCGAATCGATTAGTGCGGGCGCCCAGAAGAAGGGTGGGAAGCCGCCGTCGAAGAGGAAGAGGAGGACGACGATCGCCCGGCGCTGGCCCCGCTCGATGAAGATGAACCACCACTCCAACTGCTGCCTCGGCCGCCGGCGCTGGAACTTCCGCCGGAGTAGCGCGGCGCGGGTGGCGGAACAGAATTGCGCGGAGGCGAAAAGGAAGCACTCCGCGACGCTGGAGGAGCCGCGGGAGAACGCGGAGCTGTACCGGGAAGCGGTGTCGAAATAGCGCCAGCCCTTGTTCTTCCATTTTGAGCTTGAACTTCCTTTTCGTTCACGGAGGACGAGGCCGCAGCAGAATTTGTATTTACGAAGCGGTGCTCGTGCGGGTCGTACGCGATAGAGGAGTCCTTACCGGGCGAAACAGCACGAATTCCGGATTTTCCTTCCACTACTGCTCTCGAAACGCGTGCCGGAGGACCGGCAGCCACTGGGCTGGCGCCAAACGCCGCGCGCGGCGGGGACTTCAAGGCTTCCCATTTCTGGCCGCGCTCGACGGGGATGAGCTGTGCGCCCGCGCCTCTGGTTCCCTCAATCGAAAAAACGCCGCGCTCCAGATTTGCTGGAGTTTTTCCTTTGGCATCGAGGGGATGCATGGGTACGATCCCGGTTTTGCCGCCATTGCGAACAAAGACGGCGGTCACCGGATGATAGATCGGGTGCGGAGGATGAACGCCCTTGGGGAATCGCCTCACTGGCCCGACAGGATATCCGGAGTATCCATAAAGAATCGGCGGAGAATAAAACCATCCGCCGCAGGAAGCATCGAAGAGCCATCCACCATAGTGATAAGGAGCATAGCCCCAAGGCTGATAGCTCAGCCAGGCGTAGCCGCCTGATGCCGGATCGAAGATCCACTGGCCGCTAGTGAATGGGGACCAGCCATATCCCACGCCGAAGGGCCTCCAACCGAATCCATAAGCACCACAGTTGGAAAAGGCGCCATAGGTGTATAGATCGGCGAAACCCGGAACGTAATTCGAAGAACCAGTGTATTGCTGTGAGGCGGCTGTGGCGGTGGAGACGCTCTCGATGCGGCCGGCGACCCAGCGATCAAAATCGTCTTCTTCGGCAAGGTTGCCGATGCTCAGGGAAGAGTCATTGCCTGCTTTCATCGAAAGGGACTGGCCCTTCTGGAGCCGCGTCTCGTTCTTGCTGTGCAGGACGGAAACTCGGCCTTTATGGGCTTCGACGGTGCTGCCGTCATCATAAGTATCGATCCGAAATTCGCCACGGCCCACGGCTTCCACGGTGAAATCGCCGCCGGTGACGCTGAAGTAGTCCCCGCCCGCGGGGTTCACATAGAAAGAAGCGCTGCCTTGGCGCAGAACGAGGCGCGTCGTCCGCGCAGAGTCATTGAGGGAAAGGTCGTAAAACTCCAGAACCGTGTTTTCCTTGAGGAAAGCCATGGCACCGTTCTCGAATTCCACTTCCGCGCGGCCATTGTCGGTGGCAAGAACATAGCCCTGGCGAATGGGCAGATTCAGCCCAGCAGTCTCCCAGGTAGCATTGGAGTCTGCAAGCGGGTCGCCGTGGGTTTCCCGTGCGAAACGGACGTCGCCCTGAACGAGGCTCAAGCGGATGATACGCGCATGGCCGGAATCCGCGGTGGCAGGAGGCGTGCCCGCGAAGAGCGAAATCATCAGAAGGACCAGAAGGGAAGGAAGCAGTTTACGGGAAGTCATATTCACCCCCTCACGGGGAAGCGACAACAATTAGACGGTTCGTGAAGCGGGCCGGTTACTTGCGATGGGCCCTGTCTCATCGTCTCCCCCGGGGATAGCGGCGTCAAGGGAAGACTGTGCCGCGACCAACGGGCTCTGGAACATGACGAATAAAACGGGCTTAGGTACCAATAGGATAAATCGAGATTATTGGTCGCTAGTTCCTTGACACTCCGAAAGTGAAACGTTAGGTTCAAGAGGGGGTGGTGTCAGGCGTATCCGCGGGCGTGGTGCGGTCCGTCGTCCTTTCCAAGCAAAAGGCGTTTGCGAGCCAAACGGAGTTTGCTCACGATCGCGGAGCAGTGCAGTCCTATTCTCTGGGGGTGTTTATGCGAGGCATCTTACGAATTATATCCGCCGTGTTGGTGTTGGCGGGAATACTGATGAGTTCGGGCGCTTACGGACAAGGAGGCGCGACGGGAGCCATCAGCGGCGTCGTTGTGGATACGAGCGGGGGCTCGGTTGGGGACGCCGAAGTACAGATCATCGATACCCGCACGGAATCGTTGGCGCGCAAAGTTGCAACGAACGCGGATGGAGCCTTCGTTGCTCCGCTGCTGCCTCCGGGAATCTACATCGTGGTGGTGAATAAGTCGGGCTTCTCGGAGGCGAAGGCCTCCGGCATCGAAGTGCGCGTGACGGAAACCACGAAGGTCACAATCTCGCTGAAGCCCGGCGCGGTGAGCGAGAAAGTGGAAATATCCGCGCAGATTACCAGCGTGGAAACAACCAGCGCGGCGACCGGGCAATCGCTGGGCACGGAAACCGTACGGGAATTGCCGTTGGCGACGCAGAATTATCAGCAGTTGCTGACGCTTTCCAGCGGCGCGCAGAGCGAACTCAATGCGGCGGCGCAGTTGGGACGCGGCAGCGTGAAGCTTTTCGTCAATGGCCAACGCGAGGACAACAACAATTTCTTGATCGAAGGGATCAGCGCGACGGACTACAACGTGGCGCAAGCCTCGTACGTGCCGCTGCCGAACCCCGACGTCATCCAGGAGTTTAAGGTTCAGACTTCGCTTTACGACGCCAGCCAGGGAAGAAACGGCGGCGGCAACGTCAACGCCATCCTCAAGTCCGGCACCAGAGAACTTCACGGAGATGCCTACGAATATTTTCGCAATGACGTTCTGAACGCCAATGAATTCTTCCTGAACCGTCAGGGCCTCGCGCGGCCCTCGGTGAAGCAGAATATTTTCGGCGGGAGCCTTGGCGGCCCTGTGGTTAAGGAGAAATGGGGATATTTTTTCCTGAACTACCAGGGGACCCGTCAGCGCAGCGGGCTTTCGCCGGGCACCTTCATCAGCACAACCATTCCGACTCTGCCCGATGCCCAAAACCGCTCTGAAGCATCCTTGATCGCGGAGTTTTTTCCCGCCGGTCTTCCCGCGGGCATCACCAGCCTGGATCCCGTCGCCGTAAAACTGCTTCAGTTCAAGAGCAATCAGTTCGGCGGAACATCCAACGGCTTCCTGATTCCCAGCGGTGACCCGGCGACCGGGGCATTCGCCGTCAGCCATCCCGGAAAATTCACCGACGATCAATTTACCTCCAACTGGGACCGGGAATTCCGCGGCGGCACCGATAAGATTTCCGCGCGCTTCTTCTTTTCCGATTCCGAAAGTTTTCTGCCGTTTGGCGCGGGGGACTTGCAAGAATCGCTGGGAAGCACGCTGGCCAGCAGCATCAGCTCCACGTCCCTTAATTTCCCCTTCGACACGCCGGTGCGTGCGCGCTTCTTTAACGCCACGGAAACGCACTTGTTTTCCCCGGCGCTGGTGAATGAATTCCGGTTTGGATTTGTCCATATTAACGATGTTCTCGCCAATGTCCCGCCGGTGACGGACACGGATCTCGGGATTGACCACCCCACGCACTCGGTGACGGATTCCATTTATAAATTTGTTTTTGCCAGCTCGGGTTTCGAAATCGGGCCCGCGCCGTTTGCGAACCAGCACCAGACTCAGAACAACTACAACTTCGTGGATACCGTGAGCTGGGTGAAAGGCGCTCATTTGTTTCGATTTGGCGGCGAATACACGCGCGTGAATCTTGATAAACTTTTCCCACAGGTATTTAATGGCGAACTTTTTTTTACCAACACCACCGACGGCAATTCGGATTTCCAGAATTTTCTTTTGGGCACGCCGCAATTCAGCTTCGGTGGGGGCGGCGTGTACAACCATCAGTATCGCTCCAACAACTACGGCATCTTCGCGCAGGATGATTGGAAAATCCGCCGCGACCTGACCCTGAATCTGGGCGTCCGCACGGAGATTTTCGGCGGCTTTCACGACAATGCTTGCCACATCGGAAATCTGGATCCGGCGCTGGCGAACCAAGGGGAGTACCCGTTCATTTATCCTTCTTGCGTGAAGGGATTGAATCTTGCTGGGCTGAGCGGCACAGCCAAGGACACCACGTACAACAACAATTACGCGACAGGCCTTGGGCCGCGCATCGGCCTCGCGTACGACGTTTTTGGCCATCACACCACTACCGTTCGCGCAGGCTTCGGGATTTACTACGTTCGTGAAGACGTGGGCTCCGTGGATCAGCTTTCGTTCCAGGCGCCTTTCTTGCCCGTCGCGTTTGGAGGAAGCCCCGCTGGCTGCATGGGCAGCATTTACTCCCAGACGCCTCCGGCGGGCTGTCCCAATCCCAATCCGAACGGCCTGCCCAACGCCGGCACGCTCGATCCGACGTTTGTGCCTTGCTTGGCCGTTTTCCAGGGTTTTCCGGGGAACGACACAAGGCAAGCTGCGAACTACGGACCGGCCTCCGGGGCGGCCTGCCCGGGTCCGCTCCTCTCCACAAACATTTTCGGCCTCCAGGTGCCACGTCACTTCGTGGTGCCCAGCACGCAGCAGTGGAACCTGACCATGCAGCGATCGCTGGGCCGCCAGTGGGTGTTGGAAATCGGCTACATCGGCACGCACGCCATTCATCTTCGCGAGACGCGTGACAACCAGCAGTCGCAGCGCGCCTCCGTGGCGGCTCCCGTGAAGATCAACAGCCCCTTCTGCAACCCCAATCCTTGCCTTATTACCACCAACACCCTTGGCAACGCCGTGGCGCGATCTCTGAATCAGGGCATCAACGGCTACGCAGGTTTTCAACTTTTTGCCAACGATGCGTATTCGCACTATCACTCGTTGCAATCCACGCTCAGCCGCCGTTGGGGGGCGGGCTACTTCCAAGCGGCTTACACCTTCTCAAAATCCACCGATGCGACCTCCAGCGGGAATACCGCGTTCAATACCGCGTTCAATGATGAGTCCACGCTGGATGCTTCTCGCGGCCTCTCGGACTTCGACCGGCCTCATCGGTTTGTTGTCAGCTACCGCTACGACTTGCCGATTTTCAAGGACACTACCGGCGTGAAGGCCGCTTTGCTGAAGGACTGGGCCATAAGCGGCATCACTATTTTCCAGTCGGGAACGCCGTTCTCTGTAACGGATTCCGGAGCGGGAACAGGCTTTCTCGGCGCGGGATTTACTCCCGGCACGCTGTCCGGCAGCCTGGCATCCGGCAGCACGCTTGCCAGCGCAATCAACTCGGGGAGCATTCAGAACCGCGTCAACAATGGATACCTGAACGTCAACGCGTTCACCACCGCGCCGCTTCTTTATCCAACACTGTGCAACCCCCTCACCAACTCGAACTTCTGCACCACGGACTTCGGCAATCTGGGCCGAAACGTTTTCCGCGGCCCGCACCAGCAGAACTGGGACTTTTCGCTGATCAAGAATATTAAGCTGACCGAGAAGCAGTCGCTGCGCTTCACTACCGACTTCTTCAACATCTGGAATCACGCCAACTTTGGCAACCCTTCGATCAACGACGTGGAGAGCATTCCGCACGATCCCGTTACCGGCCAGCCACTGGCGACCGGGCCGTTTGGCAAAATCACCAGCACTGTGGGCACGCCGCGATTGATCCAATTTTCGCTGCGGTACGCGTTCTAATTGGCGAAAGATCAATTCGAGAGTGCAGGGGCGCTCGCGGCGCTGGGCGCCCCCTCTATCTTCGCCTTGAGATAGACCAGCGCGCCAGCCCCAGGTACCGCGGCGGCGTCCTTCGCCGCGAAGTGATAAGATGCCCGGCCGGACACGAACATGACCCGAATCGCATCACGCGTTGCACAATTGAATGGTGAAGGCGCGCTGGCCGTGTATTCGCGCGCCAAGGAGCTCGAGCGCCAGGGGCGCTCGATCATTCATCTGGAACTCGGCGAGCCGGATTTTCATCCGGCAGCGCCGGTCGTGGATGCGCTGCGCGATGCGGTGGCCGCGGGGCGCGACCGTTACTGCTCCACGCGCGGCGTGCCGGCGTTGCGTGAAGCGATTGCCGATTATTTGAAGCGCACCCGGAGATTGGACGTTGCCAGTGAGCAAGTTCTGATGGCGCCGGGCTGCAAGATGGCGCTCTCGCTGGCGATGATGGCGCTGATCGAGCCGGGCGACGAAGTGCTTTTTCCCGATCCCAGCTTTCCGATTTATCCATCGTTTACCCGTGGGCTGGGCGCGACCGCGGTTTCCTATGGACTGGAAGAGAAAAACAGATTCCAGCCGGATGCGGAAGAAATCGCGCGAAAGATCACCCCGCGTACGACCATGCTGATTTTCAATTCTCCCAACAATCCCACGGGAACGGTTTTCAGCGACGCGGCATTGGAGAAGCTTGCGGCGCTGGCTGCAAAGCACGATCTGTGGGTTCTTGCCGACGAGATTTACGCGCGCATTCTCTTTGGCGGGGAATACAAATCCATCCGCTCGCTTCCGGGCATGGCGGAACGCACCGTCATTGTCGATGGATTCTCGAAAAGTTTTGCGATGACCGGCTGGCGCTTGGGCTATGCCGTGGCGCCCGTCGAGGTGATCGATGCCATGGACCTGCTGGTGCTGAACACTTTCACTTGTGCCGCGGAATTCACCCAAGTGGCAGCCATCGAAGCCCTGCGCGATTCCACAAACGCCGTGGACGCGATGGTGGCGGAATACCGCAAGCGGCGCGATCAATTTGTCGAAGGACTCAATCGCGTTCCCGGATTTCGCTGCCAGGCGCCGGGCGGCGCTTTCTACGCCTGGGTGAATATTGAAGAGACGGGGCTCTCCGCGGAAGAAGTGCAGAAGCTTTTGTTGGAAGAGGCAGGCGTGGCGGGAATCGCCGGGGCGGCGTTCGGTCCGGGTGGCAAGAATTTTCTGCGCTTCTCGCTCGTCAGCGCCCGAAAATTGCTCGAAGAAGCGCTGGAAAGAATGCAACGGATATCGATGCGCTGGCGAGCCGCGGTTTCGCACTGATTGGTTTTAAAGAAGGCTGGCAGCTGACGGGGGCTTGGGAAAAATGAAACGTTCGCTTCAGATTGGTGCCGTTCTGCTGCTGACGCTTGCGGGGAGTTCCCTGGCGCACGCCCAGGCGAGGCCGCTGCCCGGCGCCGACTTACAGAAAGTGTACGACCGCCTGTTGAAGCAGATCGACCGAATTCCCATCTACGACAACCATTCGCACGCCACCTTTCCGGATGACCCCGACATGGACGCGATGGCTTCGCCGCCTGACGAAAGCACGGTGCTGCGCTTACGCGACGCCAATCCGGAATTTGTTGCCGCGGCCAAAGCGCTCTTTGGCTACCCCTACGACGATTTCAAGCCCGAACATGCGAAGTGGCTCATCGACAAGAAGAAAGCCGCTGAAGCCGGAGGCGGCACCGCGTATTGGGACAGCATTTTGGACAAGATGAATATCGAGACGTGCCTGGCCAATCGCGTGGCACTGGCGCCGTACCTCGATCCGAAGCGCTTTCATTGGGTGTTTTTCGTCGATTCCTTTTTGTTTCCTTTCGACAACCACGGACAGATCGCCAAGAACGGCGACATGGGTGTCTACGTTCCGTTGCAGGAAAAAGTGCTCCAGCGTTATATGAAGCAAGAAAGTATTAACGCTTTGCCTGCCGATCTGGCCGGCTACGAAGCGTTCGTCCGTCAAACGCTCGCCGACAACCAGAAAAAGGGCGGCGTGGCTATGAAATTTGAAGCCGCTTATTTTCGCACGCTCTATTTCCGCGATCCGCCGCGCGAAAAAGCGGAAGCGATTTACGCCCAGTTTCATTCCGGCGGCGTGCCTTCCGAAGACGACTATCGCACTTTCCAGGATTACATTTTCCGTGTGCTGATCGATCAGGCGGGAAAACTGAAACTCCCCGTGCATTTTCACAGCGCCGTGGGCATCGGTGACTTTTTCAGCCTGCGCAACGGCAATCCGCTCAATCTGGAAAACGTGCTGCGCGACCCGCGCTACAGCAACGTGAACTTCGTGCTGATTCACGGCGGCTACCCTTACACGCTGGACATGATCTGGCTCACCGCCGCGAAGAACGTCTACACGGATTCCTCGCTGATGGGCTATTACGTTTATCCCTCGGAGCTGAAGAACATTCTTAAGCAGTGGGTTTCGCTGTTCCCTGAGAAAATCATGTTTGCGTCGGACGCCTTTCCGTTCAACGATGCCGTCGGCGCGGAAGAGACCTTCTGGCTCGCCGCACGCTCTGCCCGCACGGCTGTTGCCGCGGCGCTGGCCGAGCTGGTCTCCGAAGGCGCCTTCACGGAAGAAAAAGCGCTTGAGCTCGCGCGCTTGTACCTGCACGACAATGCCGCAAAGCTGTATGGAGAAAAGAAATGAGCACCCCGGCGAAATCGAAGCACGTGGCATGGAAAAACGTCGAGCGCGAAAAATTAAATCCGCTCATCGACCGCGAAATGGTGGTCGGCGATAAAATCATGCTGGCACGCGTGCTGATGAAAAAAGGCGCGCACGTGCCGCTGCATCATCACCACAACGAGCAGGTCACCTACATCCTGGAAGGCGCTTTAAAATTCGCCATCGATGGCAAGGATATCGTCGTCCACGCCGGCGAAGTCTTGTGCATTCCCCCGCACATGCCCCACGAAGCCTGGGCCCTCGAAGATACCGTGGACCTCGATGTCTTCGATCCCCCCCGCGAAGACTGGCTCAACAAGACCGACGACTACCTCCGCCACGGTCGCTAGTGGGACAGGCATTCATCAGCACATACTCGACAAGCCTGAACCGGTACCGCTCCCGCACTTGCGGAAGAATTTTCACGAAAAAAGTCCCGGAGCACACGGACACCAGCAGAGGTCTTTTTTCGCAGCAGCTAAAGGTAGCGAATTCAAGAGGAAAGCATGCCCCACCCGCCAATTGGCGCGCCCCGGAAGGGGGAAACGTGAGAGAAGAGTATCAGTTGGTAGCAATTCTCCTGATTGGGACAGTTCTCAATGTCCATCCGCAGGTCCGAGAAGGCACAAGCCGCTTGCGTCCAGAACAAACTGAGTTCTCCATGGAACAGGAGCTTGTCCCGGTCACAAGACCCACAAACTTGTCTGATGCCGCGCTTCAAGCTTTGGGAAGGGATTCAGCCGTTTCGTCTTGCTTGGGTGTCGAGAAATCCTCACGCGACCTGCCTCCTGCTTCGTGGTTCATTGCGTCAGAGATCCATCTGGCTCGGGCGGACGAAACTGATCTCATAGTGTTGCCCGTTAGTCGGCCCGCAGCGGAGATGAAACCGACGCCAAATGCATGTTTTTTCGGTCCATACACCACCAAGTGGTGGATACTTCGGAAAGTGAATGAAGGCTACCAAGTAATCTTAACCGTTGACGCCCATGATATCGGACTCAAGCAGACTAGGTCGAACGGCTATCGCGATATAGAGGCTGGCATTTCAACTATGCAAGGAACTACCGTGACCGTATATAAATTTGACGGTCACCATTACGAGCGGCCGGGCGGCCCAGGCCATAAATCCCAAAATGGATTGGTGCCCCACCACGCTGGTTTCGCGTGTGGGGCTTTTGACTTTGCTTTTTTTGTTCGCCTCGCATCCACCGAAACCATTCAGCACTCCTAATAGCCGTTCGACCCTCATTTTCGACCGTTCGCTGTAAAGCACTTAACATTTTCATTAAGGTGTGCTATTCTCTCCCGTGTTTATTAACACTGAGCCCGGAACAATGCTCGCCCGCTGCGCAGTCCTTCCATCTCCCGCATCAGCCCCAGGCCCTCAAGTATTACTCTTATCTAAACTCCAAGCTCCGCTAAACCACGCAGAATCAACACTTCTAGAAGTGTTCTTTCTAAAGAACTTAAAACCCTTTGGAATCAACACTTATGAAAAACAGAGGGAGGGGTCCCCATTATGGTTAAACCATTTTGTTAGAAACACGCCACCCCCTTTCTTCCTCCCCTGTACCTCTCTGTGTGCGGCCCGTCTTCCGTTCCTTTCTTTACCTCCGTACATCATTACCTCCTTACTTCCTCTTTTCCGTACACACTTCCAAGTTCCGTATCCCGCAAGTCCTTTGTCTGCCACTCTTACGAAAACACCGGGGGTGTGGAGGTATTCTTCCCGTTTTGGAACTGGCTATTCGATTGTCGGAGATTCGACGCGACCGGAGGCTCAAGACGCTTCGACCTTTGGGCGTACAGGGATGTTCCCGCCCACCCGTAACCGGACGCGTCTCCCACACGTCTCAACTTCAAACCGGGTGTTGGCCGCCTATCTGTTTCTTCTGGTCACCGACGGGCACGCAACGAATCAGGACAATTCTGCTTCGCGCGTGCCCGTTCCCTCTTCTCCAGCAAGAAATTTCAGATTTCTCCTCAACTCGCGAAAAGCGTAGAATGGCCTCTGCCTCTCCGGGAAACCTTGGAGTGAAAGCCTAAAGATGATCGGTTTTCTCAAAAATCGCATCGCGCGTGCCGGCCAGGCCGATCAGCATTTTTCTCTCGGCCGCCTGGAGTTTCGCCTGATGCAGATTCTCTGGTCGCGCGGCGAGAGCAACGTCCGCGATGTCGTTCAGGAGTTGGATCGCCCGCTGGCTTACACCACGGTTATGACCACCCTCGACCGGCTTTACAAAAAAGGCTTACTGGACCGCCGCATGCCGGAGCGCGCGTTTTTTTATTCCGCGCGCTTTTCCCGCGAGGATTGGGAACGCCGGCAGGCAGAAAATGTTTTTGCCGGTTTTCTTGCCGGCCCGCACCCTTCGCGCGACTTGCTGCTCTCTTCCTTTCTCGACGCTGTCGGCCAGCACGATTCCCGGCCTCTTGACGAACTGGAGAAAAAACTTCGCTGCAAGCGCAAGGAACTTTCTCGCCGGGGGCCGTCATGAACGGTCCCTACCTGCTCAGGCTCTTGTGTCTTTGCTTCGCGTCTTTTTTCGCCGTGAATGCCGCCGCCGGTTTTTTGATTTCGTTCGTATCGCATGCGGCGTTGCGATTGGCGGAATCGATGCGCGCCCGTTCCGCGGCTCGTTTTCTGTTGGCCCTGCGCGTGCTTCCGTGCCTGCTGGGAATCGCCGCGGTGCTCGCGCTGTGCGTGCCCAGCTACCTGTGGCTCGAACCGCAAGCCGCTGCGGAACGCATCGGTTGGGCTTGTCTGGCATTGGCTCTTCTGGGAGCCGCAAGCTGGCTAGTCTCCCTCGCGCGCGTCACTCGCGCGCTGGTCGTTTCCGCTCGCTTCAACCGCGCGTGCCACGAGACCGGTTGCGACACTCTGCTGCAAGGTGAATCATCGCAAGCCGTGATTGTGGAACGAGACGCTCCGCTCCTGGCGCTCGCCGGAATTTTTCGCCCGCGCCTGCTCGTTTCTCAAGCGGTGCTACGTTCGCTCTCTGCGGAAGAGCTGGAGTTGGCGCTGCAGCATGAAAATGCGCATCGCACTTCGCGGGACAATCTCAAACGCCTCTTTCTCCTTCTGTCGCCGGCTCCAATTCCTTTTCTTCGCGGTTTTTCTTCCATCGAACGGCGCTGGGCACAATTTTCGGAGTGGGCCGCCGACGATGAAGCCGTGCGCGGAGATTCTCACCGCGCACTCTCGCTCGCCGCGGCGCTCGTCCGCGTCGCGCGAATGGGAGCCGCACCGCGCTTGTCTTTTCTCCACACTTCTCTTTGCGCCGATGATCACGATCTCTCCGCCCGCGTGGAGCGCTTGCTCCGCATTCAGCCGCTGCTTGCAAAATCGCAATCTTCCGCGCGGACTCTCGCCCTCGGCTCGAGCTTCGGAATAGCTGTTTGCGCCGGCTTCCTTCTGGCGTGGCCCGCAACGCTCTCCTTGGTGCACCGCCTCCTGGAGCTTTTTCTCCGCTAGCTTTCGGGTAAACGCGTTTCGCTTCACCTGCCGCAATTCTCCCGCCGGCCTCCCAGCTTCATCTACGACCTGTGGTAGTAGTTCGCCGCATTTCGTAGCCTATCTCTCGCCATGAGCAGCCATGCCAAGGGGACGCGTCCGCGTTCCTGCGGAACAGCCCTGTTCGTATTTTCGCTTCTCGCGCTGCTACCGTTCGCGCTGCTGGCGCAATATTCGCGGGGCTCGCTACGCGGGATCGTGAACGACGCCAGCGGGGCTGCGGTTCCCGGCGCAAAAATCGTGGTGAAAGCCGACGGCTCTTCACTGCAACGCGAAGCCACCAGCGACTCGCGCGGAGAATTCCGCCTCGACGATTTGCTGCCGGGCAATTATCAAGCGCGAGTGAGTGCTCCTGGTTTGGCGGAAGCCAAGGCCAACGTAAAAGTAATCATCAGTTCCGTGCAACAAATCACGGTAACGTTGAAACCTGAAACCATCCAGCAGTCAGTCAACGTTCAAGGGCATGCTTCTTCGATCACCACGCAATCGATCGATACCACCAGCGCCGTGCATCAAACGGTGATCACTTCGCAGGATCTGAGCGCCATTCCGCTGGCCGCGCGCAGCTTTGCGAACATCGCCTACCTCGCTCCCGGAACGGAGCCCGTCGAGCCGTCCGATCCGACGAAAGCCCGCATCACCGCTGTATCCACGGGCGGCAGTTCCGGGCTGAACAACGATCTTTCGGTGGACGGCGGAGACAACTCCGACGACTGGATTGGCGGATTCCTTCAGAACTATTCGCCGGAAGCCATTCAGGAATTTGCCGTTGCCACCGCGCAGGAGAGCGCGGACACCGGCCGCACGACCGCCGCTGCCGTAGTGATCACCACCAAACGCGGCACCAATGAATGGCACGGCGACGAATCATTCTACGAACGCGACGCTTCTCTGAATGCGCGTTTCCCCATCGATAATCCCGCGCCGAATCCCAAACAGCCCTTCTCACGGCAAAATTATGTCGGTACCCTCGGTGGGCCTATCGTCCGGGATAAACTATGGGTTTTCGGTTCCCTCGAATACGTCCACGAAAACGCCAGCATCGCGTACAGCCAAACGAGCCTGACGGAATTCAATGCCCTTTCGCAGCTCGCCCAACAGGACCTAATTACGGTGGATGGCACAACCGTGAACTCGATTCCTGTCCCGAGCAGCGTCCCGGTCCCTTTCCGCGACTATCTTGGCTTGATCCGCTTCGACTGGGCCCAATCGCCGCGCTCCAACTGGTTTCTGCGGGGCTCGTTTGACAGCTACACGACGCACAACGCGCTGATCCAGCAGGCGACGCTGGCATCGACAGGCGCAACCACACACAACAACTATTTCGATCTAGTGCTCAGCAATCAATTTACGTTCAGCCCGTCGTGGGTGGGGTCGTTCGTTTTCAGCGGCAGCGGATTGCACCTCACGCAATCGCGCAATTCGAATCTGGGATTCGCCCTGGCATTTCCATTCAGTACCACCACCAGCACGATTTCCGGGTCGGAGACTTTCGGAGATCAGCAATTCGTCACGGCGATCACCGCGTTTCCGGTCCTTCGGAATCAGGAAAAATATCAGTTTCGCTATGATGTAAGCCACGCGACCGGCAAGCACGCTGCGCGATTCGGAGTGAACTTCATTCACGAACCGGTCCTGAGCGGCGCGCTTGCCGCAAATGCCGAGACGCTGGTCACCTTCCCGGAAGATCCATCTTTTTATCTGACCAATCCGACGCAGTTCACCGCCGACCTTGCCGCGGGAAGCGAAGCCATCGGCGCGAGCGACGGCAGTTTTTCGCAGAGCATTCGGCGGCTCGGCCTTTACGCGGAAGATTCCTGGCGCGTCACCCGGCGGCTCACCATCAACTACGGTTTGCGCTATGACACGACGTTCGGATTGTTTATCGCCTCGGGGCAAAATCAGAGCGTCAATCCAGCACTTGCGGGGAACGGCATTATCTCGGGAATCCCGCACGACTATCGCAAGGCGTTCGCGCCGCGGCTAGGCGTGGCTTACGGCATTGGCGATTCGGGAACAACCGTCCTGCGCGGAGGAGTTGGGCTGTACTACGCCGACCTCGCGCAAAACGGCTGGGTCGAAGCGCTCACCGCGGTTAACCAGGGCAATCTGGCGAATGGCACAAGCCCGCCCTCCCTGATCGACCCGAACTATACGACGCCCTACGCGCTGCATGCCACGGCAGGCATCCAGCATGCATTCAATCGGGATTGGACGCTAAGCGCGGATTACACGCTGGAGACCGGAATGCATGGGTACCGCCGCTACGATTATCCGAATGTCTCCGTGTTTCGTACCGACAATCGTTCCAGCTACAAGGCCCTGATGTTGCACTTGCAAGGAAACGTGGCGAAGCGCTTGAGTCTTGTCGCCAACTACACGCTCGCGAGCGCGAAAACCTGGGGCTGCCAGATTGGCGAACTGTTTGATTACGTCAATGGCGTTTGCGACCCTTTCAATCCTTTCGCCCCTGGCGACTACGGACCTTCCGGAGAAGATGTGCGCCATCGCGGGGTGGTCGCCGGCACGGTTCACGCACCTGCCGGCTTCGACGTGACTTTTTTGTTCCAGGCGGAAAGCGCGCGACCCATCACTCTCACTACTCCTGATACAGGGAATCGGGCGGTCATCAATGGCGTGGAATCCTCTCTCGATCAGTTTCGCGGGACGCCCTACGTGCAAATGGATATGCGCGTCACGCGTCCGTTCAAAATCAACGAGCGCGTGACGGTTTCCCCGTTTGTTGAATTTTTCAATCTCTTCAATCGCAACAATCCCGGCAACAACTACATTCCGGACATCAGCGCCATCCCGACGCCAGTAAACGATGTGAGCAACGTCACTTCGGTTTGCCTGAATCCGCCGGCGTGCACACAGAATCGCGCGGTTACCAGCGGCAACCAACTACTTTTCCCCTCTGGCGCGCTCGGCGACTTCTTCGGCCCAGGCACGACTGTCGGAATACCGTTTGCCGCGCAAATCGGCGTCCGGCTAACCTTCTAACTGTTGGCAGTTTTATTTTCTGGCGTGAAATTGGCGCATCAAAGTCGAAAATACCGCTCAGTGTTTCTCTCTGCATTTTCAGAAGTCACCAGTCCGACTCTCGTATTTACACTCAATAGTCTTGACAGACCAAAATTCGAAGAACTACCATGAGTCTTCTCTTCTGGCGCGAAGCTCGACGCTCCACTCTCCCGGCGACTCCGCTCCGTGCTTTCGTCGAGGTGACCCAAAATGCCAGCCACTCCTTCGTCAGCCCCGGACAAATCCTCTCTTCTGATTAATGTGTATGACGGGACCCGCAAGCCTCTGGCCGACGGTACCGACGTTCTCTATCGCATCATCGACGGGAATCAAAAGCAGCTCTTTGTGCAGGATGAGAATTTTTCGTCACTGTCGCTCAAGGTTCCGTTCTACGACAATTTTGGAGACAACTACAACGTCATTGTCTTTTCGGACGGTTACAAGCAGGCCGGCTTTACGCCTGTGAAGCTCGCGCCTTCCATTCCCACGAGCCTTGACTTGATGCTGATTCCGAAAGACGGCCATCCGAATTTCGCGATGGCGCCCTGGGATTTCATTAAAACGAAACTGCCGTTTCTGGCTTCGGGCGTGAGCGACGCAGACGGCAAGAGCCGCTACGAAGACCTCATGGAGCAAAGGCCGTTGGCTCTAGCCGCGCTTCTGAACATCACCACTGCCATGAGCCAGATCCAATTGCCGCAAGGTACGCCGCTCGATTATCTAAAGAGCATCAGGTGGGACGAGAGCCTGGCGCAGGACCGATTTTTCGCCTATTGCGACCCGCAGTTGCTGGAGCAGGTCCGCACTGCGGCGGCACACGGAGAGTTCGCCGCAGAAATCGGGCCCGGATTCTTCCACCCAGGAGCCACCGGAAGCTGGAAGCAGGTTCAATTTGGGGAAGCCAATGTGCAGCTCACTTTTCATGAGAACGATACAGCGTTAATTGACGGCCTTCCATGCATCGAGGTAGAACCGGATATCGACTACTACAAGGACGTCCTTGCCCACGCATTGCTGGAAGCCTTCCCGAATGCCTTGACCGGAGGCCTGACCAACCCCGATATAGTTTACGTCCTCCGCTGGATCGCCGGTCGCCACGCCGGCAACCCTGAATTCAATCCACCGTACATCATCGAGTAACCGCCCGGACGGACGGCCGCGGCGCAGCACCTCATACCCAGTTCTGTTTTGCCCTGCTATCCTATTGGGGAAACTCTGGGAGAATCTGTACGCACCATGTTTGAAAATCTGACAGAGAAGCTGCAACGGACGTTCAAGAATTTGCGCGGGCAGGGCAAGCTCACGGATGAGCACCTGGACACCGCACTGGCGGAAATCCGCGAAGCGTTGCTCGAAGGCGACGTTAATGTTGGCGTGGCTGATGAGTTGCTCGCCAACATTCGCGCGAAAGCGATTGGCAGCGAGGTCATGCTGCAACTTTCGCCCGACCAGCAAGTCGTCAAGGTGGTGCGCGACGAGCTTGCGGCGATGCTGGGGAAGCACGCCAAACCGCTGTTTGCTTCGCGGCCGCCTTCGGTGTGGATGATCGTTGGTTTGCAGGGCTCCGGCAAGACGACAACTACTGGAAAGCTTGCAAGATGGCTTTCGCAACATGGACACCGTCCGCTGGTGGTTTCGACGGACGTGTACCGACCTGCGGCGCGGGAACAGTTGGCGCAAGTGGCGAAAGCGGTGGGCACGGCAATCTGGCCGGGGACCGGTACGGACAAGCCGCTGGAAATTGTGAAGGGCGCGATCAAGGAAGCAAAACTTTCCGCTAGCGACGTGATCCTGGTGGACACGGCTGGCCGATTGCATATCGATGATGACTTGATGAATGAGCTGAGCATGTTGAAGAAAGAGTTGCAGCCCAGCGAAATGCTGTTCATTGCAGACTCGATGATCGGGCAGGACGCGGTGCGCTCGGCGGGAGAGTTTCACAAGCGGCTCGGGCTTACGGGAGTGATTCTGACCAAGCTGGATGGCGATGCCCGAGGCGGGGCGGCGCTTTCGATCGGCAAAGTCACGGGGGCGCCGGTGAAGTTCGTCGGACTTGGCGAAAAATACGACGCTCTGGAGGGGTTTTATCCTGAGCGCATTGTGTCGCGCGTTTTGGGCATGGGCGATCTTATGTCGCTCATCGAACGAGTGGAGCAGACCGTCGACAAAAAGGCTGCCGCCGACCTTGAACGAAAGTTGCGGAAGGAAGAATTCACGCTGGAGGATTTTCGCGATCAGTTGAAGCAGATTCGGAAGATGGGGCCGCTGGACAAAATCGTGGATATGCTGCCGAAAATGGGACCGCTGCAGAATCTTCCCAAGGATGCGAAAGTGGACGAAGGGCAGCTGACGCGCGTGGAAGCGATCATTAATTCGATGACCAATCAAGAGCGCCGGGACCACAACGTCATCGACGGCAAACGGCGGAAACGCATTGCCAAAGGGAGCGGCACCACCGTGCAGGACGTGAACACCGTCCTCAAGCAGTATCTGCAAATGCGCACGATGATGAAACAGTATGGCGCGATGGCCGCGCGAACCAAGATGAAAGGGCTGGGAAAACTGGCCGGGCTCTCCTGAAATTTCCTTAGTGTTGATAGGCTTAGTCTGATTTATTTTAGGGGCGGCCAGTCTCTCGCGAGTTTCAGCGCCAGATTTTCTGGGTCGAGATCCGTGCGATTGCTCAGAATAATTACGGTCAGGCCGTCCCCCTCAGTAAATCGCTCAATCACGGTGCGAAAGCCGATGGTGCTCCCGGTGTGCCACATGCGCTTGTGTTCGCCAGTGACGATTGGATAAGGATCGAGAAACCAGCCGAAGCCGTAGGAAACGGGCTTGCCAGGGTGCAGATTGTCGTCGTTGGCTTCCTTGGGCCAGTGAGGCTCGGAGCCGTCGTTTAGTTTTACCGGCACTAACGCAGGCTGAAATTCTTTTGTATTGAGCAGAGTGTAATTCTGAAGGGCATCATCCCACCTGGTGAGGTCTTCGAGATTGGAATAAATGCCGCCGTCGCCGAGGGTCGCGGAAGTAGAGCTTTGATCGGTTTCTGTGAGCACGCCATTTTCTTTGGAATGGCCGAAGGCCCGATTGGTGACTTGGTTTTTTCCTTTTTGAAGGACGAGGGTGTGATTCATGCGCATCGGCGCGAAAATTCTCTCTCGCAGAAATTCGCCGTATGACTTTCCTGAAACTTTAGCGACGATCATTCCAAGGAGGACGTAACCCGAATTGCTGTAGGACCAGCTCGTCCCCGGCGCAAACTTCCCAGCGTTTTCCTTTTTCAATAAATCGAGAACTTCGTGATCTTGAATTTGTTTTTCCGGCGTCCATAGGGGGCCCTGCAATTTTTCAGCGGCATCCATCAAGTCTTCGTAGTCGGGGAGGCCAGAAGTGTGGTTCATCAGATTTCGAATGGTGATCGTTTTACCGTAAGCGGGAAAATCGGGAAAGATTTCGGTGAGGGATTCGTCGTAGCGAAGTTTTCCGTCGTGAACGAGCAGCATGATGGCCATGGCGGTGAATTGTTTGGTGAAAGAGGCGAGGCGGAAATTCGTTTGGGAGTCAATTTTGGCTTTCGAACGAAGATCGCGGACGCCTTCGGTTCGCAGGTAGAAGTCTTTGCCGCCGTACCGAAGCAAGACAGCGAAACCGGGTTCCTCGGGCTTAACCAATCCTGCGAACACGGTGTCTTCCGGGCGCTTCACTGGCTCACGACGCGACTGACTGCGAAGTTCCTGGGAGCAAAGCAAGGCGAAAAATACTGCCCCAACAGCTACGGAGAGATTCCTATGCCGCACGTCGCACCTCAATCGGGCAGCAAGAGCATAACATTCCTCGCCGGCGTTCATCTGCCTGTAACACTTCTGCGTTATCAGTCTAGGTCCCCTAAGACACGACTATGAAACGACTTGCGCTCGATGCCGCGGAACCTGTATGAAAGAGTCGAAGTGCTCTTCCCGCTCAAAGATCCGCAGCTTTTCCAGCGAGTATCTACCGAAATACTATCGGCGTGTCTGGTGGACACGCGAAAGGCGCGAACTCTGGGACCGGATGGAACGTATTCACGGCCGCGAGCGGTGCGAAACGGGCACGGGTTTTCGGCGCAGGAACACCTGATGCGGCTGTCGGCGGGCATGGGTGACGCTCAGCGCACCGCCGTACTGCGTGGCTCCGGTGTGGTTTATACTTCAAAGGACACAGCGGCCGACCCCTCGTCCCCCGAAGCCGACACCACTGCGCAGGATACCTCGAATGCAGCCGTATGATCTGATTGTTATTGGTTCCGGCCCGGGCGGGCAGCGAGCCGCCATTCAAGGCGCAAAAGCAGGGAAACGAGTGGGGGTCATCGAAAAGCAGACTTCCATCGGGGGAGTGTGCATCAACACCGGCACGATTCCGAGCAAGACGATGCGCGAGGCGGTGCTGCATCTCTCCGGCTTCTACGATAAGAATTTCTACGGATCAAACCACAACGTAAAAGAAAACCCGACCATGGCGGACCTGAACTTTCGCGTCCAGCACGTGGTGGAGAGCGAAGTCGGAGTCACGCAGAATCAACTAAAGCGCAACGGCGTGGAGGTCATCCATGGGACCGCCAGCTTTACGGATGCCCATCACGTGCGCGTGGAGAATAACAATAGCTTTGGAGAATATGAGGCGGACTATGTAGTCATCGCCACGGGCACCAAGCCGTCCGTAAATTCCAAGGTGCCCATCAACGGGCGGAACATCATTAACAGCGACCAGATTCTAAGCATGTCGCAGATACCGAAAACGCTGATCGTGGTGGGAGGCGGCGTGATCGGCGTGGAATATGCGTGCATGTTTGCGACGCTGGGCGTGCGCGTCATCATCGTGGAAAAGCGGCCGCGGCTGCTGGAGTTTGCGGACGTGGAAATGGTGGAGGCGCTGAGCTATCACATGCGCGATCAACGAGCCACGCTGCGCATGACCGAAGAAGTGGAAAGCGTCGAAGAGTTGCCGGATGGAAAAGTGGCGGCGAATCTGGTGAGCAAGAAGCGCATCATTGGCGACGCGCTGCTGTACGCCGTAGGACGGCAGGGGAACGTCGCTGCGTTGAATCTGTCGGCGGCGGGGATTGAAGCCGATGACCGCGGCCGCATCAAGGTTGACGCGGATTACCGCACGGCACAGCCGCACATCTTTGCGGTAGGCGACGTGATTGGTTTCCCCAGCCTAGCGTCGGTTTCCATGGAGCAGGGCCGCATCGCGGCGGCGCGGGCGTTCAAGCTGGATGTGCAGACGGACCCGGCGGGGTATCCCTACGGGATTTACACGATTCCCCAGATTTCCTTTATCGGCAAGACCGAAGAGCAATTGACGGATGCCGATGTACCGTACGAAGTTGGCGTAGCTTACTACCGGGAGATTGCACGGGGACAAATCACCGGCCACACCGATGGGCGGCTCAAGCTGCTCTTCCATCGAGAGACGCTGGAGCTTCTCGGAGTGCACATCTTTGGCGAAGACGCGGCGGAACTCTTGCATATCGGGCAGGCTGTCTTCCTGCTGAGAGGCAAGATCACCTATTTCGTGAACACGGTGTTTAACTATCCTACTCTCGCCGAATGTTATAAGGCGGCGGCGTTCAACGGATTGAACCGCCTAAGCTAACGAATGCCGAGTCATGGAGCAAGTCATAGGTTGACGATCGAATGCTGGATGAACATCGGACCATGTAACTCCCGCACACCTTTCAGCGTAGTCTCATAGAGGGATCCTCGCAGGTTCTGGTGTGTCCGGAAACGGCCATACTTCGAGTGCTGAGTTCGCGCCTGGCGGGAATCCGTGGTGCAACGGGGGATTCTTTCCGCGCTTATGCTGGCCGTCCGTGACAATTTATCGTTGTGCTTCGCCGCCCTGCGCGCGCACAAGCTGCGTGCGTCGCTGACGATGCTGGGGCTGACGATGGGTGTGGCTACGCTGATCACAGTGATGACCATCGTGCAAGGCGCGAACCTCTACGTGGAACAAAAGATCGCCAACCTTGGAACCAACGTCTTTCAGATCGCGCGCACGCCCTTCGCGGTGACCGACTTCAACATCATCATCAAAGCATTGAAGTTCAAGAAAATCGAAACGGACGATATGCGCGCGGTGGCCGAAGGATGCCCGGCATGCGCCGAGGTGGGCGCAACCGCCAGCGGCAGCGTTCACGCGCGATACGGCAACAAAGAGATGTCTGACGTGAACTTCTACGGGCAAACGGCGAGTATGGCGGATATCGACACGCGCATTGTGGAATCTGGCCGCTATTTCACGGCGGCGGAAGCCGAGCACCGCGCTGGCGTTTGCTTGATCGGGGACACGCTAGTACAGCAACTGTTTCCTGGCACGGATCCCATTGGGAAGAGCATTCGCGTCGGGAACGACGAGTTCAGGGTAGTAGGGGTGATGGAAAAAATTGGCAGCGTCCTTGGGCAGGACCAAGACAATTTCGTAATGGTCCCGCTTCCCGTCTTCCTTCGCATCCAGGGCGTACACACGAGCCTCACGATCAACGTCAAGACAAACACGGGTGAGTTTGAAAAGGCACAGGATCAAGCAGACCTGGTCCTGAGGGCGCGGCGCCACCTCAGCGGCAAAATGGAGGACGATTTCTTTATTGGCACGAAAGAAAGCTACATGGCGCTGTGGCGCAGCATCAGCTCAGCGTTTTTCGGCGTGTTCATCATGGTGAGCGCCATATCGGTAGTTATCGGCGGGATCGTCATCATGAATGTGATGCTGGTGAGCGTAAGTTTGCGGAAGAGGGAGATTGGCGTGCGCCGCGCGGTCGGGGCAACGAGAAGCGACATTCTGCGGCAGTTCATGGTGGAAAGCGTCATGCAATGCATCGCCGGGGGAACGTTGGGCATTTCACTGGGATTTTTGGTGGCGCTGGCAATGCGCACGTACACGCCGTTCCCTGCTTCCGTGCAAACGTGGGTGGCAGTCCTCGGAGTAATCCTGAGTTCGGTGGTGGGGCTGTTTTTTGGAATTTATCCAGCGGTGCGCGCATCACAACTGGACCCGGTTGTGGCGTTGAGGTCCGACTGATGGCGATCATGACGCTGGCACAAGCCCGGGAGAATTTTCTTGCTGCTCTGGAGACGCTGCGGTCCTCCAAGGTTCGTTCCGCCTTGACGGTGCTGGGCATCGTGATCGGTGTATCCTCGGTAATTTCCATGGCGGCCATCATTCAGGGCCTGAACAAGTTCGTGCAAGACCGGGTGGAACGCCTGGGCTCGCGCACCTATTTTGTCTCCCGATTCCCGTTTGGGACGGACCCATCCCGCTTGCCGGAAAGGATTCGCAGCCGCAAGTATCTTGAATACAACTACGCCGACTTTGTCCGGGAGGCCGCGCCGGACGTACGGATCGTCACGACATTTGGCACACGGGGGTTCTTTTTCGGAGACAGCAACCGCATTGTTAGCGGTGACCGTAGCGTGGAGAAGGTGGTCATACGCGGGGCTGAGCCGGAGTACACGGAAGCAATTCCGCTATTCAGTATCGAGCGTGGGCGCTTCGTCAGCGCGTTCGATCAAGAGCACGCGCGGCCGGTCGTGGTGCTGGGCGCGGCCATCAGCGAGTCGCTCTTTCCGAACACGGACGCCCTCGGGAAAACCGTGCGTATCAATGGGGCCGCTTACGAAGTCATCGGTGTGTTTGAACACGACCAAGGATTGTTCCTCGGCCCGGGTGTGGACATTTTTGTGGTCATCCCGCTCAGTAACTTCAAAAAGAACTATCCGGAAGCCAAAGAATTGTTCATGGCTTTCACCGTTCCGGAAAACGTCAATGTGGAAACGGCACAGGGAGAAGTAATACAAACGTTGCGCCGCATTCGCCGCATTTCCGCTGGGAATGAAAATGATTTCGAGCTGAGTTCACCGGACTTTCTGAGCAATCTGTGGAACCAACTGACGGGTGCGCTGGTGATTCTCACTACGGTGATCAGTTCGATCGGGTTGCTGGTGGGGGGCATCGGGGTGATGAACATCATGTTGATCTCCGTGACGGAACGCACGCAAGAGATTGGAGTGCGCAAAGCGATCGGCGCGCGCCGCGCGGATGTCCGCCTTCAATTTTTGCTTGAAGCCGTGGTTCTCACGCTGGTGGGCGGCACTCTCGGCATCCTGATCGGCGCCGGCGTAGCCGCAACGGTGCGGACACTTATACCTTCGATTCCCGCGACGCTTTCTTATTTGTGGGTGACGATCGGGTTTACGATCTCCGTCGGCGTGGGCTTGTTCTTTGGCTACTACCCCGCAAATCTCGCTGCCAATCTTAACCCCATTGATTGCCTAAGGTACGAGTAAGGATCTCTGGCTAGCGGACCTTGGAGCGCAAACCAGGGATTCAGATTCCGTTTTTCATCCTTCCGCAACGATTCTCATAGGGAGATCCGCCTAAATTCGCGCATATCGTATTCGATTTAAGTCGATTTGACTTAACGATGTGAATTGTATTGAATTATCGATTCACCCGATGGAGACCGGCCAGCCTGGGGTGACTCGGCGGCTTGCGGGCATACGCCCGGTGGTACGGGGACTGCAAATGAACGGGAATGTTTTAGGCACCATTGGGCGTGACTCTGTTGCGAGACATCGTACACGCGCCGGGCGGTCCAATTGGGAGCTGCATCGGCTTATCTCATTGACCTTCCTCCTGATGTTGGCTGGTATGCCTTCAGCGCGGGCTCAAGTTTCAGCGAGCATCAAGGGCACGGTCACGGACCCCTCGAATGCGCCAGTCCCTTCCGCGGCCGTAAAAACCAGGAACCTCGAGACCGGAGCGATACGAAACAGCATCACCGACGATGCTGGCCGTTATCTCGTGCTGTCCCTTCCCGTCGGCGAGTATGAAATAAGAATTGCGAAAGCGGGGTTTCAAGATGCCATCCGCAGCGGGATCCACCTCGTTGTTGGCGAGGAGGCAAACGTCGATCTCCGCCTGCAAGTAGGAGTCGAGATTTCACAAATCACGGTCACGGCGGACGCTCCCATCGTAACCACCACTACGAAGGACATTAGCGGCCTTGTGGGAGAGCAGGCTGTGAAGGAACTGCCATTGAACGGACGGAGCTATGATCTGCTTCTTCCGCTCAATCCGGGCATCGTCAATTTTACTTCGCAGAAAACCGGCGGCACGGGCATCTCCAACTCAACGACCGCGAACAATTTCGCCGTCTCCGGCAATCGCCCGCAGCAAAATCTGTTTCTCTTGAACGGTGTGGAATACAGCGGCGCTGCGGAGAACAACATGCAGCCGGGTGGAACGAGCGGCATGCTTCTCGGCGTCGATGCTGTCCGTGAATTCAACGTGCAACGCGATTCCTACAGCGCGGAACTCGGCAAGCGCCCCGGCGGCCAAGTTATTATTGCCACGCGATCGGGGAGCAATCAATTTCACGGCTCGGCCTTTGAATTTCTCCGCAATAACGCCCTCGATGCACCGAATTTTTTTGACCAGGGCTCCGCCCCGCCTTTTCAGCGCAACCAGTTTGGCGCTTCCCTGGGCGGGCCAATTCGCTTCGACAAGACTTTCGTTTTCGGCAACTACGAGGGTTTCCGCCAGAACTTGCATCAGACTTCGGCGGCATTCGTTCCTGACCTGCAATCGCGGGCAGATGCCGTTGCGAGCGTTCAGCCATTGCTGAATCTTTGGCCCACTCCCTCTGCCAGCGACAAAGACTTCAAGAGCGGCACGAACCCCGATGGCATCGCCGAAGTCTTCAGCAGCCCGCCCCAGAAAATTCGCGAGGACTTTGGAACAACGCGGCTCGACCATATTTTTTCCGAAAAAGACTCCCTCGCCGGGATCTACACCATCGACGACGGCAATGACGTGACCGCCACGCCCCTGAATCCCTTCAGTACAGACATCATGACCCTGCGCGCGCAAGTCTTCAGTCTTGAGGAGACGCACATTTTCTCTCCTTCGGTGTTAAACACCGCCCGCGCAGGTTTTTCGCGCGCCGGCTATTTCTTTACCGGAGAGCCGACACCTGGCACACCGGCGGCTTCCGTTCCGGGATTTCTGTTGGGCCGTCCTGTGGGGGCGGCTGTGGTTGGGGGCGCCGCGACGTCGAACCCCCAAGCATCTATCGGTTTAGCGGGAAGCAACAACGGCAGCAATCTCCGCATTCACCGAAATCTCTATACCGCCGAAGACCGTGTTACCCTCACGCACGGACGCCATCAATTGAGCTTTGGCGTGTGGTTTCAGCGCTTCCAGTCCAACGAGACCATTGCTCTCAGCCAATACGGGCAGGCCACCTTTGCTAGCCTGGCGACCTTCCTTCAGGGAAATATCGGCAGCTTCCTGTTTGATCCCAGTCCGACGGAGATGAACTGGCGTTCCACTTTCGGGGCGTTTTACGCGGAAGATGTCATCCGGCTAAGTTCCAGGCTCACGCTATCCCTCGGTTTCCGCGATGAATTCTCGACCGGCTGGAACGAAGCGCACGGGCGCGCCGCCAACTACACTTTCGCCAGCGGAGTCATTTCATCGCAACCGCATATTGGGAATTCTTTCTTCACCACAAACAATGCAAAATTCTTGCCACAACCTCGAATCGGCGTAGCTTGGAGCCCGCTCGGAACGAAAACTGTCCTTCGCGCCGGTTTCGGGATGTATAACGATTTACAAGACGCTCTTGGGTATCGCGCCGATCAGAATGCACCTTTCAATCCAACGTACACGCTCGCCAATACGACGGTATCGAAGCTGCCTATCGATCCGACTGCGGCAGTGCCGGCCGCGGCAAGGTTGGTTCCGGGCGGAGTCCAGCCGGACATGCAAACGCCGACGCTCATTTCCTGGTCACTGCGTGTCCAGCGGGAGCTATCGCCTAATACCGCCGTCACCGTCGGCTATATCGGTTCACACGGATACCACGAATTAATTGGCATTGACGCGAACGAACCATTTCCAGTGATATGCCCGGGGTCTCCGTGCCCGGCGACCTATCCAGCCGTGGCCACTGGCTTTCCCGCTGGCATCGGCGGCACGCCAATTCCCGCGGGAACTTACTTCGTCCCCACGGCAACGAAAGCCAATCCCGCCTTGGCAAATACCTGGACTTGGTTTTCAGAAGGAGACAGTCTTTACAACGCACTGCAGGTGGATGTAAATCACCGCTTCAGCCGAGGGCTGTCGCTCCGCGGTGTCTACACTTTCTCTAAAACCCTGGACGATGGAGACTCCTTGAACGCCACGACTTCGGGCGGCGGGCCGGCGCTGGCTTCCAATCCTTTCAACTTGCGCGCCGATTGGGGACTTGCCACGTTTGACGTCCGGCACATTGCGGTCATTGATGGAACTTATGCGCTGCCGATCGGCCATGGGAAACGCTTCCTCGGAGATCTTGGCGGGTTCAGCAACGCTGCCGCGAGCGGCTGGACCGTCAATTCCATCGTTACTTTGCAAGGCGGCTTCCCGTTCACTCCGCAGCTTAGCTACAACCCCTCGAATAACGGGGACACTCGGAACCCTGTTCGCCCGTTCGCAAACCCTGCTTTCACGGGGCCGGTGATTCTTGGCACCCCGGCTAAGTGGTTTGACCCCAGCGCGTTCCTGGCGCCGTTGAACACCGCCCCAAATCTAGGTTTCTATGGCAACCTCGGAAGGAATACCCTTATCGGTCCCGGTCTCGCCACGTGGGATTTTTCGGTGCTGAAAGACACGCGGATTCGCGAGCAGTTGAATCTTCAGTTCCGCGCGGAGATTTTCAATCTATTGAATCGCGCCAATTTCAACCAGCCCAACGCCGTGGTCTTTACTCCCTCGGGAATTTCGCCAACCGCCGGTGTGATCACCAGCACCACCACCACCTCGCGCCAAGTCCAATTCGGCTTGAAACTGCTCTGGTGAGAGGCTGGTGCTGCGCCCGACCCTCGGTTACACATAACTCTTGACCTCATGGCGTGCGTCCTGCACCCCGCGGAGACTTCGATTGCCGCATGGCACCCCGGCAGGCTAGAATAGATGGGTTCAGGAGGACTGACTTAGTGTTAACGATTCGTCTGTCAAGGATTGGCAAGAAAAAGAAGCCCTTTTACCGCGTGGTGGTCATTGAGCGGACCCGACCGCGTGACGGCCGCGTGAAGGAAGCGGTGGGCACGTACGATCCGCTAAAGAAGCCGGCGGAGATCAAGCTCAATGCGGACCGCATCAAGTATTGGATGGGATTGGGCGCGCAGCCTAGCGACACCGTGCGCAGCTTCCTGAAGCAGCAGAAGATCGCTTAGTTTCGGCGCCTTCCTGAAATTTGCGTGCCCCGACTCGGTCGGGGCGCGAATCCCAGGCACTCTATGAAGGATCTGGTCGAAGCCATTGCCCGAGCCCTCGTGGATCATCCCGAGGACGTGCAGGTGAAGTCCGTCGAAGGGTCGCAAGTTACCGTGCTGGAGCTGCGGGTGCATCCGGAAGATCTGGGCAAAGTGATCGGGCGGCAGGGGCGGACGGCGAAAGCGATTCGAACGCTGCTCGGTGCGTCGGGGATGAAACTGCACAAGCGGTTCACGCTGGAAATCCTGGAAGATTGACCGCGTAGCGATCACTTTTTCCGTAGACCGTTGAACGGTCCCACTTCTCATTGAGCACACAAACTCCACGCTGGGTCCTGGTTGCACGCATCCTTAAGGCGCGCGGCAACAAGGGCGAAGTCGCCGCTGAACTCCTTACCGATTTTCCGGAACGCCTGACACGATTACGGGAAGTTTTTGTCGGACGCGCGGAAGGCAACGATGAGCCGCGACGCATGGCGCTGAAATCCTGCTGGCTGAGCCAGAACCATCGCGGGCAGGCGGTTTTTCATTTCGAGGGCGTCGAGTCCATCTCGGAAGCTGAAAAATTCCGCGGGCTTGAGGTGCTGCTTCCATTCGAAGAGCGCGTGACGCTGCCTGTGGGACAATATTTCGTGGCGGACCTCATCGGATGTTCCGTGTTTGAAAGTCCGGCCGCACGTCCGATGGTCACTTCTTCGCCGTGCTCGCTGGCGGAAGCGCCGTCACATCTCGGGACGGTGCGCGATGTGCAATTCCCTGGGGAAGAATTTTTCGGGACGCCGTTATTGGAAGTGGAAACCTCGCAGGGGGAAATCCTGATTCCTCTGGCCGTGGATATCTGCACGAAGATCGACACCGCCGCACGGCGGATTGATGTGGTGCTGCCTGACGGTTTGCGCGATCTCAATCAGCCTTAGTCCGAAGATGGCAATTTGGGGGCAACCTACCTGACGTCAATCGTAGTGACGCTGTAGGCGGGAAGCGTGATGGTCAGCGACGAGCCGCCTGCGGCCATTGTTCCGATCGACACCGGCTGGACAACAGTCTGCGCCGAGGCAGAAGGACCCGTCATCTGGTAAAGATGCGCCGTGCCGGAGAGAGCCTGTCCGTTGATGGCGGTAACTTTGGCGGCATTGGAGCGATTGATGGCCACGAAGACGACGCGGCCGAGTACAGTGCTGTCCGTGCTCGCGTAAACAACCACATTCTGCACGGCGCTGGATGTTGACTGGAGCGAAGTGTCGCCGAAGTTGGAGCCCGCTCCGTCGAAATCGCGATAGGCTCGGAAGCCCGCAAGTGTGTAGGAATACGTGCCATTTGGAGGCCAGAAGTTGGCGGCAAAGATTCCTTCGCTTCCAAAAATGCCGAGGTTGTCGGCCTGCGCGATGGTTCCCGCGATGTGGTTGAAGCCGCCGTTTTCGTACTCCGAGATGGAGAGCTTCATTCCTGGGTTGTTAGCCATGATCTTAGCCTGTAGACGCCCGAGAATGTTAATGGGGCCCCCGAGCACTCCGATGATCCAGGAGTTCTCTGTAAAGGTCACGTCCCACAAACTGCGTGGACTCTGCACGATGGCTTGCACCTGGGCATCCGTGAGTGTGGATCCGGTCATACTGATGACTCTCGTCGTCCCATCCGTGGCTTCCGAATACCAATGAAAGTCGTAAACATCCACTACCGGTTTGCCGTACGAAGTGGAAGCGGTCTTAATGCCGGCCATGTACTTGTCAGCAAACCAGTTCGCCCCGTTGGGTGTAGGGCTCAGAGTTGCATCCCCTTGCCAACTGTAGATACCTTCAAAGCCGTAGTTCACCGGCCCAAAGATCACGGCATTGGGGAACTGGTCCTTCAGAGCCTCTGACAGCGCAGTCGTGTTCGCGATGAAGTTGCTCGAAGAGATGTTCGTTGAGCCCTGGACTTCCTGGTGAGTGGAATTCCAGAGATCCGGCTCATTGTCGAGGTCAATAAACGTAGGATGCGTGGGGCTGGCGCCGAAGATCCCTTGACCTGAGAACTTCTGATCCAGGGCCCAGGCGAACTCATCCATATAAACATATGCATCGGTGGTGGGAGGAGTGAGCGTGAACGGCGTGGCGTCCTTAGTGCTCTTTTTGTAGATCACCTGCTTGAATCGCGACAAATTGGGAAAGGGGGTAGCCACCGGGCCGCTTTCGTCCGCCGACACATATCCCTGGAGTTGCACGGTCACCAGACTTGCCAAGCCTGCACCTTGGTCTGCTGCGATGAAACTCCGCACCGCTTCCGCTGGAGTTGGGCTGCTGCTTAGATAGTTGTCGTTTTCGTAGAAGTAATCACTGCCCGCATTCGAGGCGTTGGTCTCCCAGTTGTAGGCGGTCCAGCGGTTGCCACCGTCGCGGTCGAAAGTGAAGTTTGGCTGCGGTGTAGTATTTCCAGAATAAAAATTGGTGCCGTAAATGTAAGGAGAAATCGATTTGGTCTTAGTGGGATCGATGGTGATTGTAACGTCCGCGACCAGATTGGCAGGCGTGGCGCTGGCCTGATTGGAATTGCCGCTCTCGCCGGCGCTATTCAGCGCCGTGACGACGTAGTAGTAGGGCGTGCCGTTGGTGAGGCTTGGGTCATTGAAACTCGCCGTCGAGGATGTGCCGACCTGCGCATAGCCGCTGCCATTGGTGGCTGAGCGCTTGATGTGATAACTGGTCGCGCCGGTACTGACATTCCACACCAAGTTGACTTGCGCGTTGCCGGCGGCCGCATTGAGACCCGTTGGTGCAACGGGCGCTGATCCGCCACCCCCACCGCCGTTACCGCCACCGCCATATGCTCCACACCCCGCCAGCCAAGGTAAGGCTAAGGTCAAGCATAGGAGCATGAAAATTTGGTTCAGGCGAACGGCAAACTTCATGGAATGGGCCTCCGGACGAACATTATTTCTGGGTTCGCAGGCTGGGAAGCTGCTTCCCCAAGTGCTCGATACAACTTCTTCTTTAGCAAGAGGTTATAGGGGACCGAGGGGCCTGGCA
>Ga0137418_10000315_pt1 | contig 42430 bp, 37 predicted proteins | sample CZODoug3_1_2_16f_FD_122242 | JGI IMG/M metagenome (GOLD analysis project Ga0137418, IMG submission 122242) | Vadose zone soil fungal communities from Angelo Coast Range Reserve, California, USA - CZODoug3_1_2_16fungal (Hybrid Assembly) | ecosystem: Environmental > Terrestrial > Soil > Vadose...
AGCGTGTATACCTTTACGGGTATCGGGGGTTCGAATCCCTCTCTCTCCGCCAGTATTTTAATCCAGGCCTGATGCCACCAAGGGAACCAAGCCACACCGCTGACAATCGATTAGTCAACCCGCGCAAATAACGAATGCTGTTTCCTCCGATCTCTCTGACTGTTTTCGTTGGGCCCAGCCCCGACGATCTCTATCTCCGGCGTTGATCCAGAATGAACTGATGGACGTCTTCTTCTTCACTGTTGCTGGTCGGATCAGAAGAGTGGAAGAGGCCGTCTCGTAAATTGCTTTGCGGCGGCAATACTCTGATGCTCCGTAAGCTGGCCTAGTACACGTCTAAGTCTTTTCCAATTACGACTTTTCCCGAATATTGCGAGCCGATCTCTTTCTGAAGCATTTCAGGCGAAGCGTAGAGAGCATCCGCACCACCTTTGGGCGGAAGAAGCCGGGGAGGCGCAATCCCCGGCGGAAAGCTAACGGTGTGATAGATGACGAGTAGCTTCGGCTTGGCCTTGTTCGCCAACTCTGCGAGCTGCCCGGTCGTCGTATGGTATTTCGCTACGAACGACTGGATGCTTTCGGGCATCTTGGCCGGCAACTCCAGAGGTTGCGCTTCGTGGATCAGTACGTCACAGCCGCTGCAGGCGTTGATGGTTGCTTCAACCGGATTTGTGTCGCCTGAGATCACGATACTGCGATCCGGCGTATCGAAACGATAGCCATAACTCTCCATCGCATGTTTCGTCGCAAATGCCGTGACGGTGACCTTTTCGTCCTTGTAGATGACTCCCGGTTTTACTTCGTGGGCTTTCACTTTGGCCCCATCAGGAAAGCGGCGCTGGTTTCCTTCAGGATTCGTACGCGTCTCGATGTCGACGCGATACGCCTTCAAAATGTGCTCGGTCATCGATCGCATTCCGGGCGGGCCGTACACTTCCAGCGGGACCGTCCGTCCCGATGTCCATCCAGTCAGTACTAGGTCAGAATAGCCAGCCGTGTGATCGGAATGGAGGTGGGTCACAAAGGCCACCTTCAGATTGCCGGGTTCGACTGCCGGAATCTTTCTGTTGAGAGCAGCGGACTGTGCTCGGCGCACAACACCTGGTCCAAAATCAATAAGGTAAGCGCGATCGTCAACAACGATAGCGGTTGCCGGACCGGAACGATCAGGATCGGGAACAGGCGTGCCGGTCCCGAGGAGCACTACTTTGGTTCGGGCTGCAGGCTGGCTGGGCGACTGGTTGGTCGCTTGTTGGGCTGCGGCGGTTACCGTCATCAATATCGAAAATGCTACAAACACAATGCGCCAGCATTTCCATGAGGCCCCCCAACAGAACTTGGATGTAAGAGAGTCCACACTATAACTCGTGATCATGCCGCATGCGCAACTGAGGGCGGTTCGGGAGCAATCATTGTGACCAAGGCGAAATCAGCGGAGTGAATTGCTTTGCGGCGGCTATGGCAAGTCCGTCTTTGCAGGCACGGTCATTCAGTCCGGCGCCACCCGAGGTCATGCAGATGTCGGAATAGTCAAGACCTGTGGATTGGCGTGCCACGATGAGGTGGTAAGATCAGTTGTGGGGAGGGAACGAAGTTGTCGGAGCGATCAGGAACCCTCGCTGACGATCCGTTTAGTGGTCGGCACCCCACCAGTCACGAACGCTGACGGGACTGCCCTGGGATGCGTCGTACCACGACGGTCCTGCGCCTTGGGATATTGGCCAGCCGCAGCACGCTGAGTCACCCCTATTCTGCATTCTGCGAGTAGATTGGAGTGCTACTCAAAACCATCCCGTCATCTACGGTCGACGGCCCCACGCAGACTGGGCACTTTTGGGAACGCACCCGGAGTTCGGCGTACCCCGTTTTTTCGTTTTTCCTTGATGTTGATAGGTCCGGATAAGGAACCTTCAATTCGCCGCTCATCCGCTACCTGGTCGACGCTAAATGGCAAAAAGCTAATCTCACTGCGAGCGGCGAATCCGATACAGCAACTGATCGACAAATATCTTGCGCGAGCCGGTGTTGTGCCCAGGTTGTAATGGTTCTCAACGCTCTCGATACGCAGATTGCAATGGTAGAAGCCGGCGAGGGGATCGCCGTCATACCGTCGTTTGGCTTGCCTGCATGTCGCAACCGCAAGGTCGTGATGATCCGGCTGGTCAATCCAGTGGTGACCCTGGATTTTCATCAGATCCGAAATCGCGGCAGGAAACTCCCTCCCGCTGCCGAAGAGTTCACGTCTTTCCTCCAGACCTACATCGCTCGCTGGGCTGGACGTGCCGGTGTTCTCTAGTTGCGCAACGACTTGCTATTCGTCCTTTTGGACGAGTCTTTGTTCTCGGAGGAGCCGGTTATCTTGTCAGCGAGCCCAGCGTCGCTCGGGTGTTAGCGGGTGCGTTCGTGCAAATTCCGGATGCCGACAATCCACGCGGTGCTCGGCAACGACCGCTAACCCCCACGTATTTGCGCGCGACTGCGGGCAGATGTAGGTACGCGGAACCTTCCGAAACGACGATTACGGGCTAACGATCCGAGGTCGCCCTACTACTTTCGCTTCGCACGAACGCGCTCTCTACCAGATGAGGCGCAGCGGCGGTGTGACAACGTCCGTCAGGTTTCAACGCCGGGCTGGGTGGCGCTCCCGGACATTGTTTCGATCACCCACGTTCGCTTTTTTCGGTGGCCGCGCGGAGGAGTATGGTCTGTCCGACCGTCAGTCGACCAATGCGAGTTACGGCGCCGTAGATTCCCGCGTTGTTCTGGTTCGCACGAACGACTGCCTTCAGCACTTCTGGCGCCGGACTTGCTGAGTCGGGATCAAGGTTCACCATCGAGCAGCGGTCGTCGCGCATCGTGACGGTGATGGCGGGGGCGTCGTCCCCCTCGCCAAATGAGAGCACACCGCCCAACCATTCGTCTTCCTGGAAGGGAACCGATCGCAGTGACCGAACCACAACATTCGGGCGAAATCGTCGCACGTCCAGGCTCCGCCCGGCGAGCCGTCCGATCTCGCGCACCGTATCGAGGTCGATCACAGAGATGCTCGCTTCATCGAAGATGCCATGCCTCAATTGCATCATCTGCACGGGAGCTCCGTACCGACGTCCAACCTCCATGGCCAAGTCCTCCCCGAAGACAGGCATCGGTTCGCCATCCGGCGTGCGAATATGCGTAGGGAGGCCTCCCTGAGCACTGTCTTCACGGCGGTGCGGAGCAAACAGGAGCAGGTCGGGAAGCCTGCTTGCTGTCAGCCACGGCATCCCGCTGCGGTCATCAACCCGCCGGAATGCCAGGCGTCTGTCACCATCGAGGCCGTACCAGCCCAGGTTGGCTTCCTCAAGTCGTTCGCCACCCATGGACTTCACGGGATAGCGGAAGATCGCCTCCACATGTCCGATTTCTATAAGCATGCTTGATCCGAGTCCACCCAACACATAGCCTTGTTTCCGTGGGCGCAGCGACGAGGATGTGAGTGCATGTTGGACGCTCCGTGTCCGCTGGACAGAAGTCTGCGCGACTCCCTCGTGGTTCAGTCCACAATCCTGTTTGCGCTGCTGGCTGCGACGATAGGCGCGCAAACGCTCGGCCTTATCTCGCTCCGAACGGAATCACTGTTGTATGCTGCCACCATGGGATCAGCAGTGACGCTTTACGGCCCTCGTATGTTGCAATTCCTCGCCGGCTTGAGGTTGGGGCCGAGCATGGACGAAACACGGGCTTTCGTTCATCGTGTCGTCGCGGATGTCGGCGACTGGCTCGCTTGGTTTTGGTTCGGCGGCCTCGATTTCAGGAGCGCACCATTATCGACCGACAGCTGCTCTCTCGCATCCTGACAGGCAGAAAACTCGCACATAGTCACCGCACATCCATCGTTGTGTGATTGTTCATGCGGACCCGACAGGTACCGACCGGCTTCGGACCCGTCGCGATCGTCTCGAATCAACCACGACACACGTCGCGACACACATTAAGGTTGGCTATGACGTACTTCCAATGACTTGCAGTGCCGTTCCGGGCGCAAGACATTTGGGGTTATCGGTCGTCGTTTAACCGCCGCTGACGGAAAAACGATTGCAACAGCTCCGCGCATCGACCGGCCAAAACGCCCGATAGGACTTCGACGTGGTGATTCTGGGCCGGGTGTTTCAACACCTGCATTACCGATCCGTCAGCCCCGGTCTTCGGGTCCTTCGCGCCGTAGACCACGCGGCTGATCCGGGCATGAACCAAAGCTCCCGCACACATCGCGCACGGCTCAATTGTAACAAACAGGGCGCAGCCGGTTAGGCGGTAATTGCCTAGGGCCGCGCCAGCTTCGCGCAGGGCGAGAATCTCGGCATGGCCGGTGGGATCATTGGTAGTGATGCTCAGGTTATGGCCGCGGGCGATGATCTTGCCTTCGTGGACAACAACAGCTCCAATCGGGACCTCTCCGCCTTCGAGGGCGCGTTGCGCGGAGCGCAGAGCCTCTTCCATGTAGAGTTCGTCGGTCATCGCGACTCGTTTAGAGCCGGCTGCTGCTGGGTCATGCAGTGCATGGCGCCCAAGCCCCAGACGAAGTCGCCGCTGTAAATGGGGATGACTTCACGGCTGGGGAAAAGTTCAGCGAGTGTGTTCAGTGCAATGCGGTCGTTGGGATCGTTGAAGACAGGTGCCAGGACCACGCCGTTTGCGATGTAGAAGTTCCCGTAACTCGCAGGGAGCCGTCGGCCTTCGAACGTCAGAGGGCGGGGCATAGGCAGTTCGACAATCTGGAGTTTCTTACCGTCGTGGTCGGTGGCGGCGCGGAGGCGACGGATGTTGTCGGCTAGGACTTCGTGATTCGAATCGGATCGATTAGGCTCGACCATCGTGAGCACGGTGTCGGGAGCAACGAAACGGCTGAGGTCATCCACATGGCCGTGAGTGTCGTCGCCGACGATTCCGTTGCCCAGCCAAATCACTTTCTGGATGCCGAAGTAATCTGAGAATATGCGCTCGTAGTCGACGCGGGTAAAGCCGGGATTGCGTTCCTGGATTTTGCTCAGGAGACATTCTTCAGTGGTGAGAAGGACACCCAAGCCGTTGACATCGATCGAACCACCCTCAAGTATTACTTTATATTTATCTTTCTTTGGATTGATGACTTGAGCCTTGGCCGCGTTTGCCATGAGCGTTCCCAACTTCGCGTCGTGGGTGAAGTTCGGGTACTTGGCCCACGCGTTGAAGCGGAAATGGAGGGCGCGGAGCTTGCCGGCTTCTGCAACGTAAATGGAGCCCGAGTCGCGGGTCCAAATGCGGTCGGTCTTCCAGCGATGGAAGCGCAGGTTGGGAGAGAGCGCATCGGCTTTGTCGAGAATCTTTCTCGCTTTGGCTTCGGTGGCCGCATCCGGGACCACTAACTCGACCCGTTCGTGTGGCGCGAGGTTGCGGATGACCTCCGCATACACCCAGGGAATGGGGTCAAATTTTCCGGGCCAGTCACCGCGGAAGTGAGGCCAGGCGAGCCAGGTCGCTGCGTGCGGCTCCCACTCGGCGGGCATCCGGTATTGGACCTTTACGGTTGAGGGCATGGTTTCCGGTCCAGGGATCTCAGTCGATCAAGCGGCTGGTGATCGGCGCGTAAGTGTCGATTCGGCGGTCGCGCAGGAAGGGCCAATTGCGGCGGACGTCCTCAATGCGGGCCAGATCGACCTCGCCAATGAGGATCTCTTGTTTGTCGTGCGAAGCCTCAGCGATGACGACTCCGAACGGATCGCAAAGGAACGATCCTCCCCAGAATTCAAGCCCCGGCCCCGCAGCGGCGTTGCCGCGAACGTCGCCATTTTCCTTGCCCACGCGGTTCACCACTGCCACATAGACCCCATTGGCGATGGCGTGCCCGCGCTGAATTGTGCGCCAAGCATCATGCTGCGCCTTGCCGAACTCGGCCTTCTCGGCCGGATGCCAGCCAATGGCGGTGGGGTAGAACAATACGTTCGCGCCCTTCAGGGCTGTAAGCCTCGCGCCTTCGGGGTACCACTGATCCCAGCAGACGAGCGTACCAACTCGCCCGGCCTCCGTATCGAACGCCTGATAGCCAAGATCCCCGGGTGTGAAATAGTACTTTTCGTAGTAGAGCGGGTCGTCGGGGATATGCATCTTGCGGTATTTGCCGCGAAGGGCTCCGTCGGCATCGATGATCGCGGCGGTGTTGTGGTAGACGCCGGAAGCACGCTTTTCAAAGAGGGAGACCACGAGGGCGACTTTCAGCTCGCTGGCGACGGCGCTGAGGCGCTTGGTGGCGGGGCCAGGAATAGGCTCGGCCAGATCAAACAGGGTCAGGTCTTCGCGCTGACAGAAGTATTGGGTCTGGAAAAGTTCAGGCAGGCAGATCACCTGCGCGCCTTGTTTGGCCGCCTCGCGAATATGCGCGATGGCAGACTGCATGTTTTCTTCTGGGTTGGGCGTGCAGGACATTTGAACCAGTCCAACACGGAATGTCTGGGGTGGCAAGAAAAGACCTCAGCAGTTTGGAATCGCCTAAGAATAGCAGAGGAAGAGGCGGAGACTGACTGATGGCAAGCGCTGGATCAACCGAGGACTAATTCAACCGAGCACTAGATGAACATTTCGTCCTGCGGCACGCCCACGCTCTCGCGGCCATTGCGTTGGCGTCCGAGCAAGAAACTCAAACCAGTTGAAATTCCGTGCATGATTCCGGAGAGCTGCCGAACCGGTGCCATGACTGTGTTTTGGACTGCCTCCGTAGTGTCCTCGACTTTGTCGAGAGTCCGAGTGAGGAGTTCGTCAGCGCGAATGACTTGTAGCCGTGTCCGGTCGAGAGCATCGTTGAGCGTGGCGTCGAGCCGCGTTACGTGCCCACGAATCATGGCAGTGGAGTGATTGACGTTATCGAGGATGCTGTTCATCTGCGGGCGAATCTCGGCTAGTACTGCCTGTGCTTGCTCGATGGCGGGGAGGGCCTTGCTCCTGATCTCACTAGACAAAGCGTCCAAGTTAGCCGCGCTTTTCCGCATGGCTAGGAACATGAAGCCCAGAATCAACGTCTGCAGAACGACGGCCACTGAAGTAACTGCGATGAAAACAGTCAGTTTATCCATGAAAGTTCACGCCACGCTCACGCCAAAAGGAACCAGCACCAGCCTGGCCCGATCCCTAGGACCCCAATCACTAGAACCAAGGCTACAGATTCTCCACCGGCGCCTCAGCCGTCTTCTCGCGGTACGCTTGCCGTCCAGCTTCCCACGCCGCACGGACGTTCTCTTTGTGCTCGCTGACCGTGTCGCGACCGCGGTCAATCCAGTCGCCAGCCGTCTCCCGAGCGCGCCGCGCATGTTCCCGAGCTTTCACACCGCCTTCTTCGGCCTGTGCGCGCAACGCTTCCCGGGTTTCCGCTCCAGAACGTGGCGCGTACAAAATGCCAGCCGCCGCTCCAATACCCAATCCCGCCAAAAACCATACCAAACCGCTACCGCTGTTGTCCGCCATGGGGGTCTCCAATCAATCGTTTATCAAGGCGATGGTAGCACCGGGATGGGTGAAATACAAACGCGCGGGCAGGGGAGACTCAGTGGGAAATCGCTGTATCTCCGCCACTGCCACGCTGGGTTTGTGGCCGGTTCATTTATAGTGTGTTGGACTCGGCACTGAGTGAAACGGGGATCGAACAGGGGCAAGAAAGCATGTCATCCGAATCGCAGCAGAAGGAATCGCAGTCCAGCGGCATCGAGTCGATTCTTCAGGAGCAGCGTACTTTTGAGCCGCCGCCGGAATTCCGCCGCTCGGCTCACATTGGCAGCCTGCAGGACTATGAGCGAATCTACCGCGAATCGGTGGAGCAGCCCGAGCAATTCTGGGCACGCGTAGCGGAAGAACTGCACTGGTTCAAGAAGTGGGACCGGGTTCTGGATTGGAATGTGCCTTGGGCCAAGTGGTTTGTCGGCGGCCAACTGAATCTCTCCTACAACTGCCTCGACCGCCACGTGCTGGGCCCGCGCAAGAACAAGGCCGCGATTGTGTGGGAAGGTGAGCCCGGCGAGGTTCGAACTCTAACCTATCAGCAACTGCATCGCGAAGTACAGAAGTTCGCCAATGTACTGAAGTCGCGCGGCATTCAGAAGGGAGACCGGGTCGCCATCTACATGGGCATGGCTCCGGAACTAGCGATCGCTATGCTGGCTTGCGCGCGAATTGGAGCGCCCCACTCGGTGGTGTTCGGTGGGTTTTCCGCGAATGCGTTGGTGGATCGCATCCATGATTCGCAAGCCGTGGCCGTCCTCACGCAAGATGGATCGTACCGGCGCGGAAGCGAGGTGAAGCTCTTTCCGGCGGTAGAAGAAGCGCTGCGCAGTTGTCCCTCGGTGAAGAGCGTGGTCGTCTACCAGCGCACCGGCACCGCGATCAACATGACCCCAGGCCGTGACTACTGGTGGCACGCGCTCATGGAGTCGGCCTCCGATATTTGCCCCGCCGAGCCGCTGGATTCGGAACACCCGCTGTACATCCTCTATACCTCCGGAACGACGGGCAAGCCCAAGGGCGTGGTGCACACGACCGGCGGCTATTCCGTAGCCACCTATCTCACTACGAAGTGGGTGTTCGACCTCAAAGAGGAAGACACGTACTGGTGTACGGCCGATATCGGTTGGGTGACAGGGCACAGTTACATCGTCTATGGGCCTTTGCAGAATGGCGCGACCACGGTGCTCTATGAGGGCGCTCCTAATTTTCCAGAACCAGACCGCTTCTGGCAGATGATCGACAAGCATCAAGTCAATATTTTCTACACCGCCCCGACCGCAATCCGCACGTTCATCAAATGGGGCAACGAGTGGCCGAAGAAGCATCGGCTGACCAGCCTGCGGCTTCTAGGGTCGGTGGGCGAGCCGATCAATCCGGAAGCCTGGATGTGGTATCGCGAGGTGATCGGCCAGAACCACTGCCCGATTGTCGATACCTGGTGGCAGACGGAGACGGGCCACATCATGATTGCGCCCATGCCGGGAGCAATCGCCACCAAGCCCGGTTCCGCGACGCGTCCGTTTCCCGGTGTCGTTCCAGAAATCGTTACCCTCGATGGCCAGCCGGTGCCCGCTGGCGGTGGCGGCTATCTAGTCATCAAGAAACCATGGCCCGGAATGCTACGCACCATCTACGGCGACCCGGAGCGTTATGTGCGCCAATACTGGTCGCAAATTCCAGGCTCGTACTTCACCGGCGACGGAGCGCGCAAAGACGCCGACGGCTACTTCTGGATTATGGGCCGCGTCGATGACGTCATCAACGTAAGCGGGCACCGCCTGAGCACGATGGAGGTCGAGTCAGCACTAGTGGCGCACGGAGCAGTCGCGGAAGCAGCCGTTGTGGGAAGAGCGGACGACATTAAAGGTCAATCGATCTGCGCGTTTGTGACTCTGGAGAAGGGTCGCGCCCCGACCCCAGAACTAAAAGACGAACTTAAGAAATGGGTGACCAAGGAGATCGGAGCGTTAGCCCGGCCCGACGAGATTCGCTTCGCGGACATGCTTCCCAAAACACGCAGCGGCAAGATCATGCGCCGCTTGCTCCGCGAGCTAGCAGGAGGCGGGGAAGTCAAGGGCGACACGACCACCCTGGAAGACATCGGAGTACTTGCAAAGTTGAGAGAGGAAGACGAATAGCTGGCCCTTCGCATTTCTCCCCAAAGTCCTGGGCAAAATATTCCTCTCGCTCCGGGGAACTTTTCCTTCGTTCGCGACATTACAGGTATATGAAACACTCTCGTATCGAGAGAAGTCTGGCCTGCCATGACTAGCGACGAGGCGTTGATGCTCGAATTCCAGCGAGGGTCGCGACCCTCGCTGGATGAGCTTTTTTCTCGCTATCGTGGGCCTCTCTATGGATTCTTCCGGCGTCGTCTGGAAAGCAAAGAGCGCGCCGAAGATCTCACGCAGGAGACGTTCCTGGTGGTCATACGGTCTGCTGAGCGATACGAGCCGCTAGCGCTTGTCCGGACGTACCTCTACGGCATAGCCATGAAGCTGCTAGCGGCGGAACGCCGGAAACACTCTAGGAGCGCCACAACAGAATCCACGTCGGAGCCCGTGGCCCACGAGAATCCTGACGCTGTGCTGTGGATTCGCGAAGCACTCGACAAGCTCGATCAGTCCGAGCGAGAGATTCTGATGCTGCGGGAATATGAGCAGCTTAGTTATGCCGAGATTGCCGAGGTGCTACAAATCGCAGTTAACACTGTTCGCTCCAAACTGTTTCGATCACGGTTGGCACTGCGGAACCAACTGGAGCCTCAACCAAAGCCGGTTCACAGTATCGCGAGTCCAGTCACTCCGACGCACACGGTTCTCCCTGGCACAAGCGAGGCATGAATATGAATACCAGCACTCATCCTATCGAGCACGAAGAAGTGATGGCCCAGCTGGACGGTGAACTCCCGCAGGATCGCGCGGCGGTAGTTGCGGCGCACCTGGTCTCCTGCGAAGAATGCCGGCAACTCGCAGCGGACCTCACCGACGTTTCGCAACGCCTGCAAGGCTGGCAGGTGGGGACTCCCGATGCCGGGCTCGCTCTTCCTGTTGCCACAGAGCTGGGGCAAGAGACGACGCCGACAAAAAGATACTGGTTTGACAGCTACTTGATTTCTTGGGGCGTTGGGGCCGCAGTGTGCATGGTCATCATCGTAGGCACCCTTCGTTTTGTTGGTACGAATGCCAGCACCATATTCGTTCCAGAGGCAGGATCAAGTGTTCCTAAGGCCGAAACGCAAACCAAGCGATTCGATCGGCTGGATCAGTTTGCGAAACTACAAAAACCTCCCGCTGTTCAGTCTCGATCCGACGGCGGGAAGTCGCTCCCGGCGAGTGGGACAGATATCAATCGGCACGTGCAGAACAGCGAGGCCACAGCTTCTGCCCCCATGATCGTTCGGACCGCCGCACTGAGCCTCACTGTCCAGGACTTCGAGAAGGCTCGTACTTACCTCGACGAGATTCTCGCGCGCCACCGTGGCTATCTCGGCGGCTTGCAGATCTCGAGTCCGTCGGATCAAGGTCGCGCGCTCAACGGCGTGCTGCGAATTCCCGTAGGGCAGATGGACAGCGCACTGATTGCGCTCAAGAGTCTCGGTCGCGTCGACGCCGAGTCGCAGAACGGCGAGGAAGTTACTGCCCAATACGTGGACCTTCAAGCGCGGCTTGCCAACGCCAGAAATACCGAACAGCGACTGACCGAAGTGCTCCAGCAACGCACCGGCAAGTTGTCCGACGTACTTGCGGTGGAGAAGGAAATTGCTCGTGTGCGCGGCGAAATTGAAAGCATGGAGGCCGAACGAAAAAACGTGGCGACGCAAGTGGCGTTCGCAACGCTCAACCTGACCCTCACGGAAGACTATAAGCCGCAGTTGCAAACAGTCCCACCCTCCACGCTTCGGCAGTTTCGCAACTCCGCCGTGGAGGGCTATCAAACGATGGCAGCAGGACTCATCGGACTGGTGAACGCCGCCCTGTTCTACGGCCCGAGTCTGCTTCTCTGGCTAGCCGTTGCCTTTTTCCCGGTTCGCTATGCGTGGCGGAGGGTCGCCGCAAAAGCCTCCGAGACAGGGCGGGCAACAGCGAACTAGTTACTTCTTCGGCCGCGACTCCGGCGGCACCAGCCCCGACACACGGTAGTACACAACGAGCTGCCCATAGTGTTCTCCGGCGTGTTCAATGGTTCCGGCCCATGCGGATCCTACGTGTTGCAACACGTTCTCATAGGGATTCTTGCTTTCTTTTTTAAGTCCGGCGTCTCCTTGTTCTTGAATCACGGCTGCGCCATCGGCCACAACCTGCTTCAGGAGCGTCACGACGGATGCCTTGGTGGGATAGTCCTTCCGGGTCAAATCTTTCTCGGGCTCCACCGCCGGTCCAACTCGCGAACCCTTGATGGCGCTGATCTCAAGGCAATAGTCGCTCGCTACGTGCAGCAGGTTTTCAGCAAACGTACGTTGCGCCGGGGTCGTCTTGAAATCGTATTTGTCTTCGGGAAAGTCCTCGGCCATGTCGATGAGGCGGCGGCCGATGTCGTTCCAGGACGCTAAGATTTCTGCAGAAGGAGACCTCGCGGGTTTCGGAGCGTTCTTCGCGGGCGCTGTTTGGGATATTGCTGTATCGGGTAGGGCAGCGATGGCAACCGCCAAAGATAAGATGACCAACTGAATAGGATTCTTTCGCATGACTTCCTCCGAGTGCGTTGCGATTATAGACCAGAAGACCAGAAAAATAGTAAGGACACGATCCGGCGTTTTGTCGAGCGTCAAGCGCGTTCATAATTTGTCTTGGCGATTGCCAGTGTCTAGCCTGTGGTTATGTGTATGGGTTTCACGCGACGCAGCAGGAGGGCCGAATTCTTCGAGCCGAAAGCGATGCAGTTACAAATCGCGTTGTCGATGACCGCTTCCCGTCCGGCCTGCGGAACGTAGTCCAGATCGCAGTCCGGGTCCGGGGTCTCGATGTTAATCGTGGGCGGAATCTGCCCGCTCTGCATGGCTACGAGCGTGGCAGCGATTCCAGCCGCTCCGGATGCGCCTTGCGGGTGTCCGATCTGCGACTTGATGGCCGACATCGGGATTTGCTTCGCGCGCTCTTCGCCCAGCGCCAGCTTCAGGGCGCGGGTTTCGATGCGGTCGTTGAGCTGTGTAGAGGTACCATGCAGGTTAGCGTAGTTCACCTCCGCGGGTGTGATGCCGCCCTCGCGCATGGCCAATTCAATCGCACGCGCTGACTCCTCGCCGCATTCCAGCATGCGCACCCGATGGTAAGCCTCGCAGGTGGACCCGTATCCGGCGACCTCTGCATAAATTCTTGCGCCGCGTGCGCGTGCGTGTTCCAATTCTTCCACGATGAACATCCATGCGCCCTCGGCCAGCACAAAGCCGTCGCGGTCACCGTTGAAGGGTCTCGAACCGCGCTCAGGCTGAGCATTCCAGGTGTCGGTCAAAATCTTCATCAGCACAAAACCCTTCATGATCCCCAGGGCGATGGGTGCGTCAGCACCACCTGTAAGGGCAGCATCAATGCGCCCACCCTGGATCTGGCGGTAGGCGTAGCCGAATGCGTCGGTCGATGAGGTGCATCCCGTGGTGACCACGTGACTGGCTCCCCGCAAGCCGAAGCGAATACTGAGATCGCTTGAAAACGTGCCCATTACGCCAGTGGGGATGCAGTGTGCCGACATCTGCTTGAACAAGCCGTGGTGAAAAATCCGATATTGCTCTTCTGTAAACTCCTGCGCTCCCCCGCCCGTGCCGATGATCACGCCCATACGCTGGCGACGGCTAAGCGGCAGGGTAAGGGGGTCAATTCCGGCGTCGGTCAACGCCTCGGTTGCGGCGGCGATGGCCAGAGGAAGCACACGTCCGACATTGCGGCGTTCCTTCCTGTCTACCCAATCGAGCTCATTGAACCCACGGACTTCCCCAGCGATTTGTACCGGGATCTCCGAGGCGTCAAAATGGCTAATCCTGCGCACGCCACTCTCCCCGGCTAGTGCCGCCTTGGAGAATGCCTTGTTCCCAATCCCGTTGGGGCTCACGCAGCCCATGCCTGTGATAACAACTCGTCGACGCATTCGTACCTCGCGTCTGTGATCTTACAGGAGATGAGCGACATCGAGGCCGGGAAAGGGCAATTTGGCGGAGAGGGATGATCGCTCGGCGCACATGATTGCCCCGCCCGCGATAATGGCTCGGTCGGCGGAAAGTGGAACACGAGGGGCTTGCCTGTGTTCAACGACTGCAAACTACCGAGAGCTGTGTTGCGGCTCCACGTTCGGCAAGTGTTTCTCAGCCTGACCGTGGGGTTGAATGTTTGCGTGTTACTTTCCGGGCAATCGGCGGCCCCGGCGGGAGGCATTTCTTCGCCACTTTCGCCGACGCCCGCCGGGCAGACTCCAGTCGTTCATGTGGACACTCGTCTGGTAGTGATCGATGTCGTCGTCAGCGACAAGCAAGGACGACGCGTGACTGGACTCAAGAAGGAAGACTCCGCCGTCAAAGAGAACGGCAAGGACAAGACTATCAAGGCGTTTTGGGCTCACATGCCTTTGGCGCAGCAAAAGGCTGGCCGCTATGAACTGCGCTTGGGCATCATGGATGACGCAACCGGCAAGTTGGGAACGGTTGGACTTTCATTTCAAGTCCCCGGAAGCATTCCCGCGGCCAAATAGAGTCCAACATAGCCTGCTCTATAATCGACCTGCACTTTGTTCAGGAGATTTTATTGGCCTACGACGACCTGCGAAGTTTTATCGCCGCGCTCGAGCGTGCCGGCGAACTCAAGAAAATCACCGCCGAAGTCGACCCCATCCTCGAAATCACGGAGATCACCGACCGCGTCAGCAAGGGGTATGGCGGCAAAAGCGGAGCGCCCGGAGGTCCAGCGTTGCTCTTCCAAAACGTAAAAGGCCATCCCGGGGCGCAGGTGCTGATCAATCAGTTCGGTTCCGAGAGCCGCATGAAGCGGGCTCTGGAAGTCGACTCGCTCGACGAAGTCGCTGATCGCATACGGCACTTCTTGGACGTGAAGTCGCCACAAGGCTTTCTCGACAAAGTGAAAATGCTGCCTATGCTAGCCGAAATGGGCAAGTTCTTTCCCAAGACCGTCACCACGGGTCCCTGCAAGGAAGTCATCCTCAAAGACAAGTTTTCGCTGTTCGATTTTCCCATCCTCCAGTGCTGGCCCAACGACGCTGGTCGCTTTATCACGCTCCCATGTGTCGTCACTCGCGATCCGAGAACCGGAAAGCGCAACGTGGGCATGTACCGCATCCAGGTGTATGACGAGAAAACGACCGGAATGCATTGGCAACGGCAGAAGGTCGCCGCCGAGCACGTGCGCGACTTGATGCGAACTTCCGCGGCGGGTGGAAATCCATCGCGAACTTCGGCTGCCGTCGATATCATGGCGCGAAGTCTGGGAGGCTCAATCTTGGCCGCAGGCGAACGGCCGACGGGGAAAATGGAAGTAGCGGTGGCCATTGGCACGGATCCGGCGCTGACATTTTCCGCAATCGTTCCCGCGCCGCCTGAGGTCGAGGAATACATGATCGCCGGCTTCCTACGACAAAAGCCCGTTGAGCTGGTGATGTGCGAGACCGTGGATCTGGAAGTGCCTGCGAATGCGGAAATCATTCTTGAGGGCTACATCAACCTCGACGAACTGCGCACGGAGGGCCCTTTTGGCGACCACACGGGTTTCTACTCCCTGGCTGACGAATACCCGGTCTTCCACGTAACGTGTATCACCCACCGCAAGAATCCGATATACGCCACCACCATTGTGGGCAAACCGCCAATGGAGGATGCTTGGATGGGTAAAGCCGTCGAGCGCATCTTCTTGCCGCTGATGAAGCTGACGATCCCGGAAATCGTTGACCTGAACCTTCCCGTCGAGGGCGTGTTCCATAACCTGATGCTCGTTTCCATCCGCAAATCCTATCCAGGGCAAGCCCGTAAGGTGATGAACGCGATCTGGTCTCTGGGCCAGGCGATGTTCACGAAGTGCATCATCGTGGTGGACGAAGACGTAGATGTCAAGGACATTGGCGACGTTACACTGAAAGTGTGCAATCACATCGATCCCGAACGCGACATCCAGTTCACGATGGGCCCCATCGATTCGCTCGACCACGCGTCGCGGCTTCCGAATTACGGGTCGAAAATGGGTGTTGACGCCACGCGCAAGTGGGCCAGCGAAGGCTTCACGCGCCCCTGGCCGGACGAAATCAGGATGGATGCGAAGACGAAGGCACTCGTGGACAAGAAGTGGAAGGATTTGGGATTGGACTAGCTTCGGCAAGAAACCGCTGCTTGCGAGCAGCCTAGAGGGCCGAGACTCCACTGCGGCTGCTACAATTTTGTATCGCGCTGTATCCACGAAAGGACTTCATGCTCACGCCCGGCACTCCATTTCCCGACTTCGCGGTACCCAATCAAGACGGTGAAACCACCAAGCTCGCAGATTTTGCCGGCCACTGGCTCGTAGTCTACTTCTACCCCAAGGACGACACGCCCGGTTGCACCATACAAGGCCAATCGTTCACCGCGACGAAGGACGAGTTTGATGCGGCTGACATCAAGATCGTCGGTGTGAGCGCCGACGATGTCACCTCGCACAAAAGCTTCTGGACCAAGTTCGCCTTTCGCGTCGATCTTCTTGCCGATTCCGATTCAAAGCTCATGCAAACCCTCGGACTGCCGCAAAGGGAATGGAAGGGTATGAAGCTTTGGGAACGCACGACTTTCGTCGTCGATCCGCGAGGCATCGTCCGCAAGGTGTATGAGAAAGTCGACCCCAACGGCCATGAGCGCGTGCTGCTCGACGACATCAAGGCGCTCCAAGCAGAGCAGGCCGCGGCGTAGGCCCGTCAGCATCCGCCCAGGGGGGAAACATCCAGAGCTGCCGCGATCAAAGCACCTTCCGTTAAAATCAAACCAGCATGAAAATCGGAGTTCTGGCGCTGCAAGGCGATTTCGACGCCCACCGCGCCCGCCTCGAACAACTCGGTGCGGAGGTCGTGCTCGTCCGCGATCCTGCGCATCTCGATAGCCTGAACGGGCTTATTATTCCCGGCGGGGAATCGGGGACGTTCCTCAAACTGTTGAGCACGCAAGGATTCGCGCGGCTTCAGCAATTTGTCGCGAACAAGCCAACGTTCGGGACGTGTGCCGGATGCATTCTGTTGGCTCGCGAGGTGGAAAACCCACCACAACCTGGGTTGAACGCGCTCGACATCCGTGTCCGTCGCAACGCCTACGGGCGGCAGTTAGAGAGTTCAATCCGCCAGGGCCAGTTTGGTGATCAGCCGCTGGAAATGGTTTTCATCCGTGCCCCGAAGATCGTGAGCGTCGGCGAGGGAGTGGAAGTCCTGGCAACGGAGGGATCGGATCCGGTGTTGGTTCGAAAGGGCAAAACTCTCGCTGCGACGTTTCATCCCGAAATGACCGCGGATCCTGCGGTGCATCGATATTTCCTTGAAATGATCGGTGCCTGAACCAAACATAAGGGCGTGCTAGATTGGCTCAATTTGCTCTGTTCTTCGCAGGAAGTTCCGCCAACAGAGTATCGAGCGCCTCGGACGGATCCTCGAAGCCTTCCAGTTTGCCATAGAGATCTCGGAATTTCAGATGGACTCCCGCCAGCGTTTCTTTATCGGCTAAGAGCCTCGTCAGCAGCGGCTGCCAGTTCGGAACAGCTCGATGCTCCAGCACGAGTTTGAGAGCGATGTTTTCCAGGAACATAACTTCGGCCGCGCGTACCAAGGCTATCATGCGTTGTCTCTCTTGCTTTGTCATGGTTGCCCTCATCCCCGCGAGTTCCGCGCAGCCGGTGTATTCTCATCAAGATAATCGGTTCCGCCGGAGTTCACCATGACTTGTTTTCCCGCCCTCCTCACACTGATCTTTGCCGTGACCAACCTGCCCAGGCCCGGAGATCCCTTGACGCAGGAATTTCGTCTCCGTGACCAACAGTTGCTCGACGCCATCGCTCCAGGGGACGTCAAAGTGTGGGACGCGGTGCTGGCGGTCGACGCCGTTTATGTCGATGAGAATGGCGAAATCATCCATCGCGCGGATTTCCTTAAGCAGCTACAACCGCTGCCTCCAGGCGTTTCCGGCAAGATCACGATCTCCGCTTACGCTGCCCAGCAATCCGGAGAGGTTGTCACCGTGATCCACACCGACAACGAAGAGGAAACCTATCACGGACAGCAGCTCACGGCGCAATACCTGATGACGGAGACGTGGCAACGCCAAGAAGGAGTCTGGAAACTTCTGCTGGTCCATGCTTATTCCGTGCTCAGGGAGCCGAAGTCCGTCGTCCTTTTCGCCGCGGATCTCGATGCCTATGCCGGCCGCTACGCCGCTGCGCCCGATCTGATTTACACCATCAAACGGGAAACCGATCACCTCATCGCCGAACGCGAAGGACGACCAAAGGTTGTGCTCAAAGCGGAAGTGCGCGACGTATTTTTCGTCAGCGGCCAACTGCGAACCCGGAAGATCTTCGAGCGCGATAGCACGGGGCGTGTGACAGCATTCGTCGACCGCAGGGAAGGCAGCGATCTTGTGTGGAGGCGTTTGCCGTAGCGCCAACTCAGTCCACAACAGATGCAGAGCCAATTCCGCGGACACTCACACACCTTGCCACCGCTACGGGCACTGCGTAGTATCCTCACCGTGATGAAAACTCATCAAACCCTTCATGAAATAGCCTTGATGTTCAACGTCGCCTTGGCGGCTTCGCTTCTGAGCACTCCCCTTCGTGCCGACGAAGTCTCCCTTCAGGCTGTCGTCACTCCCTCGACCGTGATCGTAAAGGATGGCCACTTCGTCACCTTCGCGCTTCACGGCTTCATCGAATTCAAGTCGCTGAGCGAACTCTTTCCGTACATCGACTCGCAGACCCTGCGCTGGAAAGGGAACAGCGCCGTGGATAGCGCACAACTGCGTCTTCTTTCCGCGGAACTTCTTCGCCGAGGAATTGAAAGCCGGGTCGTCTCTATGGTTGATGAGCGCCCCCTGCAAGCTCTCCTGACCCACACTGCCGACGAAGTCCGCCAAGCCGTCGCGCAGCTTAAGGAACCCGTGCCATCCGGATACGTCGAGGATTTCCTGGCCGTACAGGAAAAATGGAAGCATTCCCTGAACTGCTGGAGTGCTTCTCCCTCTATTCCCGGACGCGTCATGTCCAACTGGTATCCGATCGAGGAGGGCATTCAACTCTATGGCGCGGCCTACGATTCCACGGAGCACTTCTGGCAGGCCGTGAAATACCACCCCGACACAACGCTAGCCGATCTCACCGACATCCTGAGCATCCTGGAACAGAACGACTGGGCTCCTTGGCTGGCCCGCCTCGATGCCGATCCCAAGATTTATTTGCCCAATTCGTATGCGGTCGAGTTCCTGCGCCACAACCTGGTTCCCGCCCGCCTTCGCTGGTTTCGCAGCGAGCTAGCCGCTCACGATCTCCATCCGGGCGATAGCGCCCGTTGCGTGCAGCGGCGCAGCCAGCCCTTCCGCTTCACCGCGCGTCAAGAAAAAGACCTCTGGGGCGATCTCGCCGATGTCTTCCACCTTATTTACGCGTTCTCCTCACCTGGCGACCCCATTCGAGATGCCTTGGCCAAGCGTCACTTCGACGCCGTCTACCTGGAGCGGCGCAAAATGGGGTTCATCAGCGAAGAATTCCGCTCACTGATGCTCGAAATTTGGCGCGTGAAATACCTCGAGATGCCACGCCTTCGCGAGGTCATTTCCGGAATTCCAATGGAGACTCGCCTGGAACACTTCCTCAACGACGGCGATTCGCCCGACATTCCGATCCCGGTTTATGTCGGCTACCTGAACGAAATCCGCACACTCGCGAGGTCAGGTCGCTGATGAGTTGTGCTCCGGTAGGGTGCGGCTACTGCAATCCTGTCCGCAAGACTAAGTGTAGGTCAGTGGTTGCACGACTACGGGCACGGCCGTCTGAAGACTTCCGAACATCGCCGCCTAGCCTTGGAAGCTGCAAAAGAAGTCCTTCCGGTCGTCATTTGTCACAAAACCAAGAACTCAAGCGCTTCCAGCGCCGTCGCTAGTGAGTGTAGGGGACCCTGCCACCAATGCCTCCTATCGGGCGCCATCGACACCTTGGTGCGGAACTTTGGGTAGATTCCCACCGCCGTACCCGCACCCCTTCTCCCTTGCGAGCATGCTCGCTGCCTGCGTATCATCCAGAACGTTATGAAAACTCAAAATGCGGTGCATCAAGTGGGCCTTCGCCAGAAAGCCGAGTTGCTTTCGGCTTCAGACGTGGAGCGCAGCCTGGTTCGCCTGGCCTATCAGGTCGTGGAAGAAAACGGAGTCGCGGGCCTTGGGCTGATCGGGATTCGCCGTCGCGGCGTGCCCATGGCGGAACGCATCAGCAAGATCATCCAAGGCATGGAAAAGAAGCCGGTTCCGGTCGGAACGCTGGATATTACGTTCTATCGCGACGACCTTTCCACCGTGGGCCCGCGGCCCGTTGTTAAAGAACTGGAGCTTGGTTTCCCCATTCAGGACCTGAATATCGTGCTAGTGGACGACGTACTCTATACCGGGCGGACGATTCGTGCGGCGCTGGACGCATTGTTTTCCCAAGGGCGCCCGCGCCGAGTGCAACTGTGCGTATTGATTGACCGCGGCCACCGCGAACTGCCGATTGAGGCAGCGTTTATCGGGCGCAAGGTTCAGACCACGGCAAATGAAGTCATCGAAGTGAAATTAACTGAGATTGACGGTATGGAAAAAGTTCTATTGATGGAGAAGTAGGAGATTGGCCAACAAAGAGTCGTCTATGGAGAAAGAAGACGAGCGTTTGCTGCGTGCGGCGCGCAAGGTCATGAAGCACGCCCATGCCCCTTATTCGAATTTTCGTGTGGGCGCAGCATTCCTGACCACCAGGGGCGAACTCTTCGTCGGTTGCAACGTTGAGAACGCCTCGTACGGCCTAACGAACTGCGCCGAACGCACTGCCATCTTTTCCGCGGTCGCCGAGTTGGGGCCGAAGATCGAGATTCGTTCGATCGCGGTGGTCAACGACCAGGGGGTGGCGTGTTCTCCCTGCGGAGCATGCCGGCAAGTGATCTACGAATTCGGACCGGACGCGATGGTCGTATTCCAGGGGAAAAAGGCCTGGAAGAAAAGTCACATCACCGAGCTGCTTCCGGAAGGATTCCGCCTCAAGTGACCGAAAACAACATTCGGGCCGTCGATGTCATTCGGAACAAGCGCGACGGTCTCGAACTTTCGCGCCCCGAGATCGAGTATCTAGTCCGCGCTTACACCAGCGGCGACATCCCGGACTACCAGGTTTCCGCCTGGCTCATGGCCGTGATCCTGCGCGGGCTGACGCGCGCCGAGACTTCCGTGTTGACCGACGCCATGTTGCATTCGGGTGAGGTGCTGGACCTCTCCGAATTTCCCGCCCAGAAGGTCGACAAACACTCCACCGGCGGCGTCGGCGACAAGACTTCTCTCGTGCTCGCGCCTCTTGTCGCAGCCGGCGGAGTCATGGTTCCCATGATTAGCGGCCGCGGACTCGGCCATACGGGTGGCACGCTCGACAAACTGGAGGCGATTCCTGGCTTTAACGTAAACCTTCCCGTACCGACGTTTCGCAGCGTCCTCGGCGCTTGCGGCTGCGCCATGATTGGTCAAACCGCAGAGATCGCTCCCGCCGATCGCAAGCTCTACGCCTTGCGCGACGTGACTGCCACCGTCGAGAGCCCCTACTTAATCTGCGCTTCCATCATGAGCAAGAAGCTGGCCGAAGGCATCCACGGGCTCGTGCTTGATGTGAAAACCGGCACCGGCGCATTCATGAAGAAAGAGAAAGACGCTGTCTTCCTCGCGGAGCTGATGGTCGAAACCGGCGAACGCATGGGCAAGTCCATGGTCGCGCTGATCACCAATATGGATCAGCCTCTGGGCCTGAAAGTCGGCAATGCGCTCGAGGTTATCGAATGTATTGAAGTGCTGCGAGGCCAGGGCCCAGCCGATCTCCGCGAGCTATGCCTCGAACTGGCGGCGTGGATGTTCCACCTCGGCGGCATGGCTCCCACCGTGGAACACGGCAAGTTGGATGCGGCCAAGATCCTGGACTCCGGCAAGGCTCTGGATCGGTTTCGACAGATGGTGGAGTTGCAGGGCGGCGATGTGAGGACCGTTGACGACCCCGCGCTGCTTCCTCGTGCGGAACAGACGCAAGTCGTAAGGAGCCCAAAATCCGGCTACGTCACGGCCATGAACTGCGAGGCCGTAGGGACGGCGTGCGTGGTCCTGGGCGGCGGTCGAGAGAAGAAAGAAGATTCAGTCGATCCGGCCGTCGGCATCGTTCTGCATCAAAAGGTCGGCGCCCGAGTCGCGGCAGGCGAGGCGCTCTGCACCGTCCATTTCAATTCCGGAGTGGAAGCCGCTTCGGCAGCCCAGTTGCTGGTCGACAGCTACCAGATTGGCGATGCGGCGCCGGCGGAAAAGGCGCTGGTGCATCGAGTAATTCGCGGTTCACTAAGCACAGCAAGAATCCCGGGAGGGAACTAAGCGATGGACAGATTCACTGGCCTTCTGGGACTGATGACGATGTTAGGCCTGGCCTATGGGTTCTCCACGAATCGCAAGGCTATCCGCATGAAAACCGTCGCCTGGGGCCTGGGTCTGCAATTTCTTTTCGCCCTTTTCGTCCTACGCGTCGACTTTGGCCGCCGCATGTTCCAACTCGCCGGAGACGGCGTCAATAAGCTCTTAAGCTATTCCTATGTCGGTTCCGAGTTTGTTTTCGGAGACCTTGGCAAGCAGACCTCGCATCTCGGTTTCTACTTCGCCTTCCAGGTGCTGCCCACCGTCATCTTCATAGCCGCGTTCTTTGCCGTGCTCTACCACTATGGCATCATGCAGGTCATCATCAAGCTGTTCGCTCGCGTGATGACCACCGTTATGGGCGCGAGCGGCGCGGAATCGCTCAACGTGGCGGCCAGCATTTTCATGGGCCAGACCGAAGCGCCCCTAACCATTCGACCCTTTCTACCAGACCTCACCAACTCCGAGCTCATGACCATCATGACCAGCGGCATGGCTCACGTTTCCGGCGGCATCATGGCAGCTTATATTGCGTTTGGGATCGAGCCAAAGCATTTGCTCAGTGCCGTGATTATGACGGCTCCCGGCACCATCATGATCTCGAAGATGCTCGTGCCAGAAACGGACAAGCCGAAAACCGCCGGTCGCGTGGTGGTGAACGATGAAGAAGAAGTAGTGAGAAAAAGAGAAAGCGTCCTCAGTGCCGTGGCCCGCGGTACTACCGACGGCCTCAACCTCGCTCTGAACATGGCCGCAATGCTGATCTCGTTCCTGGCATTGATCGCGCTGATGGACGGAATTCTGCTCGGCGTCCACAACGGCTTCGCACACTTCGGCATTTCCTGGTTTCCCGCGAGCCTGGAGAGCATCATCGGTCGCCTTTTCGCTCCCATCGCGTGGCTCATCGGAATTCCGAGACACGATTGTGTTCGCGTCGGCGATCTCCTGGGGACCCGAATGGTACTGAATGAACTGGTCGCCTATTCGAAATTGGGCGCGCAGAAAGCGCTTCTCGACGCGCGATCCTTCACCATTGCGACCTTCGCTCTCTGCGGTTTCGCCAACCTCAGCTGCATCGGCATCCAAATCGGCGGCATCGGAGCGCTAGCGCCGCATCGCAAACCCGACATGGCCCGCTTGGGCGTTCGCGCCATGCTCGCGGGAACGATGGCGAACCTGATGTCCGCCTCAATTGCGGGGATGTTGCTGTACTAGGGAAGATCCAGGTTCGCCAGTCGCGCCAAGCGCCTCGAAACTCCGATGCCCACCGTTCATAGTTGCCAAGAGATTGGGGAGCCGGCTACCCGGATAACCGAACGGCGAGTTTGCGCGTGTGTGTTGCGTGTAAGGAGGATTTGTGAAGATACGGACGTAGTCTGCGTTGTGCCTGACACCGGCTTCGGTTCCCGTTTCCGGCGAATGCCTAGGAGCCAACGACGATGTTGTAGCGTTGGTCTCTCGCGGGAAGGTGACTTCGGCGTCGCAGATAGACCCGGCCCTCCCTTTTTGCGCTCGAGAAGTGGCTGGACACTCAAGCCGGGACAGACGCTGCGATCGCTTGGGTGGAGAGAACTGCCGACGTTTCACTTCACGCGCGTCCTACATTGGTCATCAGGATGGCCGCCGGAACATCACAGGCAGGGATCAGAACCTGACCAACGTTCCGCTGGCTTCACCCGATACGGGCAGGCGCTACCCCGAACGGCATCGCCTCCGCGATTTTCGCGCGCGCTGAAACGGCGAGACAGGCTGAATAGCGGTTGGCGCGGCGACGTTTTTACGCTGGTCCCGAGTACACGCCAAGTAGCGTTTCAATCAGATTCGTCTGACGGTGCAACTTTCGAGCAGTGTTTCGGACAAGTACTCATTTCCTCAATTTCCGGTCCTCTTCAACATCTCCGCCGTACTTTGTTCCCTCGCCGCCTGCGCCGCGTGGCCCGTTAGCTTGAAAATGTCGGCCATGCCGGCATGCGGCGATGCTTCTTGCGGACGTAGTTTGGCCGCCTCTTCAAAGTAACGAAGTGCATCCGGGTATTGCTTCGCGCTCTGACTCCTCCGTCCCAGCCCAAGCGTGGTGAGAAACAACAAATCTTCCGTGCCCTTGTCCTGCAGATTCAGTTGGTGAGCATGGCGAAGCGCCTGATACGCAGCCGCGTCCTCCCCTGACTTCGCCAGAACCGCCCCATACAGCGCACTCAGCTGAAACAAATCCGGCCAATGTTCGACCGCCTTGGCCAACGGCGCCAGCGCGTCCTCAAGGCGATTCAGCTGGTAGTAGGTGAGGGCGACGTTGTACTGACTTTGTGGCGATTCCGGCTCCAACTCGGCTGCCCGTTGCAAAGGCTTGAGTGCAGCTTCCAGATCCCCGTGCTGCCCGTAGATCGTCCCCAGGGCCGTCAGCTTGGCTGCGTCATTGGGATCGTACATCTGATCGCAGAACGCACGCGCTTCTTCTCGCGGCCCCTGATCCAGTTTCTGCACGCAATCCATCCGGAGCTGGCTCGCAGTGTTGCCACGCTCCCTAACCTCCCCCGATCGTCGCAAGGCGTCGCGCGCCTCGCCTTCGTGTCCTTCTTTGCGATACACCTGCGCTAGTTGATAGGGAACGCGCGCATCTTGCGGCGTCTCCTCGGTCGCGGTCTTTAACCACTTCTCAGCTTCAGGAAAGTTCCCCTGTCGGAAATAGGCAAAGCCGAGATAATAAGCAGTATCTGGGAACGGAGGCTTGGCTGCGGCCTGACTTAAGTTTGCGACGGCCCCGGCAAACTTCCGCTCCTCCAGATCCAACCGTCCCAGATAGTACAGAATGTTGGGATGATCCCCCACCTCTCGGCGCGTCGCCTCCAATTCTTTCCGAGCATCAGCGCGCTGGTGCAACTCAAACAGCGCGACCGCCAGCGGAAACCGGGCCCGCAAAGTGAGTTTGGGATCGATCCGCAACGCCGCTCGAAACTCGACGGCGGCGACCGCGTAGCTATCCTGTTTCAGGGCGTCGTATCCCTTGCCAAGATGGGATTCGATTGTCTGGCCAGCGGGACGACTCCCTGTTCGCGGCGTTTTCGTTTTTGCCTGAGCGTGTGCGAAAGAGGAAAGCGTCAGTGCCATCAGGCAAATCAACCCCGCGCAGCTCCCGGCAACGATTCGAGAAACGCTCAACGGCATAACTCCGACTACGACTTTAGAGTAGCAGCCAGCCGGCGACGTGTGAGTGCCCACCCGGATTGCCATCCCGACCAACGGGAGGGATCTGCTCCTGCTTCAAGCCGTCCAATCTTCAAGCCGTCCAATCTTGACCCTCAACAAGGCAGATGTTAGTTTCGCAACCACAGCACCCCCCAGAGGAGATTTCGTCTGAGTCGAAAGAAGAAGGCGCCGGATTCGGGTGACAGCAACCACTCTTACCCCAATCGCCGGGAATTTCTCCGAAATTCCTGCTTGGGAGCCGCCGCGACCGTGCTTCCAGCCGGTCTGGGAACTCTTGCTTTTCCTTACGCGAGCCCACGACCTGCCGAACTCCATTTTCACCCTCACTATCGCGCCCAACTGCCACTCGAGGCCGTTCTCCTCAACACCAAGACTGGTCTCGACCAGTTTGTCACCGAGAAGTACCACGACCAAATCGCCTCGATTCTCACACAATGGGCCGTCGCGATACTACGGTCTCCACAAGAGACAGAAGCGTTGGAGAGAAGTCTCACCTCCGATTTTTCGGGTTCTTCGCTGACGCCCTTCGACTCAAAGATTCTGCGCCCAGGACCAATAGTTCAGGTTTGGGGAAATAAGCTTTCTCAAACCCTGCTAGGGCGGGAAGCTTTTCTTCAGTCATGGCGGTCTGGCCTAAGTGCTTTCGCGAAGATTCTCACCGCCGAATTCCAAATCACGCGGATTGATGCGCCCCCATCGCCCCTCGATACGTTGCCCTCTGGTGTGAAGACCCGCGTGCGCTACGAACTGGTCGGCACCGGTTCCGGCTTCTATCGCGAACAACGCGTCGGAGAGTGGGATCTGGAATGGCAAGGATCCGCCGGACAATTTCTTCTGCGCCGGTGGCAGGCACTGGAAGAAACGCGAGGTCGCTCCGTCAACCCCGTCTACGGCGACATGACGGACGCCGCATTCGGCAGCAACACTTCCTACTCCGCCCAACTCAAGCGCGGGGTCGACCACTGGCGAACGGTGCTCGATGTCGCCTGTGGCATCGACATCTACGGGCACAACGGCGTCTCCGTAGGCGATGTCAACGGCAATGGCTTTGACGATCTCTACGTCTGTCAGCCTGCCGGACTTCCCAACCGACTCTACCGTAATCGCGGAGACGGCACGTTCGAGGACATCACTGAGGGTTCCGGCCTTGGCCTGATGGAAAACACTGCCTGCGCCCTTTTTGCCGACATCGACAACGACGGCCATCAGGACCTGATCGTCGTTCGCACCGATGGCCCGCAATTGTTCCTGAATGATGGCAAAGGCAAGTTTCGCCCAAAGCTCGATGCCTTCCACTTCGCCACGCCCCCGCAAGGTACGTTCACGGGCGCTGCCATCGCCGACTACGATCGCGACGGATACCTCGACATCTATTTTTGCCTCTACCTCTACTATCAGGGCACCGATCAGTACAAGTATCCTTCGCCGTACTTTGACGCGGAGAACGGCCCGCCGAATTTCCTGATGCAGAACAATCGCGACGGAACCTTTCGCGACCGAACCGCGGAAGCCGGCCTGAACCAGAACAACACCCGCTACAGCTTCTGCTGCGCGTGGAGCGACTTCAATAACGATGGTTGGCCCGACCTCTACGTAGTCAATGATTTTGGGCGTAAGAATCTCTACCGCAACAACGGCGACGGCACGTTCACAGATATAGCCCCGCAATCGGGCGTGGAAGACATTGGAGCTGGAATGAGCGTGTGCTGCTTTGACTATGACAACGACGGTAACCAGGATCTCTACGTCGCCAACATGTGGACCGCCGCCGGCGAGCGGATCTCCGCGCAGGATGGTTTTCAGAAAGACGCGCCCCCGGCCGTCCGCGCCCGCTACCAAAAGCACGCGAAGGGCAATTCGCTATTCCGCAATGGCGGCGATGGCAGGTTCCAGTCCAACGCTGGAGTCGAAATGGGCCGATGGGCTTGGTCGAGCGACGCCTGGGATTTCGACCACGACGGTTTTCCCGACCTCTACGTCACGAATGGCATGGTCTCCGGACCCAATCACGAAGATCTCAACAGCTTCTTCTGGCGACAGGTCGTTGCCAACTCTCCCGCTGAGGCCAAGCCCTCTGCCGAATATGAGCAGGGATGGAACGCGATCAACGAACTCCTTCGTTCGGATGGAACCTGGAGCGGTTACGAGCGCAACGTCTTTTACGCCAACAATCATGACGGCTCGTTTTCCGACGTATCCGGGGCGCTGGGCTTGGATTTTCTTGAAGACGGACGCTCCTTCGCGTTGGCCGACTTCAACCGCGACGGCCGCATCGAAATCTTCCTAAAGAATCGCAACACCCCGCAACTGCGCCTGCTGCAGAACATTGTGCCAGACCTCCCATCGTCGATTGCCTTTCGCCTTCAGGGCACAAAGAGCAATCGCGACGCAATTGGCGCGAAGATCACGCTGGATAGCGAATTGGAGAACCAACGCGGCAGCCAGACCCGAACCCTGCAAGCCGGATCCGGGTTTCTTTCGCAGCACAGTAAGGAACTCTTGTTTGGACTCGGAGAAGGGAATCGTCCCGTGAAAGCCACCATTCAATGGCCCAGCGGATTGCTCCAGACTCTCTCAAACCTCCCGGCGAATCACAGGGTCTGGGTCAGGGAAGGCGCAGAGTCCAATCGCATTGAGGCCTTCCACACGGCGGTACCAGAGCCGCAGGAGGGCTTTCCGGCCCCACTCCTCGAATCCGTTCCCAACACGATCGAAACCTGGCTCCTGGCCCCGATTGCTGCGCCTGACGTTCCACTTCCGCTGTCTTCGGGAGAAGTCCGCACAGCACACTCCCTGCGCGGCCAACTTGTCCTCCTGACCTTTGACACGCCAAACGCCGAGCTAGCACCGAAACTTCCGGCTCTTCTACATCGAGACCTGGCGGTGATCGTTGTCACCGTTGAGCCTGAAGCCGAGTATTCGACCTCTGCTTCCGAAACAAAGCAGACCGGCGCCCAGGACGCCGCCACCGTCTACAACCTGCTATTTCGGTATCTATTCGACCGCCATAGTGATTTCACGTTGCCCACATCCTTCCTGCTTGACCAGGAAGGATTTATCGTAAAGATCTACCAGGGTGCTGTCGACCCGAGTCACGCGGCCGAGGACTTGCGCAACATCCCGACAACCACAGCCCAACGTCTGGCGAAAGGCCTTCCGTTTCCGGTCGTAACCGATGCCGCCGAATTTCGCCGCAACTACCTCTCGTTGGGTTCCATATTCTTTCAACGTGGCTATTATGAGCAGTCGGACGGTTTCTTCCGCGCCGCCCTCAAAGACGATCCCAACAGCGCGGAAGCCCACTACGGTCTCGGCAGCGCTTGCTTGAAGCTGCAAAGGAACAAGGAAGCTCTCGGGAGTTTCCAGCGCGCCACCCAGCTTCCCGCTGCATACCCGGACACTTTGGCGAACGCCTGGAACAATCTCGGGCTTCTCGCGACCGAGGAGGGTAAGACCGCTGAGGCGATCCCTTCTTTTCAAGAAGCGCTCCGCGAGAACCCAAACCATTTCTTCGCCATGGTCAATCTTGGCAACGCGTACCGTCAGCAAAGGCAGTGGCGGGAGGCGCGCGAGACCCTCGCGCAAGCGCTCACGATCAGGCCCGAAGACCCGGAAGGCAACTACGCCATGGGAATGGTGTTTGCAGAGACCGACGACACGGCGCGTGCGTTCGACTATCTTCAAAGAGCCCTGCAGGCCCGCCCCACTTACCCAGAAGCCCTCAACAATCTGGGCGTGCTCTACCTGCGCACTCGCCGCCGGGACGAAGCGATCGCAAGCTTCCAGGAATGCATACGGATTGCACCCGCATTCGATCAGTCGTATCTGAACCTGGCGCGGGTCTACGCGCTCGAGGGCGACCCTGCAAAAGCTCGGCTAGTCCTGTTGGACTTACTGAAACAACGACCCAATGATGCTCAGGCCCAGAGTGCCCTCGAACAGTTACCCAATCGATGAGCCCTGGATACGGCGGGGAACGGGGAAAGAACAAAGAACAGCGCTGCACAATAGGTCAGTAAACGCTTACTGTAGCTGTTATGATGCACAATGGCCAGCGCGGTCAGCCTGGTGGTTGAGCAATCCTTGCCCATGGATTCTGGGATGATTCGTCCTTGGAAGTCGATTGCGAGGCTTGCTGTTTTTCGCTTCTGCGATAATGCGATGGACCTCGATCCAAGTGGATCGAGATGCCTGAGGAGAAAAGAAATGGTGCAATCGAGGATGACGATTACCACGATGTTGCTTCTCACGGTCGCGCTTGCGATCTCCAGCCCAAGAGCAGAGGCGAAATCCAACATGCAAAAGCAGGCGTTCGGCAAGACCCCTGACGGTCAGCCCGTCGATCTCTACACTCTCACCAACAAAAATGGCATGGAAGCCACGATCACCAATTACGGAGGGACAGTAGTTTCCCTCAAGGTGCCCGATCACCAAGGTAAATTCGACGACGTCGTCCTCGGTTACGACAAGGTCACGGACTACGCAGAAGGCAAGAGTTATTTTGGTGCCATCATCGGCCGCTACGGCAACCGTATTGCCCACGGCAAGTTCTCTATTGGCAGCTCGACCTATACCCTGGCCAAGAACAACGGCGAAAACACTTTGCACGGCGGCAACATCGGTTTCAACAGGCGCGTCTGGAGCGCGAAAGAAGTATCCGGGCCAGCCGGACCCGCGCTGGAGCTGACATATCTCAGCAAGGACATGGAAGAGGGGTTTCCCGGCAACCTCTCCATCAAGGTGGTCTATACGCTGACCGAACAGAATTCGCTGAAGATTGACTACTCTGCAACCACGGACAAGGAAACGGTCGTCAACTTAACAAACCACTCCTATTTCAATCTGGCGGGCCAGGGAAATGGCGACATCCTCCAGCATCACTTGTTGCTGCACGCGACAAAGTTCACTCCTGTCGACGCCGGACTGATTCCTACCGGAGAACTGCGCCCGGTGAAGGGAACGCCGTTTGACTTCTCCACACCAATGGCAATCGGAGCACGCATCGACCAGGACGAGGAGCAGATCAAGCTGGGGATGGGCTACGACCACAATTTCGTCCTGACGCGCGGGATCAAGAACGGGACCCTAGCGCTGGCTGCCGTGGTGCACGAGCCGAAGACTGGGCGCGTGCTGGAGGTCTGGACCACCGAGCCCGGAGTTCAGTTCTATACCGGGAACTTCCTGGATGGAACAGGAACCGGCAAAGCTGGCAAGCCCTACGGCCGCCGGACGGCCTTCTGTTTAGAAACACAGCATTTTCCGGACTCTCCGAATCATCCTTCGTTTCCGTCCACTCTCCTCAAACCCGGTGCTCAGTACCACACCACAACCGTGTACAAGTTCTCCGCGGAAAAATAGTTTGCCGCCAGCCTAGCGCAAACGCGCGCGGTGCCTTTGACCTATGGACATTCGTGAGATCGCAAAGCGGGCGAAAGTCTCGACGGCTACGGTGTCAAGGACGATCAACCGCGTCCCGACAGTCGATCCATTGTTGGCGAAGCGGGTTTGGAAGGTAGTCGAGGAACTCGGCTACTTTCCGAACACGCAGGCGCGAGCTTTGGTTTCGGGAAAGAGCCGAATTTTTGGCCTGATTATTTCTGAAATCACCAATCCGTTCTTCCCGGAAATAGTCCAGGTCTTTGAGCGGATTGCAGTGGAGAACCACTACGAGATTCTGTTGACCTCTACCGGAAACGACCCGAAGCGAGTGCAGGACGCTGTGCGGCGGATGATTGAACGGCGCGTAGAGGGTGTGGCCGTGATGACATTCGGCATGGAAGAGGGCCTGCTGGAAGACTTGAAATTGCGGAAAGTGCCGTTGGTATTTGCGGATGTTGGGATAGGGCGCCCGCGCGTGAGCAATATCCGGATCGATTACCTGCATGGGATTCGTCAAGCAGTGCAGCATCTGGCAGCATTGCGGCACCAGCGAATTGCTTTCATTTCCGGCCCCTTGCGCATCAAGTCTGCGGAAGCGCGGCAGCAGGCGTTCGTTCGTTCGATGACGGAGATCGGACTGGAAGTAAATCCAGATTTGATCCTGGAAGGGAACCATACCATTGAGGGCGGAATTGCCGCATTTGGGAAATTGCTGCGCGCCGCTTCGCGGCCGTCGGCAGTTCTGTGTTCGAACGACATGACGGCTCTAGGAGTGATGCGCAAGAGCTTTGAGGACGGGATTTCAATTCCCAAGGACTTGTCGGTGATTGGCTACGATGACATTCACCTGGCGCAGTTTGTTCTTCCGGCTCTGACCACCGTGCGCATGTCCCAGGCGAAATTGGCGCGGCTTGCCTTTGAGGCGCTGCGAGCGGAGACCCAGCGCGAGGTGCCTTCGCCCACGGGCACTGAATACCTACTTACGACCGAGCTCGTGCTGCGAGAATCGACCGCCTTGGCGGCGGAATGGGCTGCTGCAGAAGGAATCAAGAAGGGCAAACCGAAGCCGGTTTGAGGGGGAGTTTGTGGTTGACGGGGCCAATGAATACGTTTACAGTGGGCAATCTTGCCCGTTAGGCTGACGAAAGCAACCGACTTTATGCTGCTGCCAACCTTACGCCAAGCTGTGCTGGAGGCAAATCTTGAATTGGTCCGCCGCGGACTCGTGTTGTACACGTTTGGCAACGTTAGTGGTATTTCCCGGGAAGAAGGCTTGGTCGCCATCAAGCCCAGCGGCGTGCCTTACGAAACCATGTCGGCCGCTGACATCGTGGTGACTGATTTGAGCGGGCGGGTAATGGAAGGGAATCTCCGACCGTCTTCCGATCTCGCGACCCATCTGAAGATCTATAGCCATTTTTCAGACGCCGGCGGCGTGGCGCACACGCATTCTGAGTTCGCTACAGCCTGGGCCCAGGCGCGGCGGCCAATTCCATGTTTTGGAACCACTCACGCGGACTATTTTCACGGACCGGTACCTGTCACTGCCGACCTGACGCCCACCGAGATTGCCACGGAGTACGAGAAGAACACGGGCGTGGCGATTTGCCGGCTATTCGACCGGTCAGCCAAGAATAACGTCCCCGCGGCGCTGGTGGCGGGACATGCTCCGTTCTGCTGGGGACCCACCCCCGCCGATGCGGCGCATAACGCCGTAATCCTGGAATCTGTGGCACGCATGGCGTGCTACACAATCAGCCTTGCGCCGCAGGCCGTTCCGCTCGGACGGGAACTGCACGACAAACACTTCCTCCGCAAACACGGAAGCACCGCATACTACGGACAACCTAAGGACCCTCAATGATGGCAGCCATGACGCTGTTGCTGACGGATAGGCTCGTGCACCTGGCGCCTGTCGATTTTGTAATCATCGTGTTCTATTTTGCCTTGGTTTTGGCCATCGGCTTCTACCTACGTGGACGAGCCAACACCGGGGAAGACTTCTTCATGGCCGGACGCGAGATGACGGCCTGGGTCGCGGGTTTGAGTTTCCTGTCCGCCAATCTCGGCGCGTTGGAACTGATGGGATGGGCGGGATCGGCCTATCAGTACGGCATCCTGGCCACACATTGGTACTGGATTGGCGCAATCCCCGCGATGCTCTTCCTCGCGCTCGTCATGATGCCGTTTTATTACATTTCCAAAACGCACTCCGTGCCAGGGTATTTGAAGTTGCGTTTTGGAGAATCCAGCCGCGCCCTGTCGGCCGTGTCCTTCGCATTCATGACCGTGCTCATGAGCGGCGTCAACATGTTCGCCATGGCTAAGGTCATGCAGATTGTCCTCGGCTGGGATATCAATTTCAGCATTTGGGTGTCATCTCTGACGGTTGCGGTTTATGTCGCTCTCGGTGGGTTGAGGTCGGCGATCTTCAACGAAGTACTGCAGTTCTTCCTCATTTGGGCGGGTGCGCTGCTCATTCCAATCTTGGGCCTGTACGAGACGGGAGGTTGGACACATCTCAAGGTCCTTATCACCGAGCGGGCCTCTAACGAGTACGTGCACATGTGGTCGGGATTGGGATCGTTCACCGGCAACCCGATGGGAATCCACTGGACCGGCATCGTGTTCGGCTTGGGCGCGATCATCTCCATGGGCTACTGGACCACGGACTTTCTGGTGGTGCAGCGCATCTTGACCGCGAAGGACATTCGCAGCGCGGAAATGGCACCGATTATCGGCGCCGGCTTCAAGATGTTTGTCCCGCTGATCGTGATTCTGCCCGGTTTGCTGGGATTGGCAGTTCTCCCTATGAAGCTCACGGCGGAATCGGCTGCGGTGGCGGGCGGTCACAGCTACAACGACGTTCTCCCTTTGATGCTGGCCCGCTATTGTGGACCCGGGTTGCTGGGGCTAGGCATCACCGCGCTGATTGCGGGCTTCATGTCGGGGATGGCAGGCAACGTCAGCGCGTTCACGACAGTTTGGACCTATGACATCTATCGGGCGCTCATCAACAAGGATGCCACTGACCAGCACTACGTGAACATGGGCCGGTGGACTACCGTGATTGGCGTGCTGATCAGCGTCGGTACTGCCTATCTGGTCATGCAATTCGCCAGTATCATGGACTACGTGCAGGCGTTGTTTAGCTTCTTCATCGCTCCGCTGTTCGGCACGGTCATCCTCGGAATGTTGTGGAAGCGAGCGAGCGCTGCTGGCGGCTTCTGGGGATTGCTCTGCGGCACAGCCTCTTCAATCGGCATGTGGACCTGGGTGAAGCTGGATCCCACAGCATTGCGGTATGTGGCGCTTTCATCGAACGCTAAGGCACTCGCGCAGGATATGTATCAAGCGCTGTGGTCGTTCGTTGTGTGCGTGACGGTAACTGTGGCGGTGAGCCTAATGACCAAACCAAAAGCCGATGCCGAACTTACGGGTTTGGTTTACGGGTTAACCGAGGTTCCCTCCGTTGGGGATGCTCCTCTGTACCAGAAGCCTGTTTTCTGGGCGGTGGTGGTGGCGGTGGTGCTGGTGATTCTGAACATCGTGATGTGGTAGCGGGATCCTCCAAGAAAGCGGTGGCGTGATGCATGATAGCGGGATTTCAATTTGGTTCTTTATCGGGGTGTCACTCCTGGTGAACGGCGTGCTGATTACGGGAGCGGGCCTCTGGGAGGTCATGAACCCGCCTGCGAGTCCCTCCGTGGTGCTCTTCCATCTCCATGCCAATGTCTGGTGGGGAGCAATTCTCGCGGCGTTTGGCGCGCTCTATTGCTACAAGTTTGCTCCACTACGGCAGTCCTAACAAATTCTTTCTTCGAACGAGGAGTTGTATGGCGTCGAAAAAAATGACCATGGGGCTCATCGTGGGCAACCGTGGCTTCTTTCCCGATCATTTGGCCAAGAGTGGCCGCGAAGAAGTGCTGCGTGTCCTGAGCGCAGAGGGCATTGACGTGGTCGCCCTTACGCCGGAAGAAAGCAAATACGGAGCGGTGGAGACGCGAGAGGAGTCCCGGCGTTGCGCCGATCTTTTTCGGCGCAATCGCGACCGCATCGATGGCGTCATCGTAACTCTGCCGAATTTCGGCGAAGAGCGGGCGATTGCCGATACGCTGCGTTGGGCCGACCTGCATGTGCCGGTCTTGGTTCAAGCTACTCCCGACGAGCCTGCAAAAATGACCATCGCGGCGCGCCGCGACAGCTTTTGCGGAAAAATGTCAGCCTGCAACAACCTCAGCCAGTACGGAATCCCTTACTCGCTGACTACGCTACACACGGAAGCTCTCGATTCGCCCGAGTTCGCCAAGGACTTGCGGTGGTTCAGCGGGGTTTGCCGCGTTGTCAACGGCTTCCGTAATCTACGGGTTGGCGCCATCGGTGCCCGTCCTACCGCGTTCAATACCGTTCGCTATAGCGAGAAGATTCTGGAGGCGCAAGGAATTTCCATTGAGACGCTGGATCTTTCCGAGGTTTTGGGCCGTATCGAACGTATGAAGGACAACGACGACCTGGCGCAAGCCAAACTCGCCTCCATCAAGAAATACGTGGACGCGAGCAGCGTTCCAGAAGCAGCGCTGGTGAAGATGGCGAAGCTAGGTGCCGTTGTCGACCAATGGATGTCCGCCACAGAAGTGGCGATCAGCGCGGTACAGTGCTGGACGTCCATCGAGGAGAATCTCGGAGTAGTCCCCTGCACGGTAATGAGCATGATGAGCGACAGCCTTCTCTCCAGTGCTTGTGAAGTGGATATCTGCGGAGTACTGGGTATGCATGCCCTGCGCCTGGCGTCGGAAACTCCCTCGGCACTCCTGGATTGGAATAACAACTACGGAACTGACCCGAACAAGGCCGTCTGTTTCCACTGCTCCAATCTGCCCAAGCATTTCTTCCGCTCCGTCAAGATGGACTTCCAGGAGATCATTGCTGGTACAGTGGGGAAGGAAAACACTTTCGGCACTTGTGTAGGCCTGATCAAGCCGGAAAAGATGAGCTTTGCCCGTTTTTCCACCGATGACACGGCGGGCAAGATGCGAGGCTACGTTGGCGAAGGGCGCTTCACCGACGACGCCCTGAACACATTCGGCGGCGCCGGCGTGGTCGAGATTCCTGACCTGCAGAAGTTACTTCGCTTCATCTGCGAAAAGGGCTTTGAGCACCATGTAGCGGCGAACCTCTCGTCGGTCGCGGCGTCCGTTCACGAAGCGTCGACCCGGTACCTGGGCTGGGACATCCATTGGCACGGGGCCAACTAACCTGGAATCAATGGAATGAGGGGCGCCTTGCTTTTGTCCGGAAGAGCGGTTAAGTTCGTGAGTACGTGTAGTAAATCGATTTAGTAGGGAGTAGTCGCGTGTTCTCTGTGTGCGCTGCCGTGCGATGCCTGCGAATTGTGGTCGAAGGTGAAAGAGCTTTCGGTAGAACCCAAATCTCCCGGAGCTCCCGTTGAATAAGAACGTTACCCTCCAGGATCTCGCCGCGGCCCTCGATCTCTCGACAGCGACCGTTCATCGAGCCCTCTACGATCACGATTCTGTGCGGCCGGCCACGAAGGCCCGGGTCCGTCAGGTAGCCAAGGAACTTGGATATCGTCCCAACCTCGCCGCCCGCTTCCTGAAGTCGAACCGTGGTTTCCGTATTTCCGTAAATACGCTGCGAGGGACAACTTCCTTCTGGGACGAAGTACGGGCTGGTATTACCGAGGAAGCACATTCGCCCTCCGTGCAAAATGTGGAGTTGGAGTTCCGCACCTATCCTCGATTGGGAGAAGGCGAGGAAGAAGCGTTCGAAGAAGCGCTGGCGGCGCGAGTGGACGGGATCATTACCTTTCCGACGAGACCGCAGGCGCTGATGCAGTGGATGGGCCGCGCCCCTAAGTCGAACGTGCCAGTCATCTGTGTGGCCACAGACGCTCCGGGCAGCGGGAGGCAGGCGGTAGTCTCTGTGGATACCATGGTGAGCGGATCTCTGGCGGCGGATCTGCTGGGAAAATTTGTCCAAGGGTCGGGGAAAGTGGCAGTAACGCTGAGTGCGATGGGCATTCAGGAACATGCAGAAAAGTGCCACGCCTTCGAAAGCACTTTGCGCTCCCTATACCCGGAGATGCGGCTGGTGGGAACGATTGAGGAGCACGACGTAGAGTCAGAGGCTTATGACAAGTGTCGGAAACTGTTCAAGACGCATCCTGACCTAGTGGGAATGTACGTCACCACCGAGGCCTCCATCCCGGTGCTGGAGGCGGCGCGCGACGCCAAGATTCTGGGGCAGCTTACTGTGATCACGACCGATCTGTTTCCCGCCCTGGTGCCGGAAATGCGTTCGGGTGCCGTGGAGGCTACCATCTACCAGCGTCCACGCACTCAGGGCCGCATGGCGCTCCGCCTATTACAGGAGTTCCTGGTGGAAGGTGAGTGCTCCACCAAGCATCTAATGCTCTCGCCGCACCTGGTCATGCGCGGCAACCTGGACTTCTTCCTGCAGCGCAAGGCATCGGATGCGGAAGCCAACGGTACTTCTTGCAAAACGGACAGCGAAGTCTAGTGTTTGGCGTCGAGCAGAACTTCCACTCCGTAGGACCCCAAGGTTGCTCTGCTGGCTTCCTTGCCAGCAAGCAGAAGCTTCATGCAACGGGGCAGAGCCACATTCCGAGTCTCCTGCGAACTGTTGATGAGGATATAAACGTCTTTCCCCGCACCACGGCGACGGCTGACTTCGACTGCTTCAGGCACAGGGCCGAAGATGGGCTTGACTCGACTGTCCCGCACCATCCACTCGGCCGCCGCGGCCATCAGCTTCTCGTCAAGAACCGAGGCAACGTAGGTGATTCTGCCTTTCCCATAGCTGCGCGTGACCACCGCGGGTTGATCGTCCAGCCATCCATTGCTCTTGCCGTAGCTGAGCAGGGTTTTCACGTCGGAAGCTAAGGATCCCAACTGCTCAGCCCATATGCTGGCATCTCCGCTGCCCCAGGCCCCCGAGATCGGCACATTCTTCTCGAGAGCATAGAACTGCTCCACACGTCCGCCCAGCGCCTCCGTTAGGTATCCCGGCTGTCTCTGGGCGAGCAAGCCATTGAACTCGTCCTTCATCCCCGAACGGGGGCCGAGCACGAGATGCCCGCCACCACGCACGTACTCCAGAAGATGGCCGGCGATGTCTTTCGGTAGGACGTTCAGACTCGGCGCCACAACGAGTTTGTAGCCCTCCAGAGGGGCGTTGGCACTCACGACATCCACCGACTGCGAAAGCTTGCGCAGCGCGCCGTAGTAGCTCTTCAGCAACCCGATATCGTCATAGTTTTCCGTGTGCTTCTGCCATTGGATGGCCCAGTGGCTGTCGTAGGAATAAAGCAGCGCAATTTCGGAAACTGGCACAGTGCCGTGCAGCGCTTCCTGCGTGGCGGTGAATTCATGGCCGATCTGGCTCACTTCCGTGTAAAGCGGAACGGGCGTTCCGTCAGCGCCAACGAGGGTGCCGTGGTATTCCTCCTGGCCATTGAGCGCGCTACGCCATTGCCAATAGCCCACTTCATCGGCGCCGTGCGCAACGGCCTGCCATGCCATTGCGCGGACCTCACCTTGATTGAGGAAATTATTCAATTTAGACCAATTCACCATGCCCGGCTGCGTTTCCATCACCCAAAAGTTCTCGTGCTTGAACCCACGGGTGAGGTCGTGCGAGAGGCCGTTGTAGACGGGATCTAGGTGACCCGTGCCAACATAGTCGTCCCATGCGGCGAACGTGAGCGGCTCCGCCATGGTGTAATGGTCGAAGCCATCAAAAAAGCCCATGAAGTTGCCGGTGATGAACTGCCGCGGCTCGATGTGCTGGCGCAAGACGGTAATTTGGTTTTGCTGGTAGTCCGTCCACGTCGTGGTGATGAAGTGCTTCCATTCCAGCATCAGGCCCGGGTTGTGCCCGCCGAGAGGGATAGGGATTTCATTCCAATCGTCATAAGTTTGGCTCCAGTAGGCGGTAGTCCAGCGGGCGTTGAGGTTGTCGAGCGTGCCGTACCTCGCTTTGAGCCACTGCCGGAACTGACCTCTCGTCTCGCCGTCATAAGACATCAGGGCGTAGCCGTACTCGTTATCAATCTGCCAACCCACGACGTTGGGATTATGACCATATCGCCGGGCCATCTGCTCAGTGATCTTCCGGCAGTAGTCCCGATAGATCACGGAGGCTGCAGAGGCGTGGGCGCGATTGCCGTGTGTAACGCGCTGGCCATCAGGCTCCACGCGCAGGATTTCCGGATGCTTCAGCGTAAGCCAGGCCGGAGGCGTCGCCGTGGGTGTGCCCAGCACGCTGACGATGTGATGCTTGGCTGCAAGAGCAATCGCCCGGTCGAGCCACTCCAACTCGAAGTGACCTTCTGCGGGCTCCATACGGCTCCACGCGAACTCCGTGATGCGGACAACCTTGATGTTCGCAGCCTCCATCAAGCGGAGGTCCTCATCCCACCGCGACTCGGGCCACTGCTCGGGGTACCACGCCGTGCCCAGAAGAACAGCGTCTTGACCCGGAATCTGCGAAGGGACCGCCGGAGCCGACTGTGCGACGGTTGTTCGGACGCAAAGCAACACTGCCAAACATGAGAATACTCTAAGCCAACACATTAGGTTTTCTAGGGAAATTATTGATTTTACGGGGTTATCCCCATCGTTTTTCCAGCATACTGCACCACCTGATCTGGCTTGCCTTCGGGCGAGATTCCGGCGCCGCGACGTTCGCCGACCACCACAACCTTGAAAGTGCGGCTCTGCAACATGCCCGGAAACTCGCCTTTGCGGTCGCCGATGGTCAGGGTGTGCTGCGCATCGTCCCAGTGCAACGGGATGGTGGCGTAGACACCCTTCTCGTAGTTGTAGCCGTCGTTCTCGTCTTCGTACAGGGTGAAGTCGCCATCGGCCCCAGGATAGATGCGGAGTTCAATCGGGTCTTCCGGTTTTTCCGTGGACCACTCCATCTCCGGCCCGAGCGGCAGAATCGATCCGGCGCGGACGTACAAAGGCAACCGGTCAATCGGCGCCGCCGCTTCAATCGCGTGACCGCCCTGTTGGACTCGCCCACTCCAGAAATCAAACCACTTGGCGTCGGGCAGATATACGTTCCGGCTGTCGGCGGAGGGCTCGGTTATGGGATTGACGAGGAAGGCCGGCCCGAACATGAACTGGTTGCCCGTATTCTGGGCCCGCACATCGGTGCGAAAATCCATGACCAACGGACGCATCAGAGTATATCCCGAACTGGTCGTCTTCCAGGCCAACGAATAGATATAAGGCAACATGCGGTAACGCAGCCGGTCGAATGCCACCAACGTCTTCTGCGCCTCCGGACCATAGGACCAGAGTTCGTTTTCATCCGGACTTCGCGTTCCGTGAACACGCAGGACGGGATTGAACGTACCGAACTGAAACCAGCGGATAAAGAGCTCGCGGAATGCGGGTTCGGTAGGGCTGCCAAATACGAATCCGCCGATGTCAGTCGTCCAGTAAGGAATTCCTGACAGCGCGAAGTTCAACCCTGCCGGAATCTGCCGGCGGTAGCTCAGCCAGTCCGAGTTAATGTCGCCCGACCATGCCGTGACGCCGTTGCGCTGCGAGCCGGCAAACGCCGAGCGCGAAAGAATGAAGACGCGCTTCTGGTCGGAGGCCCCGCGCTGCCCCTGATACACAGCGCCTGTGGTCATCAGAGGAAAAATATTTACGAAACGGTCGCCACTTCCGGCGGCCAGCTTGTGGCCAAGCTGAATGTTCTCTTCCAGGCCTTCCGTCTCTGGCTCGGTCGTGTCCATCCACCAGGCGTCGAGGCCTAACTTGAATAGGCCTTTGTCGATCAGATCCCAATAATATTTTCGGGCTTCGGGATTGGTGGCATCGTACACCGCCATTCCGTCGGTGTGGTAGGGAGGCTTGGCGAACTTGAACTTCTCAATGAACCAGCCCTGTTGACTCATGTAGTCGTACTCCTTCGAGCCGGGTTCGAAGAAGGGCCATACGGAGATCATCAGGTGGAAATGGTCGTTGTGCAGGCCATCTACCATGGCCTTCGGATCGGGGTAGTTCTTGTTGAAGATGAACTCTCCCTTTCGATTCCACCAGAACCAATCCTGCACGATGTCGTCGGCCGGAATGTGCAGCTCGCGATATTTGTGTGCTACGCCAAGAATTTCCTCCTGTGACCTGTAGCGGTTCTTGCATTGCCAAAAGCCGTACGCCCACTTGCCAAACATCGGGGCGGTTCCAGTGAGCTCGCGATAGTCAGCGACGACTTTGTCAAGGTCGGGACCGTAGAAGAAGTAATAGTCAACGGCGTCCGCTACTTCCGAACTGAGGTACATATAGTTGGCAAAGCGGTTGTTGAACCGGCTGCGCGAGTCGTTATTCCAATAGATGCCGTAGCCGTTGCTCGAAACCAGAAATGGCACAGCGATGTTCGTGTTGTCCTGCGAAATATCGACCGCTTCGCCGCGATAGTTCCAGACACCGGCCTGATGCTGCCCTAATCCGTACAGCCCTTCGCGCGTGCCATAGATGTTGAAGAACGATTCGGCGTGATACGTGTCTTCGCCGTTCACCCGCACCGGCATCAGCTTCCGCGTGCCTTCCTGGATAAGCTTGTGGCCTTCCAGATCGTTGTAGGTAATTGCGCTATCTTTGCGGGCGACAACGACCTTTAGCGCGGCGGTGGTGATCGTGGTTGCGTCGTCCGTCGACTGAACGGTAAACGGAGCTCCCGCCCACGCCTTCTTCGTAATCACGTAATCCTCTCGCTCGGGGAAGGTGGCCGTAGCAGAGTAAACGATGTGCAGGACCGAATCGGAGCACACCTGGATCTTCAACGTGCCTGTTTGCAGGGTAAACACTGCAGCATTCTTTTGCTGATGGACGGCAGTGACCGGGTTCATCGGTTCCCACTGAGCGTTGGCGACAGAGAAAACAGCACACAAGAAAAGAGGCAGCGCGGCGCGGCGTAGATTCTGCATTTTAAGTTGAGATCCTGAATCCAAACTTGGGATTGACGAACTTGCTTCGGCTGCAATGAAGCGGGCGCCGGGAGCGAAACCATCTTACCTATGATAGAAAACGTTTACAATGCTCCCCACCACGTTAAAGTAACCCTAATTACCGAGCGAGGCTGAACCCTTGAAAATCCTAGAGCCAGCGCCCCCAAGGCCCTCCAGTCAGCGACGCGTTTTAAGTCCCTCAATCTGCTTGCTGCTTTCCTCGTCGCTCGTATGGGCGCAACATCATCAGTACGCGTTCCAAAATCCCGATTTGCCTGCAGAAGTCCGCATCAACAATATCCTGTCGCTGATGACGCTGGAGGAAAAGATCGCAGCACTCAGCACCGACCCGAGTGTCCCGCGCCTGGGCATCCACGGTTCCAGCCAAATTGAAGGTCTCCACGGCGTCGCGCTTGGCGGCCCGGGCGGATGGGGCGGCAAAGGCCTGGAACCGGTCCCGACGACGCAATTTCCTCAGTCCGTGGGGCTCGGCGAAACCTGGGATCCGGAGTTGCTCCGCCAGGCCGCCGCGATCGAGGGCTACGAAGCCCGCTACATCTTCCAAACCGACCACCAGGCCGCAGAGTGGGATGGCCACAAGTACCGCCGCACCGGGATCGTAATTCGCTCCCCCAACTCCGATTTGGCGAGAGATCCGCGCTGGGGCCGGAGCGAAGAGTCCTATGGCGAAGACCCATTCCTCACGGGAACGATGGCCGCTG
>Ga0137418_10000316_pt1 | contig 42408 bp, 45 predicted proteins | sample CZODoug3_1_2_16f_FD_122242 | JGI IMG/M metagenome (GOLD analysis project Ga0137418, IMG submission 122242) | Vadose zone soil fungal communities from Angelo Coast Range Reserve, California, USA - CZODoug3_1_2_16fungal (Hybrid Assembly) | ecosystem: Environmental > Terrestrial > Soil > Vadose...
TCGAGCACGCCGAACACGATCCACAACGTCGCGAGCGGCAGCAACGTCTTCGTCGCCCGCAGGCTCTCCAGGGGTGTCGAGGACAACGCGGCCGTGAGGATCGACCACGCGCTGAACGCAAGCACCGGGGCCAGCAGCGGCCACGACGTCCGGGACATGGTGCGAGCGTGGCGTGTCCACACCAACCACACGGCGAGGACAACCAGCGATGTCTCCGACAGGGTGATCGACACGGCCAGTCCGACAACGAGTGCGACGACGAGCGCGTCGCGCAGCGCGAGGGCGCGGCGCCCGCTCAATATGCGTTCCGATTGCGGAAGCCGAGCCAGAGCGTCTGGAGAAGGATCTTGAGGTCGAACCCGATCGACCAGCGCTCGATGTAGTAGAGATCGTACTCGATACGCTTCTCGATCGAGGTATTGCCACGCCAGCCGTTGATTTGCGCCCAGCCGGTGATCCCGGCCTTGACCTTGTGCCGCAGCATGTAGCGTGGGACGCGCCGCCGGAACTCCTCCACGAACGACGGCCGCTCCGGCCGAGGGCCGACCAGGCTCATCTCGCCGCGCAGCACGTTGATGAGCTGCGGCAGCTCGTCGAAGCTCGTCGAGCGGAGAAAGGCGCCCACGGTGGTGCGACGGGGATCATCGGCGACGGCCCAGCGGGGGCCGGTGGCCGCCTCCGCGTCCGGCACCATCGAACGGAACTTGAGCATGGAAAAACGACGCCCGTCGAGGCCCATGCGCTCCTGCCGGTAGAGCACGGGGCCGCGTGACGAGAGCTTGATGGCAGCCGCGATGGCCAACATCAGCGGCGAGAGGGCGAGGAACACCGCGGCCCCGACGACCATGTCGAAGACGCGCTTGAACACGCGATCCCAGCCGTAGAGCGGCGACTCGCGGAGATGGATGATCGGCAGCGTCTCGAACTCCTCGATGCCGCCACGAAGCGAGGCGAGACTGAACAGATCAGGCACGTAGTGGATGGCCACCGGATCGTCACCGATGCCGTCGAGGATCGCGCCGATGCGCGGGTAGTCGGCGTGGGGGAGCGCGATGATGACGATATCGACCTGGTGCGCGTCGAGCACCGCCCGGATGTCCTCGGGGGCGCCGAGCCAGCGCGTCTCGCTGTCCTCCCGCTTGTCGCCGAGCCGGCCCAGCACCCGCACGCCGACGTCCGGCCGCCGGCGCAGCACGCGGAACACCTCCGCCGCGGCGTCGCCGCCGCCGACGACGACGGCATAGCGGATGTTGTAGCCACGCCGCCGCGCCACGCGCATCGCCTCGCGGAAGATCACACGTGACATCGTCGCGCCCACGATCGAGGTGGCCCAGAAGATACCGATGACCACGCGCGAGTAGTCGTAGCCGCGGAACAGCATGCTCATGATCGCGACCAGTACGAGCGAGCCGAGGCTCGAGGCCTTCGTGATGTCCCACCACTCGCTCAGATGCGACCCCAGGCGCAGCGGGCGATACAGGTCGAAGGCCTTGAACGCGAAGGTCCACACGATGAGGATCGGCACCAGCTGCAGCGCGTAGTCGCGGAACGGCGGAATTTCTCCGTGGCCGAACACGTGGAACCGCAGCCAGTAGGCGAACACCCAGCAGGCGGCGATCACCACGACGTCGGCCGTCAGCGTGAGTTGCTTGAAGAGGCGCGCGTGGGCCTTCAGCATGCACGTCGCGCCCGAGACTCGCTGAAGCGCGCCTCGAGATAGTCTCGCAGCCGGCGCCGGAAGATCGCCGTGTCGAACTCCGCGGCGCGTCTGCGGAGCGCGGCGGGATCGAAGCGATGCTCGGCCGCCTCGAACTCGAGGATCGCGCGGCCCAGCGCCTCTTCCGTCTGCTGCGCGAAGAAGACGGCCGTGGGCGGTGCGTCGGCCCGCTCCAGGCCGATCATCGTCTCCAGCGCGCCTCCGCACGCCAGCGCGATGGTCGGCCGGCCCGCCGCCGCCGCCTCGAGCGGCACGATCCCGTAGTCCTCCACCCCCGGGAACAGGACGGCACGGCAGCGGGCGTAGAGGTCGGCAACCTCCTCGTCGGTCCTCCAGCCGAGGAACTCGACCGTCGGGCCCGCCGCCGCGCGCAGCTGCCGCGCCTCCGGCCCGGTACCGACGACGAGCAGGCGCCGGCGCAGGCGGGTGGCCGCGGCCACGGCGAGGTCGACGCGCTTGTAAGGCACGAGCGCGGCGACGACGAGATAAAAGTCGTCCGGATGCGTCACAGGTCGGAAGCGTGCCGTGTCGACGGGTGGATAGATCACATCGGCAGTCCGGCCGTACACGCGGCGGATGCGCTCGGCGATGTGCTGCGAGATGGCGACGAAGGTATCCACCCCGTCCGTGCGGCGGTCCCACGCCCGTAGCGCGGCCGCCACCGGCGGCATCAAGCACCGCCTGAGCCATGGCGCCCGGCGGCCGAAGTAGTCGTCGTACAAATCCCAGATGTAGCGCATCGGAGAGAAGCAGTACGACACGTGCAGCGCCCCGGGCGGCCGCCGCACCGCCTTGGCCGCACAGTGGCTCATCGAGATGACGAGGTCGTACCCCGACAGGTCGAACGCGCGCACGGCGGCAGGGAATAGCGGCAAATAGTGGCGGTAGCGCGCCGGCGCGTCAGGCAGGCGCTGGATGAACGAGGTGACGATGCGCCGGCGCTCGATCACCGGCGATACGCTGCCGGGCACGTGGAGCAGGGTGTAGAGCGGCGCGTCCGGGAACAGCTCGCAGGCGACCTCGAGACAGCGCTCGCCACCCCGCATCCCCGTGAGCCAGTCGTGCACCAGGGCGACGCGCGGTGCGCGATCGCCGGACCACGACGGCCGCACGCTCAGCGTCGTTGCGTTCGGATCTGCTGTCGCCAATATTCGAGGAGATCGCCGAGCGTCTGCTCGAGGGGGATACGCGGCGTCCAGCCGACCGCATGCTGGATCTTCTCGGCGCAACCACGGAGCGTGGGCACGTCGGACGGACGCAGGCGGGTGGGATCCGGTCGGATCTCGACCCGCTCCAACTTCGAGCTCGACACGAGGAAGTTCAGCATCCGCTCGATGGACCAGTCGACGCCGGAGCAGAGATTGTAGACCTCGCCCGGCGTGCCGCGCTCGAGCAGAGCCCAGTAGCCGCGCACGATGTCCCGCACGTCGGAGAAGTCCCGCGTCGGCTTCAGATCGCCGACCAGCACCACCGGCTCGCGGAGGCCGGCCTCCGCTTCCGCGATCTGCTTGGCAAAGCTCGAGGTGGCGAAGGCCTCTCCTCGACGCGGTCCTGAATGGTTGAACGCGCGCGTGCGCACGATGTCGAGGCCGTAGCTCTTCCAGTACTGGAACCCCATCAAGTCCTGGGTCACCTTGCTCACCGCGTACGGTGAGAGCGGGCGCAGCTGGTTCGTCTCACGGATCGGCAGCTCGTCGGGATAGACGAGCCCGTATTCCTCGCTGGAACCGATCACGAGAAACCGGGCCGAGGCGCCGAGCTGGCGCATCGCCTCGAAGAGGTTCATCTGGCTGATGGCGTTCGTCAGCAGCGTCTCCGCCGGTGTCTCCCACGAGGCGCCGACGAAGCTCTGGGCCGCGAGATGCACGATATAGTCGGCGCGCGCCCGCTCGAGCAACGAGCGCGCCGACGAGAGCTCGCGGAGCTCGGCGTTGACGAGCGTGATGCGGTCGCGCATGTGGTCGATGTGCTCGGTCTTGCTGCGCCACCGCACGGAGCCGATGACGTCGGCGCCCTGCGCCAGGGCCCATTCGGCGAGGTGACTGCCGACGAACCCCGTGATTCCGCTGATCAGGACTCGCATCCTCCCGATACTACTACAGTCCGATACGACTACCGTCGCAACACCTCACCGTAGACGGCCTCCAGCGCGCCCAGCATTTCCCGTGCGTCGAACTCGCTCCGAGCGCGGGTGCGGTTCTCCGCGCCCAGTGCCGCGCGCAGGCTCGCGTCGCGCGTCACGCGCTGGAGCGCGTCCGCGAACGTGTCGACGGTCCCGGCCACGAGGCCCCCCGACGCCGGGCCCAGGAGCTCGCGGTGCGCCGGAATGTCGCTGGCGACCACCGGCAGGCCCAGGGCCATCGCTTCCAGCACCGCCATCGGCATCCCTTCCTTGTGGGACGGGCTCGCATAGATGTCGAAGGCGAGCAGCAGGCGCGCGGCGCCGCGCAGCTCGCCTGTGAAGAGCACCCGCGGGCCGAGCGCATGTCTCGCCGCGAGGGCGCGCAGCCGCGCGGACTCGTCGCCGTCGCCGATGAGCGCCAGCGTGACGTCGCGCAGTCGCGCCACCGCGTCGAGGAGGAGGTCGAGCCTCTTGACCTTGTCGAAGCGCGCCACGGCGCCCACGACCGTCGCATCGGCCGGCAGCCTGAGCTCCGCGCGCGCGTCCGCGCGCTCGAGGGCGGCGCCGGCGACGCGCGCGACGTCGACGCCGTTGCGGATCACACGGCTCTGGCGCGCGTCGAACAGCCGCAGGGCGAGGCCCTCGCGTTCCTGCTCGCGCGAGACGTTGATGATTCGCGCGCTCCAAGACGACAGGCGGCGCTCCAGCGCCAGGTAGAAGGCGCGCGCCGGCCTCGCGTAGCGCTCGAAGTGGATGCCGTGCAGGGTGTGAACGGCGGGGACCCGCGTGAGGCGGGCGGCAACGCGACCGTAGAGGCCCGCGCCCTTGCCGTGCGAGTGGATCAGCGTGACGCCGCGGCCACGCACGAGTTGGATCAACTGCACCAGGGTCGTCCGCCGGAACCGATTCGTCGCCAGCGGTACCGTCTCGATGCCCATCTTCACGAAGTCGTCGAACAGCACGCCGTCCGCCGGTCCGGCCACGATCGGCTGCCAGCCTCGCGCCTGGAGCCAGCGGGCGAGCAGCGCGACGTGCTGCGGGCCGCCACCCGGCCGTGTCGAGACGAGGACCTGCAAGATCGGTCCCGGCGGCGTCATCGCGCGCAGTCGGGTCGCCGCCCCCTCGGCGCCGCCGACCACGCGCCGAGCGTGCGCGCAGCACGCCTCACCGGCGTCGGCAGCAGCAGCGCGCCGAGGGGCTTGGCGAGGAACACGACCGACCACGGCGGCAACACGCCGCTCCGTAGCCCCCGTACCTTCGCGACGACCTCGTCGCGCAACCGCGTCGTGTCGCGCACGCTCGAAAGCCGGCCCGGCGCCAGCCGCCTCAGGACCAGCGGCTCGCTCAGGTTCGCCAGCCGCGTGACCCGGCTCAGACGGAGCCACAGGTCGTAGTCCTGCGCGACGGCGAACGACTCGTCGTAGCCGCCGAGCCCGTCGATGAGCGCGCGCCGGAACATCACCGAGGAATGGACGAACGGGTTCGCGCGCATCAACGCCCGCCGGATCGCACGATCGTCGCACGGAGGCGCCAGCGTGTGGAGCACCGCTCCCGACGGCGCGATCTCGCGCGCCGCGGTACCGAGCAGGCCGACCTCGGGATGCGCCGCCATGAACCTCGCCTGTCGCGCCAGCCGATCCGGCAGCGACACGTCATCCGCATCGATGCGGGCCACGAGCGGCGCGCGCGCCGCCCTCAGCCCCCGATTGAGCGCCGCCGTCTGCCCGGCTCGCGACTGCCGGAGGACCGAAACTCGCGGATCGCCGATGTCGGCGAGCCGCTTCGCCGTGCCATCGGTCGAGCCGTCGTCGACCACGATGAATTCGAGGTTCTGCAGCGACTGGCCGAGGGTGCTGGCGAGCGCCTCGCCGAGCCAAGGCTCGCCATTGTACACGGCCATGATCACGGACACCGCGGGCGCGCTCAACGTTTCACCGCCACGAGCAGGATCATATGACCGAATGCGTGCAGGGCCGCACGCGTGTAGAGCAGGCGCCGCGCCAGGCTCCGGAGCCCGCGGCGCGCCGCCGGCGCGCCGGCGGCCCGGTCGTCGGCGGCCGGCCTTTCACCGTACGGCGGGCGCCATTGTCGCCACACGCGGCGCAGGACCCGGGCCGGGTCGTACGGCGTCGCCTGCAGCACTCGAAATCCGGCGCGCTCCACCGCCGCCGTTGCCTCGCGGCGTGAGAATGCGAACTGGTAGAACGTTCCGCCTGTGGCGCGCACGCGCTCGTTGGCACGCCGGATCCGCCGCGCCCCGAGGCGGCGGACGAGGTTGATGTAGGGCACCGAGACGAGCAGCCGGCCATCCGACGCGAGGACGCGGTGCGCCTCGGCGAGGATCCGGCCCGGCCCGGCCGGATCGTGCTCGACGACACCGAGCGAGACGTATGCGGCGAACGCGCCCGTCGCGACGCCGAGCTCGCCGAGGTCCATCGCCGCCAGCGGCGTGTCCTTCGCCCACACGCGGCAGACGCGGAGCGGATCCACGGCCCAGTCGACGCCGACTGCGCGGTATCCGCGCCCCCGGAGCAGCACCACGTACTGGCCGAGACCGCACCCCGCCTCGAGCACGAGCGTCGGCGGAGGAGGGAGCGAGCCCACAATCAGCTCCGTCAGCGGCGACGTCTCGGCCACGCGCGCCAGCGCTTCCGGTGCGTGCCCGCCCCAGTGCTCGGCCCAGAACGCCTGCGTGGCGGACCGCGCGTAGTACGCCAGTGTCACCGGCGGCCGCGCCCGGCCGCGAGCGTGCGCAAGAGCTCGATCTCGCGCGTCAGGATGGCGCCGAGGTCGTAGCGCTCGACGACGTCGCGCCGGGCAGCCTCCCCCAGCCGTCGGGCCAGATCGCGATGCGTGACGAGCCGCTCGATGGCGTCGGCGAGGGCGCCGGCGTCGGCGGGGTCCACCAGCAGGCCGGTGCGACCATCGGCGATCGCGGCTCGATTGCCGCCGACGTCGGAGGCCACGCACGGCACGCCGCAGCTCATCGCCTCCAGCAGCACCTTGGCGTGGCCTTCGGTGAACGAGGGCAGGACGAAGACGTCGGCCGCCGTGTACACGGACGGGAGCCGCCCGTGGTCGACGACGGGGACGAGGTCCAACGGCACGCCCGCGCGTGCCGCCTCCGCGGCGAGCGCGCCGCGGAGCGGGCCGTCACCGACCAGGCGCAACGTCACCGCGAGACGCCCTCGCAGCTTTGCCGCGGCCGCGATCAGACCGCCGAGGTTCTTCTCCGGCGCGAGGCGCCCGACGTACAGCACGGTCGGCGTGGCCGGCGCCGGCCGCGGCGCCGGCCGGAACCGAGCGGTGTCGACCGCGTTGGGAAGCAGGTGCACCGCGCGCGGCGAGCGCGCGCGGTCGGCGACGTAGGCGGCGAGCTCGGGCGTCGTGACGATGACCGCGTCGGCCTCGGCCAGAACGATCCGCTCCAGCCGCCGGTGCATGAAGGCTCGCGCCGCCGTGCGGGCGAGACGGTCATAGTGGAATCCGTACGTCGTGGCGAACGGCACGCCGAAGCGGCGCCGCGCCACGACCGCCGGGATCGCGCCGGTCAGATGGAACACTCTCAGGACGGCGCACTCGCGGAGCGCGCGGCCGTGCCGCACGCCCATGAGCCCGGTGTAGAGCCACGGATGGACGGACGTCCCGGGAACGACGCGGACACGCGCCGCGAGGTCGGCGTCGCGCGTGAAGTCGGCCAGCACCTCCGGCCGGTAGCTGAAGTAGCGCACCTCGTCGAAGGCGCCGGCGTAGCGCCGCAGGTAGCCGTCCACGAAGCGGGAGTCCTGGCCGCTCCGGGCCAGGACTCCGAGGCTGCCACCGAGCTCGGGCAGGAGCCCCAGGATCACGCGGCCGTCCCGCTGTGGGGGCGCGCCACGACGCGAAACCCGATCGACTCCTCGGGGTGGCGCAGCGCGGCCGCACGCTTCCACCGCACGAGCCGCGCGTAGGGTGCGAGCGCGAGCCCGCCGACGACGTCGATCAGTCCGGCGAGCGGCGTGTCGTACACGACGGGCATGACCGGCTCCACCGGCGTGAACCCCCCGCTGGCAAGCTCGGCCAGGAGGCTGTCGCGGCTGTACTCCACCTTGTGGTCGGCGTCCGAGTAAGCGAAGAGTCCCGCCGCGCGAAGGCGCCGCCGCCACGAGGTGTCGCGATGCGGCGCCGAGAGGAGCAGCCGCCCGCCCGGCTTGAGGACGCGCCGAATCTCCTGCAGCACGGCCACCCGCGGCTCGAGATGCTCGATGACGTCGAGGAACAGCACCGCGTCGAACGTCGCGCCCTGAAACGGCAACGGCTGGGTGATGTCCCATGCGACGAGCTGGACGTTCTCGATCCGGCGCCGGCGCGCCGTCGACGCCGCGATGCCGAGCTGCGTCACATCCGCATCCAGTCCGCACACGCGGCGCGTACGGCCGGCCACCGCCAGCGTGTGTGTGCCGTTCGCGCAGCCGAGGTCGAGCACGACGTCCTCCGGCTTCAGGTAGTCGACGTACCAGTGATGCCATGGCACGTCCACGAGGTGCTTGGGATGGATCGCGTCGGGGCTCTTGCCCGTGAACTTCACGAGCCGCACCGCGATCGCGCCGCCCCGACGGTTGAGCGAATCGACGGCGGCCACCAGCGGCCACGGCCACCAGCCCCTCACCGCGCGCTCCCGCGTGCGCGCCACGCCCGCAGCACGTCCTCGTACACGCGCGCCGTCGCTGCCGCGCAGACGTCCCAGCGGTACAGCCGCTCCACGCGCTCCCGGTTCGCGGCACCGAAGCGGCGTCGGATCGTCGCGTCGGCGAGCAGCGTGAGGATCCCGCGCACGAATGCGTCCCGGTCGGTGGGGTCGGCCAGCAGGCCACCCGCCGCCGCCACGACGAGCTCGGGCAGCGAGCCGCGGTTCGAGACCAGGACGGGCAACCCGCATGACATCGCCTCGGCCACCACCAGCCCAAAGCCTTCCATCGTCGACGGAAACACGAGCATGTCGGCCAGACGATAGTAGTCGAGCTTCTCCGCGGCGGGAACCTGGCCGGTGAAGACCACCGAGGCCTCGATGCCGAGCGCCCGCGCCCGCCGGCGCAGCTCGCCCAGTCGCGGTCCGCCGCCGGCCACGATCAGCCTGGCCTCGCCGCGCAGACGCGTGACCTCGCGCCATACGTCGAGCAGGAAGGCGAGGTTCTTGCGCGGCTCGAGTGACCCCAGGAACAGGACGATCGGCGCGCCGGCCACCCCGAGGCGGCGCGCGAGCGCTTCCGGTCTCGGCCCCGGCGCGAGCGCGCGGTCCACGCCGTACGGGACGACGGCGAATTGCTCCGTGGGGACGCCCAGCTCCTCGGAAGCCTGCCGGCGCGCGAACTCGCTCCCGACGATCACGCGCTCGACCGCTCGCATCACGCGTCCTTCGATCAGCGGGTTCAGCCAGCTCGGATCGAGGTGATGGTGATGGGCCACGATCGGCACGTCGACGCCGTACCAGGCGCGCGCGGCCAGCGCGGCGGGACCGATGTAGCGCAGCGAGTGCGCGCGGAGCAGATCGAAGCGCGTCGCCCGGTACACGCGCCGGATGAACGGCGGCAGCACGAAGGCGGCGATCGGCCAGCGCAGCCCGCGTCCGATCGGCAGACGATGCACCGTCCAGTTGGGCACGCCGTCGGGATACGTTTTGTGGCGCGCGAGCAGGATATCGAAGGCGAGGCCGCGCCCGCTCATCTCGCGCAGCACCTCGAGCTCGTACATCTCGCCGCCGAGGCGTGTTTCCGGATCGAGGCCGCAGTGGGGTGTGCAGACGCGCATCACGACGGTCGCTCCGCCGCGCGCCGGGTCGCGCAGAGCCGCTGAAGCTCTCGGGCATACGCCACGCACATCGCGTCGCCGGACGGCGCATGCTCCAGCACCTGGGCACGGAGCTCCGCCCACCGCTGCCTCGTCTCGAGGATGGCCGTCCGGACGTCGTCGCGGAATCCGACGCCGTAACGCCGACTCACCTCGACCAGTCCGCCGCCGTCCTCGTGGTAGACGATGGGGAGCCCGCACTGGGCGCCCTCCACCGGATGCATCGGGCCCGGCTCCGAGCGCGAGGCGGTGAGATAGGCGTGGCAGCGCCGAAGGAGCGATGCCAGCGCGGTGCCGGTGGCCGGAGCGTGCGTGCGCGCCGCCTTCCAACGAATCTCGCTCGGCCAACGGCCGATCACCCACAATTCCGTGTCCGGCAGTCGGCCCGCGGCGATCAAGCCGTCGACCTCACCATAGACGTCGAAGCCCTTGTTCCAGTTGTCGGACCAGTGGTGCGTGACGAGCCGGAAGGGCGTGCCGACCCGGAACAGATCGCCGCCGAGCGGGTGGAAGATGGCGGGATCGGCACCGTTGCGGATGACGGCGTGGGGCCGAGAGCCGTCGAACCACCGGCTCGCGTGATAGTCGCGCAGCCACTCCGAGACGAAGACGGTGAAGTCGGCCACCACGTTGGCTTCGGCCAGGAGCCCGTCCATCACCGTGGTGGCCTTGCGAGCGTCGCACTCGTTGATCCGATGGAGGCAGACCACCCCCGGACTGCGCCGGCGATAGTCTCGGATGTCCTCCGGGCCGAACGTCACGAGGCCGCCCACACGAGGATCGACGATCACGATGGCGTCCAGCACACCGTCGAGGTTGTCCGACACCGCCCAGCCGCGCGCGGAGAGGGAGCGGACCATCTGCACGAGCCATTGATTGCCACCACCCCACGGCGACGACGTCGGTCTCATGTTGAAGGCCACGCGCGCAACCGGCGCGTCGGGGCTCGCGGCAGCGCCGTGCTCCACCGACCCGGCGCCGAGGACACGCCGCAGCCACGAGCCCGCCGGCCCGAGCCTCATCGGCGCCGCCCGATCAGATCCAGCAGTGCCCGGGCCACCCGCGGCGCCCCCCGACCGTCCACGAGGGCCCGACCTCTTCGGCTCATGTCGGCGCGCCGCCCGGGATCGGCGGCGAGCGCCGCCAGCGTCGCCACGAGGCCCGGGCCCAGCGCGGCGTCGTGGACGTCGCCGGCGTAGGCGAGCGCCCCCGCCGCCCGCATCGCGTCGACGTTCGGCGTCTGGTTCGCCGCCAGACCGATGGCCACCATCGGGGTGCCGGTGGCCGCCAACTCGTACACGGTCTGCCCGCCTCCGGTAACGGCCAGGTCCGCCGCCAGCATCAGATCGCGGAGATGCTTGGGGCTTTCGTGCAGCACCACTGGGCCCGCAACGGCGCCCACGGCGGCGCGGACGGAGGCGACGTCGTCGACGAGCGGTCCCGCCACCACGTCGAGGGTGATGGCGCCAAGCCCGGCGATCGCCCAGCGCACGAGGGGAGCGACGAGTCGGCCGGGATCGGCCCCGCCGAGGGTGACGAGAGCCCGCCGGACATCATCGTGAATCGTTCGCGGCGCAGCCTCGGCGAACTCGGGGCGCAACGCGAGGTAGCTCGGACCGAGCAGATAGCGCGTCCGAGGACCGCCGCGGTACGGCAGCGCGCGCGCTCCAGCGCCACCGTTGATGACGAGGTCGACGGGGAGCTCGCGGTTCGCGGTGTCGTCGAAGACGGCCACCGGCCGCCCGGCGGCGACGAAGACCGCCAGGTCGTCGGGCGTGAAGCCGTAGGAATCCACGACGAGGGCGGACGCACCGAGCCGCCCGCACCACTCGAGAGTGGCTTCGGGATCATCCGCATGCGCCACCGCCGACGCTTCGAAGCCCGCGGCCAGCGCCAGCTCGAGCGCCCGGTGGTCCCCGTCGATGAGCACACGACACTCGGCGCCGAGGGTGCGCAGCGCATGCGCGAGGGCGAGGCAGCGGGAGAGGTGACCCAGGCCGACCGCGGATCCCGCATCGGTCCTGAACGCTACACGGGCCGCATCGCCCATGGAGAGGTCCGCCACTTCAGAGCCCTGTCCTCATCCGTCTCCGATATCCGCGGAGGCCAGTGCGCCGAGGCCCCGCAGATACGACTCGACGGCGGCATAGAACGGAGCCGACAGCGGCATGGTACGGAACGGATGCTTGTGGGAGCCTCGCTGGTGGACCACGAACGGTCGCCCGCGGAGATGGAATTCCTCATGGTAGTCGTTGGTGCCCTGCAGCACCCTCGCCCGGGGCGACGACGGCTTCACATGCACCATGGCCTGCGGTGGGATGTCGCGCGCGGCCAGGTAGGAGGGCAATTGCCACCCGACGTCCCGCAAGAGCTCGCTGCCGATCGGCAGATTGTACAGAGCCGCCTGCTCCTGCGTTCGGATCCGTATCGTCCGCGCCAGCCCATGGCTCGCATCGAGCGTCCGGAAGTCGTGGGCCGGCGAGAGGGCGACCCAGGTGACGTTGGGCAGCCGCTTATAGGTCTGCCGGCGACCGCCGCCCGAGGAGAATCCACCGATCTCCTCGTACGCGGCACCGACGATGCCGACCTCGGCGAGCACCCCGCGGAGCACACGGTCCCATTGCGGGGCGACGATCACGGTGTCGCAGTCCGCGATCACGTCGTAGCAGCCGCCGGTCATGCGGAAGGCCGAGGTCAGGCCCGCCGCGTGCTGGCTCGAGCCCGGGAAGGTGTGTCCCCGACCCAGGACTCGTCGTAGCCGATCGAGCGCCGACCACCGGCCGCCGGCCGGTTCCCGTGGTCCCGCGGTCACCTCCACCACGACGTCGGCGAGCGCGTCCGCCGTCACCGTCCTCAGCGCCTCGGCATCCGTGCAGTGCGCCACCACCGTGATCTCGGCCTCCCTCGAGGCGAGCTCCCGGGCGTTCTGCACGAGGTACTGGAAGTACGGCAGCGCGTTGCCGCAGACGACGGCGTGAATGCGGAAGGCGTGCGCGCTCATGGGGTGGCTGAGGCCGGTGCGGCGGCGTCGACGGCGGCCGCGTCGAGCACCACCAATTGATCCGCGATGGCTTTCAGCGCCTCCCGATGGGTCACGGCCACGATGGTCACCGCGCCCTTCAACTCTTCCAGCGCCATCGCGATGCCGCGCTCCGTCTCGACGTCGAGATTCGCCGTCGCCTCGTCGAGCAACAGCACCGCCGGCTTGCGGAGCAGGGCCCGCGCGAGCGCCAGTCGCTGCTTCTGGCCTGCCGACAGCCCGCCGCCCTGCTCCGTCAGTTGATGATCGAGCCCCAGCGGCAGCGCGTTGATGAAGTCACACCGCGAGCGACGCAGCGCCTCGGCCAGGTCCCGCTCCGATGGCGGGGTGGCGACTCCGACGGCGAGGAAGTCACGCAGCGTTCCCGGCACGACGAACGCGTCGGGGCCGACATAGGCCGTGCTCGCGAGCAAGCGTTCGCGGCTCGCTTCGAGCGGCACCCCACCTTCGGGCAGGAGCAGGCGGATCGTCCCGCCCGTGGGAGCGACCAGCCCCGTGAGAAGCAGCAGGAGCGTCGTCTTGCCAATCCCCGACGGCCCCAGAATCACGGTGGCCGAGCCGGGCGGGATTTCGAGGTCGAGCCCGCACACCAGCGGCACCGTCGGCGTCCACGCGAACGATAGATTCTCGAGGCGCCACCCCACCGGCGCCGTGAAGCGCTCCGTTGCCGGCCGCTCGGCGAGGTCCCGATCGATCGCCGCCCTGGAGGCAACGAAACTGTCCCGCCACCACGCGAAGAGGGCGATGAGGCGTGCCCCATTGACCCGCGTCTTCGCGGTGATGCCCGCCACCTCGGAGAGGTTCTGAAACAGGCGCAGGGCGAGGAACAGGAAGGCCACCAGCCGACTCTTCTCGTCGCCGAACAGCACGCTGCCGCCGATGGCGATGCCGCCGACGACGAGCAACCCGATCAGCTGCGGGACGGCCGCGCGGGTCGCGGCCATCCGGTAATAGCGCTGGAAGCCCCGGCGATATGACTCGACCTCTCCGTCGACCTGTCTGATCTCCTGGCCCACGAGGCCGTGGATGTGCACGAAGGCTGCGTTCTTTACGCCTGACAGCAGACGCGCCACCGCCTGCGCGAGGGAACCCTGGATCACCGACGACACGCCGTTCAGACGCCGGTCGATCCTGCGGTGTACGGGCACGACCATCACGAGGATCACGACCAGCGTGGTCGTGACCGTGATCGACTGGTACGCGAGCGCGGCGAGCGTCGCCACGAGCAGCAACACGCGACCCGCGAGGAAGAAGACTCCGCTCACGGCGCCGGCGGCGCCGACCACCACGTCGCTGAAGAGCGTCATGACGTCACCGAGCCCCGCTCGATCCGAGTGGAGTGCCCACCGGACGATATCGCGCCGCCGGTCGACCTCGAAACCGACCTGGCAGAAACCCGCGGTCAGGGTCCCGGCCCACAGCGCGACGATGCGCAGCACGCCGATCACCAGGAAGATCGTGGCTTCCACGGCGAGGCTCCCGACCCCAGCGACCCTGAGCGGGGCCACCGTCAGCCCGATGGCCACGAGGAATCGCTCGAGCGCGAAGGCGAACGCCAGATCCAACGCAAAGATCACGAGTCCCAGCACCACGCTCACCGCACCCCACACGAGCGTCTGGCGTCCAACGAACTCCAATATCTGCCGCAGGTGACGCGGAGACGTCAGCCACCTCACCGACGGGCGTGTCATGCTTCGATGGCCCGGACGACGGTCATCCAGTCGTCGCGTCGCCGCATGGTCTCGGCGGACGCCACCATCCGATCCCGCCGTTCCTGCGGATCCATGCCCTCGATCCAGGCCACGATGTCCCCCACCGCCTCGCGCGACGAGAACGGCACCACCGTGGGTAACTCGGCGATGCCGTACGCCGCACCCTCCTCCTCGGCGTCGCGGACGACGAACGTCCCGCGGGCGGCGACCTCTGTCTCTTTGATCCACAGGGCATTCCGTCGGAGCATTCGGCCGTCGACGCACCACGGCGCATCTTCCGTGTGGACGTAGATCCGCATCCTGTGCAGATTCTCGAGGTACGCCTCGTACGGCACCGGCGGCAACGTCTCCACCTCCAGCCCCATCTGTGCGAGCTGCGCGTAGAAGGCGCGCCGGTGAGGGTGCAGGGTGCCCTGGAAACCCAAGCGGATCGGACGATCCTCCCAAGCCGGACCGGCGTCGCAGTACTCCGGCAGCATCCCCATCCGCACGAACTTCGCAGGGAGCCCACGCGCCACCACGAAGTCGTGCCACCAGCGTGACGTGACCAGGAATGCCGCGATGTTGAGTTGCTCGGCGATCTGCCGATAGGCCCCCTTGTAAGGGGAGTCATCCATGAAGGCCTGCCAGACGTCCTGCTCGTACACGTAGAGCGGCCGGTCACCGAGCAGGCGTGCCAGCGATCCGGCCAGGCGCACCAGGGTTCGCAGGCGGAGCACGCTCAGCACCCGGTCATAGGCGGCCACGCGCACGAGCGGCGCGAACCGGACCTCCCAGGCCGACATCATGCGCACCCGGTAGCACCGCGCCAGCGTCGTGAAGAGTTGGTGCTGGTAGCAGTTCGAGCGGATGTAGCGGCGGTCGTCGACCAGCAGCAGAAGGCGTCTCATGCCGCCCCGGCGCGCACCACCGAGATCCCCGCCGGCGCGGGCTCGATCCGCGCCGCGCGGGTCGGCTGGTAGCCGAACCGGGCGAGCCGCCCTTCGCCCGTGTAGCTGGCCATGACGAATCGGCTCCGGTCGGCCCACGAAACGGCCGAACAGAACAGGCCGCCATCGTACACGCCGCTATACGGGTGGTGCGTCATCATCAGCCGGAAGAAGTCCTTCTCGGTGAACGACGCCATCTCGCCGAGCTGGCCGAACACCCGATCGAGTGTATCGAGGCGGTTGAGGGCCGGGAGCTTCGGGTGCAGGTTGGACACGTACACCCCTTCCACGCCGGTCGCGCGCCGAAACCACGCCTTCTCGTCGGTGACGGCGTTTCTGAGCATGACCTGTGAGCGCAGCACATGAAATGGCAGGCGCTGCCATCGCTTGTCGAACCGCCAGCGCCAGCGGACGGAGAACTCCTGGGTCCGCACGCAGGAGGCCCGCGGCTCCGACTCGAGGAAGCGCTCGCAAACGCCGAGCGGCACGAGGTTCCAGTGTACGAGGTCGGACTCCACGATGTAGAGGTAGTCGAACGGCCGACCGAACAGGCGGTCACGCTGGGCGAGTACCCAGTGGATGGCGGACCAGTAGCCGAGATTTCGCTCCGAGCGGCAGACCACCGTGCCGCGCGGCACCAGGCCGAGATGATCGTCAAGCGTGGACGCGTTGTCGAAGACGACGAAGCGGTCCGCGAGGCCCGCGAGCGGCGCGAGCTCCGCGAGGTTTCGGGTGACCCGGATCGCCAAATCTCTCCGGGTCTCGTCGCGGGAGCACGTCACCAGCAGGAGCAGGGTCGACCGCGGCCCCGCCGCGCATCGATTACCCGGCCCTTCCACGCCACTCCTCGGCGAGCAGCCCCATCAGGACGAGGTCCTGGAATCCGCCGTCCCGGAAGATTGCCTGTCGCTCTCGCCCCTCCTCCACGAACCCCAGCTTCCGATAGAGTGCCAGCGCCGCCGTGTTCGAGCTCAGCGTGACGAGCGCCAGCCGGTGCAGGCCGCAGTGGGCGAACAGGTGGCGCAGGAAGTACGCGAACATTTCTTCGGCGTAGCCCTGGCGGCGCATGGCCGGCACCACGTCGGCGCCGACGTAGGCGTTTCGGTTCCAGGGATCGAGCCGGTCCAGACGAAACACGCCGACGAGAGCGTCGTCGGCGCGGCGCCGGCCCACGTAGCGCCGCGCGGTGCGTGAGCTCGAAACCGATTCGAACCATGCCTCCTGTTGTGTCTCCGACACCGGCCAGACGTCGGTGAGACGTAGCAAGGTCTCGTCGTGATTGTGCAGGTGCCGGACCTGGTCGAGATCGCGCCGCTCCAGGAGGCGGATCACGAGGCGTTCAGTGCCGCTGTCTGGCAGCACCACGCGTCTCCCCTGCCCCCATCCCTTCCACGATCTGCCGGGCAAAGCGCTCCACGCGGTCGCTCCGCTCGACCTCGTCGGCGAGCGCCGAGAACGCCGCCTGGAATCGGGCGTCGCCGTAGTCGACATGGTGGCGCAGCGCCTCCGCTGACATGGCGCCCGCCAGTGCCCACGCCCGCGCCTCGTCGCGCTCCACGAGCCACACCGCAGCACAGCGCGCGATCATCGCCTCCTGCTTCTTGAGCGCGCGGTGGAGGCCAAAGTGGAAGGCCTGCCGGGGGTGGGGCGCGCGGCAATGCCACCCGATGGGCGCCAGGTAGCGCACAGCCTCGCCCTTGAGCACCACCCGGTGGCCGCCATCGACGCGATCCGTCCACAACCGATCGGTGGCACGCCGGAAGGTGACCGCGCGGGAGAAGGCATTGAGGCCGGCGATCAGCTGGTCGGTGAAAAAGTCATGGAGCAGGATCTGGGCGCCCGTCACCGCCTCGTCGGTAAACAGCGCCGCAATCTCCTCGAGCGCCGTCGGTCGTGCGAGGACGGTATCGGCGTCGATCTTCACGAACAGGTCGTGGTCGGCCTTTGCGGACTCCCAGGCGTCCCACAGAGCATTGTGGGCCTCCAGCTCCGGCAGGTCCTCGATCACCGCGTGCGTGACCGAGACCCCCGTCTGGGCGGCGACCGCCGCCGAACACTCCACGCGCTCCGCTTCGCCGCAGGCCAGGGTGCCGACGAAGACGCGCGGCCAGGGCACCGGACCGATCACGCCACCCGGGCGAGCGCGTGCACACGAGCGGCGATCTCGACGCAATCCTTCTCCGAGAGCCACCACCCGCACGGCAGGGAGATCTGACGGTCGGCGAAGCGTCGGACGCCCGGCAAGTCGGCGCCGTACTTCCCGAACGCGGTGTACACGTCGTTGGGAACGTGCACCAGCCCGGCGGCGATCCCGTCGGCATTGAGCGCCTCGAGCAGTCGATCGCGGTCGACGGTCTCGTCCACCACCAGCGCCGAGTAGACCCAGTAGCTCGACACGGCTGGCTCGGGCACCCGCAGCGGCCGGATGATGGTGGAGCCCCGGAAGGCCTCGGTGTACGCGGCGCCGTTGCGCCGATGCTGATCGAGAATCCGTTGGAGATGCGGCATCTGGGCCAGCCCGATGGCCGCCGTGATGTTGTTCATGTTGTACTTGAAGCCGATCTCGCCGGCCTCGATGTCGGCGCTCCAGCGCTGTCCCTTCCACTCACCCCGCTCGTCCTTGTGCGCGTCTCGATCGTAGCCGAACCACTTCAGCTTGCGCGCGAGGACGAACGCCTCGGGGTCCCGGCAGATCAGGGCTCCGCCGTCGCCACAGGAGAGATGCTTGATGGCCTGAAAGGAGTAGCAGGTGAAGTCCGCGAAGTCCGACAGCGGACGGCCTCGCCAGGTGGCGCCGAACGCGTGGGCGGCATCGTGGATCAGGGGGACGCCGCGGCGGCGGGCCAGAGCATCGAGGGCATCGAGGTCGCACGGCGTGCCCGCCCAGGCCACGCACATGATGGCCCGGGTGGCCGGGGTGAGCTTGCGCTCGACGTCGCCGACATCGATCGAGGCCGTCTCGGGGTCGATGTCGGCCCACACCACCGTGCCGCCGAGGTTGTCGATCGGTGTGTTCGTCGCCACGCAGGTCATGGGCGTGGTGACCACCTCGCTGCCCGGAGCGACTCCGCAGAGCTTGAGGGCCAGCGTCAGGGCGCTCGTGCACGAATTCGTCAGCACGAGCTGCTTGACGCCGAGGAATTCCGCCACTGCCCTCTGGAGGGCCGACACCTGCACGCCCTCGTTGACGAAGCCCGACTCGAGCACTGTCCGCAGTTCGGCCAGGGCGGCCTCGACGTCCATGTGGACCTTGAACATCGGGTACTCAGTCATGTGCTCGGTCTCCCGGATGCGGGTGTGGCGATCTCCTCGATCTGGCGGCCGACGAAGTCGTCGAGGCTGCGGGCGAATATCCCGAGGCCTTCGAGGTAGATCGCCAGATCGTCCTTGGTGAGCAGGCCGTCGTTCGACTCATAGCCGAAGATCTTCGCATTGGACGCGATCGTCACGTGGGCGGGCGCCATCCGGAAAATGTCGCCGTCGGCCGACACCCGGACTGATTCCGGCTCGCTGATCAGCGCCTCGTGCAGCTTCTCGCCCGGGCGCATGCCGATGAAGTCGATCGGCCGAGCGAAGCGCGCCGCGAAGATCTGCGCGAGATCGAGAATCCTCATCGAGCGCAGGCGCGGCACCCAGATCTCGCCGGAGGCCGCCCCTTTGGCGGTGGCCGTGATGAGGTCGATGCTCTCGTCGAGCGTCATGAGGAAGCGCGTCATGTCCGGATGGGTGACCGTGAAACTTTGTTTGTGCTCGGCCTGCCAGCGGAACAGGGGAATGATCGACCCGCGCGAATCGAGCACGTTGCCGTATCGCACGCCGACGAACCGTGGCCGCGCGAAGGCCAGGCACTGGCTCGTCACCAGCCGCTCGGCCACCGCCTTGCACATTCCATAGACGTTGGTGGGCGCACACGCCTTGTCGGTGGAGACCATCAAGACCGTCTCCAATGCGGGCAGGCGGTCGACCTGGCGGCTGACCGCATCGACGACGTTCTTGATGCCGAGGATGTTGGTCTGCACGCTCTCGAAGGGCGTCATCTCGCAGACGTCGACCTGCTTGAGAGCGGCCGCGATGACCACGATCGTGGGCTGGAAGCGAAGCAGCGCCTCCTCGACGCGGGCACCGTCGCGGATGTCGCCAACCGCGTAGGTCATGTTGGTCGAGCCGACCTGGTTCCGGATGGTCCAGTGCTTGGCCTCGTCGCGCGAGTACAGCATCAGCGAATTGTTCGCGGACAGACGGCGAACCAGGGCCCGGCCCAGTGAGCCAGTACCCCCGAAGATCAGGATGCGTTCATCGGTCAGTGGCAGCAACACTTGGTGGGCCTGCACGGTGCTCATGCCAGGCTCGGAGCCCGCGTCATGCGAGGACGACGGCGCGCCGCGCGCGCGCGATCGGTCGGTGCGCCCCACGAAGTGTAGGCTACCAAGTCATCTGGCACAAGCACAAGGGAAGACGGAGGCATCTGAGTCCCGACCCATCACGATACTATAATCGCCGCTGTGGCGACGGCCGAGCGCGATTATTCCATCGAGGACCTCGGTACGCAGCGCGTGCTGAGGGTCGACGACCGGGAGTACCGGACGTACTACAGTGCGCGGCTCCTGGAGATGCTGATCGCCCGAAAGGGCCTCGATCGCGCGCCGCTCTACCTGCCCTTCAAGACGACGCGCGGCCATCACTTCCTCGGCCCGCTCTTCCGGTACCTATCGGCGCGAGGCGCGCGCAGCCTCCGCGTTCTCGAGGTCGGCTGCTCGTTCGGTCACAACACCGAGTACCTGGAAGAGCAACCGCTCGTGGCCGAGATCCACGCCTTCGACGTCGACCCCGACTTCGTCGCGATGACCCGCGCCAAGGTCGACGAGCTCGGCCTTCGCAAGGTGCGCCAGGTGCTGGCGGTCACGGACGAGGAGACGACCCGTCTGCCGTTCGGCGGCGGTGCGTTCGACGTCGTCCTCGCCGTGGGCGTGATCGAGCATCTGCCGCCGCGCGGACGCCACCGCCACGTCGACGAGTACTACCGCGTGCTCGCGCCCGGTGGTCACATCGCCATCCTCGACACGCCGAACCGCGCCTTCCCGCTCGAGACGCACTCCGTCGGCTTGCCCGCCATCCAGTGGCTGCCGGCCGGGCTGGCGTTCGGATACGCGCGCCTGTTCCGCCCGCGATTCCGCGGCGCAATCCTGGCCGACTTCGACCGGCACGGTGCGTGGCGTAACGCGTCCCTCGCGGAGTGCCTGCCGTCGCGCGGCGCGGACGAGCTCATCGACGTGACGGAGGATGCCGGCTACGGGTGGACCTTCTTCAGCACCACGGCGCGCTCACGACTGCGCCGGGCGGCCCTTCCGATGTTCGCCGTGATCTGCGGCGCCCTCCGGGCGGCCGGCCGCTCGCCGTCACTGGCGCTGCCCTACTTCAATCTCGTGCTGCAGAAGCGGCCTGCCGTGGCCGGCCGCACGTGCCCGGCAACGCCTGGAGGATGATCGCGCTACGCCCCGATCACCTGGACGCTGATCTCGCGCTTCCGCGGACCGTCGAACTCCGCGAAGATGACGGACTGGAACCGTCCGAGGGTGAGCTCTCCGTTGTTCACGCCGAGGGCGACCGAGCGGCCCAGGAGCGCCGCGCGCAGGTGCGAGTGGGCGTTGCCCCGCTCGCAATCCGAGAAGCGGGGGTCGTCGTGGCGATAGCCGTGGCGCTCGGGCACCAGCTTCTCGACGAGCCCCTTCAGGTCGTCGATGAGCGCGCTCTGGAACTCGTTGATGAACACCGCGCAGGTCGTGTGGAGCGTGTTGATGAGGGCGATCCCGGCGGACACGGGGAACTGCTGGATGGCCTCCCGGACGAGCTTCGTGATGTCGGTGACCTCGGTGCCTTCCTCGCTGCTCAACGTAAACGAGGTGTTGAAGACCTTCATCCGCTCTCTCTCCCCGGGGGATCAGCTTGTTTTCGCTAGCGGAAGCGCCAGCGGGGCCGCGCCAAGACCACCCGCTACGATACGGGCACCGTCACGGGAATGTCAACCTAGGCCGCTTTGGGATCCAGGAGGTCCCGGAGGCCGTCGCCTAACAAGTTGAGCCCGAGGACAGCCACCGCGATGGCGCCCCCCGGGAACACCGCGAACCATGGGTTCATGCCGAGGAAGTTCTGCGCCTCCTTGAGCATGAGGCCCCACGACGGGTGCGGCGGCTGGGTGCCGAGCCCCAGGTAGGCCAGCGCCGCCTCGGCCAGGATGGCGACGGGGAAGCTCGTGGTCGCCTGGACGATCAGGGGGGCCATCGTGTTCGGCAGGATGTGGCGCAGCACCAGCCGGAGGTCGCGCGCGCCCAGCGCGCGGGCGGCGACGACGAACTCGCGGTCGCGCAGCTCCAGCACGGCGCCGCGCGTGAGCCGCGCGAAGACGGGCACGAAGGCGATGCCGATGGCGACCATGCTGATGCCGATGCCGGGCGCGAACACCGCGCTGAAGAGCAGCGCGGAGAGAATGGCCGGGAAGCCCTGCACCGCGTCCACGAGCCGCATGGCCCCCTCGTCGAGCCAGCCGCCGACCCAGCCGCTGGCCAGCCCGAGCACGATGCCCACGAGGGCGCCGATGCCGACGGCGATGACGCCGACGGCGATCGAGGTCGGCGCGCCCGCCATCACGCGCGAGAGCACGTCGCGGCCGTACTGATCGGTGCCGAACGGGTACGCGCGCGACGGCGCCTGCAGGCGCGCGGCGCCCGCCATGGCCAGCGGATCGCGCGGCGTGTAGACGAGGCTGAGGGCGGCGGTGGCGGCGAGCGCCAGGCTGATGACGGCGCCGAGCACGAACGTCAGGTGGCGACGCTTACTCATAACGGATGCGCGGGTCGAGCGCGGCGTAGGCCAGGTCCACCGCGAAGTTGATGAAGACGATCGAGGCCGCCACGAAGAGCGTCACCCCCTGCACCACCGGCAGGTCGCGCGCGCCGATGGCGACGAGGGCGAGCCGCCCCAGCCCGGGCAGCGCGAACACCGACTCCAGCACGATGGCGCCGGCGATGAGCTGGCCGAGCTGGATGCCCATCACGGTGACGATCGGAATCATCGCGTTGCGGAGCGCGTGGCGCGCGACGACGCGGCGCTCGGCCACGCCCTTGGCGCGCGCGGTGCGCACGTAGTCCTCGCGCAGCACGTCGAGGACGGCCGAGCGCGTGGCGCGCACGAGCACGGCCGCCTGGAAGGCGCCCAGCGCGATCGCGGGAAGCAGCAGCGCCTTGACGCCCGCCACCACGCCGGCGCTCCAGCCGTCGAAGCCGCCGGAGCGGAACCAGCCCAGCCGCACGGAAAATAAGAGGATGAGGAGCAGCCCCGACCAGAAGGCTGGCACCGCGATGCCGAGCTGCGAGACGAGCATCGCTGCGTAGTCGCCCGCCCGCCGGTGCCGCGTGGCCGCGTAGACACCGAGCGGCAGCGCGACGGCGACCATGATGGCGGCCGCCATGAGGGCCAGCGGCAGCGTCACCGGCAGCCGCGAGAGGATGAGTCGGCCGACGGGGACGTCGTACTGGATGGAGGTGCCGAGGTCGCCGCGCGCCGCGCGCGCGAGCCAGTCGACGTACTGCACGGCCAGCGGCCGGTCGAGCCCCAGCGCCTGGCGCAGGCGCGCGACCGTCTCGGGATTGCTCTCGATGCCGAGGATGAGCGTGGCGGGATCGCCGGGCAGGACGCGGACGACGACGAAGACGAGCGCGGACAGGAACACGAGGGTCGCCACGAAGGCGGCGACCCGCCGGGCCACGTAGCGCCTCACGCGGTTACTTGGACCAGCCGACCTCCGAGAGGTCCGCCGACGGGATCGGCAGGTCCTTCCAGATCCCGGTCACGCCCTTCTTGGCCACCACCAGGCGCGGGTGGATGAAGAGGAAGACCGCCGGCGCGTCCTCGACGAGCATCTTCTGCATCTGGACGTAGAGGTCGCGGCGCGCCTTGTCGTCGAGGGTGACCTCGGACTTCTTGAAGAGATCCTGGAAGCTCGCGCTGTCGTAGCGGAAGTAGTACTTCGGGTTGGCGTAGTTGGCGATGTCCCACGCCTCGGCGTGCCCGATGATCGTCAGGTCGTAGTCGGCTTCCTTCCACACGCGCGACAGCCACTGGCCCCACTCGATCTGCTCGATCTTCACGCGCACGCCGATCTTCGCCAGCTGCTCGACGATCACCTCGCCCGAGCGCACCGTGTAGTAGTACTGCGGCGCGACCTTGAGCACGGCATCGAAGCCGTTCGGGTAGCCGGCCTCGGCGAGGAGCTTCTTGGCCCGCGCGGGGTCGTACGGCATCGCGGTGGCGAGATCCACGAAGTACGGGTTGAGCGGATCCACGTTGGAGCCGATCACGCGGCCCAGCCCGAACATGGCGAGCTTCACGACCTCGGGCCGGTTGATACCGTACGTGATGGCGCGGCGCACGCGGACGTCGCTGAACGGCTTCTTGCCGTTGTTCATGGCCATGATGACGTCGTTGGTCGTCTCGCCGACGGTGACCTCGAAGCGCGAATCCTTGCGCAGCTCGGCCACGTGCTCGGGGCCGAGGCCGAACAGGGAGGCGTCGATGTCGCCGGCCTTCAGCGCGGCCAGCGCCGCGTTGGGATCGGCGATGAAGCGGAAGGTCACCTGGTCGAGCCTCGGCAGGCCCTTCACGTGGTACTCGGGGTTGCGCTTGAGCACGATCTTGTCGCCGCGAACCCAGTCGGCGAGCGTGAACGGCCCGGTGCCGACCGGCGCCGATTTCAGCGTGTCCACCGCCTCGCGCGGGTAGATGACGGAGCCCTGCCGCGCCAGGTTCAGCAGGAAGTTCGCGGACGGCGTCTTGAGCGAGAACGTGATCGTGTAGTCGTCCTTCACGATGATGTCGCCGATGGCCGCGTAGTACTGCGGGTACGGGTGCTTCGTCTCGGGGTTCATCGCGCGCTCGATGACGAACTTCACGTCGGCGGCCTTGAGCTCGCGGCCGTTGTGGAAGCGCACGCCCTTCTTCAGAAAGAAGGTGTAGTTGCGGTTGTCGGCGGTGTGCCAGCGCTCGGCCAGCCACGGCACGAGCTTGCCGTGCGCGTCCACCTTCACCAGGCACTCCTGGACGTTGTAGAGGACGACGCCCGCCGTCGCGGAGGCCGGGGTGGCCGTGAGGTCGAGGCCCGGCGGCTCGGTGGCGGCCTGCACGACGAGCGCGCGCGGTGTCTGCGCGGCCCCGGGGCCCCAGGACGCGGCGAGCGCGAGCAGCGCGACGAGGACGACGGGGGCGACGGTGCGGCGCATGAGGCGAACCCTCCGGCTATCGCTTGAAGAAGTCCACGGTGCGGCGCAGCCCTTCGTCGAAGTCCACGAGCGGCGTGTAGTCCATCAAGCGCTTGGCCTTGCCGATGTCGGCCAGCGTGTGCGGCACGTCGCCCGCGCGGCTCGGCGTGTGGCGGCGCGGCAGCGCGCGCCCCAGCAGCTTCTCCAGCCGGCCGATGATGTCGAGAAGGCTCACGCGCTCGCCGCAGCCGACGTTGAAGGCTTCGCCCGACGCCGCCGGCGCGCGCGCGGCCAGGACGTTGGCGTCCACCACGTTGTCGATGTAGGTGAAGTCGCGCGACTGCTCGCCGTCGCCGTGCACCTCCAGCGGCTCGCCCCGCAGGCCCCACAGGATGAAGCGCGGGATGACCGCCGCGTACTCGGAGGCGGGGTCCTGCCGCGGCCCGAAGACGTTGAAGTAGCGCAACCCGACCGTCTCGACGCCGTAGAGCCGCGTCCACACCGTCGCGTACATCTCGTTGGCGGCCTTCGACACCGCGTACGGCGAGATCGGCGCCATCGTCTGGTCTTCGCGCTTGGGCAGCGCCGGGTTGTCGCCGTAGACCGAGGACGACGACGCGTAGACCACGCGCCTGACGGCGGCCCGCCGCGCGGCCTCGAGCACGTGCAGCGTGCCGTTGACGTTGTGGTCGTTGGCGCCGAGCGGATCGTTCACGGAGCGCGGCACCGAGCGCATGGCCGCCTGGTGAAAGATCACCGACGCGTTGCGTGCCACGCGCTCCACCGCCGCGAGGTCGCGCACATCGCCGCGCACCACCTCGAGCCGCTCGCCGGCCGCGGCCGCGAACGGCAGGTTGGCCATCGAGCCCGACGAAAAATCGTCGAAGACGCGCACGCGCGCCGTTGGATTATCGGCGAGCAGCCGCTCCACGACATGGCTCCCGATGAACCCCGCGCCCCCCGTCACCACATAGATCTCCGCCACGCGCGAATTGTATCACCCGCCAAGACAGGGCCATGCGGCCCCGGCCGCGGGGCGGACGTGTCGGAGCCGCGCGTCGATGCGGCGTCGTGCGCGCCATGAGAGCGACGCCGGCGCGGGTGGCCGGTGAACGCATCCGGTTCCGACGAGCCATGGCAACGCCACGCCGGGCGCGTGAGATCGTTCACCTGGAATCCGCGGCTCGGCACGCCAACAACCGAAACGTGAGCCGCCACCGCGAGGAGGAGGCCGGGTGCGTGAACCGGACAGGCCCCGCCCCGCCACCGCGCGACGCCGGGGACGTCAGTGTGCGAGGGTCGCCGCGCCCAGCCCCGAGCCCGCCCGCCGGTACTCCTCGCGCGGCGGCGCGAAAATGTCGAGCACGACGCAGCGCACGCCGAGCGCGCGGCCGCCGTGCGGCACGTTCGGCGGCGTCTGCCAGAAGTCGCCGGCCTTCACGTGATGCTCGACGCCGTCCTGGACGCGGATCCATTCGCCCTCGAGGCACACGCCCCACTGCTCGTTGGGGTGCGCGTGCACCGGCGAGACCGCACCGGGCTCCAGCGTGACCACGGAGAGCATCGCGTGCACGCCGGGGAACACGCGCGCGCTCACGCCGGGCGCGAGCTGCCGTTCGATGCCGCCCGTTTTCAGATTGTGGAAGCAGGAGACGTCGGTCATTTCCTCGCTCCTTTCTCGGCGAGGCGATTCGCATTGCCTCGCGCCATCCGAGCCATTACACTATGCCTCGCTGTTCCGTCGCTCGTCACGGCCGTGTCGCCGATTTCGAGGAGAGTCGCCCATGCCGTCTCCCGCCTTCTACGCCACCGACTTCAAGGTCTTCGACGAGCAGGGCTTCCGCGCCCGCATGGGCGCCATCCGCGAGCGCATCCGTCCCAAGCTCGAGGCGGTGGGCCACAGCCTGACGCCGGCGGTGAGCCGCGCCACCGGCGGCGACGCGTACGCGCACGTCGCCAAGCACGCGCGCCGCACCGTCAACCCGCCCGAGGATACCTGGGTGGCCTTCGGTCCCGATGCGCGCGGCTACAAGAAGCACTGCCACTTTAAGGTGGCCGTCTCGCGCCGCGCCGTCCGCTTCCTCTTCGAGGTGGGGCCCGAGCACGCCGACAAGAAGCGCTGGGCGGCCGCCTGGAAGCGGAACGCGCCGAGACTCGCCCCCGTCCTCCGCCGCGTGAAGGGGCTCGCCTGGTTCAAGAACGAGCACGACGACGAGGCGGCCGCGCCGCTCGCCGACCTCAGTCCCGAGCGCCTCGCCGAGCTGGCCGACGAGCTGACGCGCACGCGCGATGGCCAGCTCGTGCTCGGCCGCGTCGTGCCGGCGGAGCAGGCCTCTCGCTGGACGGAGGCGCAGTACCGCGACACCGCCCTCGAGACCTTCCGCGCGCTCGCTCCCCTCTATCGCTTGAAGTGAGCGGGACGGCGCCACGCGCCGTCGTGTTCGACATGGACGGCGTGCTCGTCGACTCCGGCGCGCACCACCGCGAGGCGTGGGTGGCCATGTGCCGTGACTGCGGTCTGACGCCGCCGCCGGAGTTCTGGCGTCTCACCATCGGCCGGCCCGCCGAGGAGGCGGTGGCCCTGCTCGTCGACGGCATCGATCGCGGAGAGGCGCGCCGCCTCGCCGACCTCAAGCGCGAGCACTACACGCGGCTCGCCCGCCGCGGCGCCGTCGCCGTGGCCGGCGCGGGCGCGTTCGTCGAGGCGCTCGCGCGCGCGGGGGTGCCGCGCGCCGTCGCCACCTCCGCCACGCGCCGCGACCTCGAGCGCGTGCTCGACGCGCTCGGCCTGCGCCGCCACATCGACCTCGCCATCACCGCCGACGACGTGCGCCGGGGCAAGCCGCATCCCGAGGTCTACCTGAAGGCGGCCGAGGGCCTCGGCGTCGAGTCGCGCGCGTGTCTCGTCTTCGAGGATGCGATCGTCGGCGTGCAGGCGGCGCGCGCGGCCGGCATGCGCGTCATCGGCGTCACCACCGCCCACACCGCCGACGAGCTGGTGGGGGCGGGCGCGGAGCGCGCGGTGCCACACTTCGAGGCGGTGCGATGGCCCGTGTGAGCAGATCCATGGGCGTCTATCATGGCTGGAGCAGATGGACGATCTCGCTGGAACCGCCGTCCGCGTGACGCCCGAGCGCGACCAAGCCGACGAATGGGCCGTCGTGCTCGCCGCCGGCAACATTCCGCACCGGCTCCGCCCGCGGCTCGATGGCTGGGCGCTCATCGTCTCCACCCGTGACGCGGAGGCCGCCCGTGAGGCCCTCGACGCCTATGAGCGGGAGAACATCGCCGACACGGTGGACGTGGACGCCGACGCCGTGGCACCCGTTCGTGGCGCGGCCGTGGTCGGCGTCGCCATCGGCCTCCTGCTGATCGGGTTCTTTGCCGTCACCGGGACGCGTGCCAGCCGCAGCATCTGGTTCGAACGCGGTGGCGCCGACGCCGATCGCATCGTCGCCGGAGAGTGGTGGCGAACCGTTACCGCGCTGACGCTTCACGCCGACGCGCCCCACGTGATCGGCAACGCAGGGGCGAGCGCCGTCCTTGTCGGAGCGGTGAGTCATCAGCTCGGCCCGGGTGTGGGCCTCTGCGTGCTCCTCCTCGCCGGCGCCGGCGGCAACGCCCTCACCGCCGCCGCCCACGGAACCCATCACGACTCGGTAGGCGCCTCGACGGCGATGTTCGGCGCGATCGGCATCCTGGGTGCCACGCGCGTCGTGTCCCGTGGACGGCGCCTGGCCGGGCGGAAGCCGTGGATGGTCGTCGCGGCGAGTCTCGCCCTGCTCGCTCTCCTCGGCACGAGCCCGGGCTCCGACCTCCTCGCCCATCTGTTCGGGCTCCTGCTCGGCGGCGCCCTGGGCCTGGCTGCTGCGCCCGCGATGCTGCGACCGTTCCGCCCGCTCATGCAGTGGACGCTCGCCGTCGCCGCCCTGGCGGTGGTGGTCGGCGCGTGGCTACGCGCTCTCGCCTGAGACCTGACGGGCAACGCGTGCGTTGCGCGGGTTTTCGATAGACGTCCGACGCGACGCGGGCGCCGGGCGCACGCGGTGCGATACTTCGAGGCGGTGCGATGGCCCGTGTAAGCCCGACCTTCGTCAGGACGAGCACGCCGGAGTTCTGGGAGGACGTCTACGCGCGCGGCGGCGACGGCTGGGAGCTCGGCCGCCCTGCGCCGCCGCTCGTGGACATTCTCGACACGACGCCGCCGCCGCGGGGACGCGTGGCGGTGCCGGGTTGCGGCCGCGGTCACGACGCGCGGCTGCTCGCCGCGCGCGGCTACGAGGTCACGGGCTTCGACTTCGCGCCCGCCGCGCTCTCCCAGGCGCGCGCGCTGGCGGCCCGCGAGGGCGTGGCCGCCACCTTCGACGGCCGCGACGTCTTCACGCTCGGGCGCGAGCTGCCCAACGCCTTCGACGGCGTCTGGGAGTACACGTGCTTCTGCGCGATCGATCCCGCGCGGCGCGCGGAGTACGTGCGCTCGCTGGCGGGCACGCTGCGCGGCGGCGGCTGGCTCCTCGCCTGCTTCTTCCCGCTGCGCGCGCTGACGCCGGGCCCGCCCTTCGTCGTGTCGCCGGCGGAGGTGCGCCGGCTCCTCGCCCCCGCCTTCACGATCGAGCGCGCGTTCGACCCGCTCCGCTCGGCGCGCGGACGGCAGGGGCGCGAGTGGGTGGTCCTCGCTTGCCGGACCGGCGCGTGATACCCTCCGGACCACTTTTTTCCGAGGAGGACCGTCGATGAAGTCAGCCCGGATGATTCTGGCCACCGCGCTCGTGCTGGCGGTGGCCGTGGCGAGCACATGGGCTCCGCGCGCCGACGCGCAGGGGCAGACGATCAAGATCGGTGTCCTGTACGACCACTCCGGTCCCTTCTCGGCCGCCGGCTCTCTCAACTGCTGGCGCGGCGCGAAGATGATCATCGATTACGTCAACGAGAAGGGCGGCGTGCTCGGCAAGTACAAGATCGTCCAGGTCGACGGCGACGGCCAGTCGAAGGCCGAGGTCGCGATCAACGAGGCCGAGCGGCTGCTCAACGTCGAGAAGGTGGACGTCCTCGCGGGCATCTACTCCTCCGCCCACGCCGTCCCGCTCGCGGAGAAGGTCGACAAGCAGAAGAGGTTCCTCTGGATCACCACCGCCATCGCCGACGCGGTGCTCAAGGACCGGCACCTTCAATATACGTTCCGGCCGCAGGCCAACGGCGGCTCCTTCGGCGAGAACTCCGTGGCCTACGTCGCGCACTACGCGCAGGACAAGCTGAAGAAGCCCGCCAAGGACGTGCGCGCCGCCATCATCTACGAGGACGGGCCCTACGGCGCGGGCGTGGCCGCCGCCAACGAGGCGGAGGCGAAGAAGCAGGGCATGCAGGTCGTGCTCAAGGAAGGCTACTCGATCCAGGCGCCCGATCTCTCCTCGCTGGTGACCAAGCTGCGCTCGCAGCGGCCGGACGTGCTGTTCCACACCGGCTACAACCCGGACATCGCGCTCTTCCTGCGCCAGGCCAAGGAGCAGGGCCTGCGCGTGAAGGTGTACGTCGGGCACGGCGCCGGCCACAGCCAGCTCGCCAAGCTGAAGGAGACCTTCGGCAACGAGGTGGAGGGCTTCCACACCGTCGATCCGCCCGCCTCGCAGCTCATCGATCCCAAGAAGCTGAAGCCCGGCCTCGGCGACCTCACGCAGGAGATGCTGCGGCGCTACAAGGCCTTCGAGCCCACCATCCCGCCCGGGCAGGTCGCGCCGCACGTGTCGATGGGCTTCAACAACATGTGGGTCTTGCTCAACGACGTGCTGCCGCGCGCCATCGGCAAACACGGCGGCTTCGGTCCCGAGGCGCTCGCGAAGGCGGCGCGCGAGACCGACATCCCCGAGGGCGGCACCATGCAGGGCTACGGCGTGAAGTTCCACCCCGTCGAGCACGCGATGGCCGGACAGAACATGCGCGCCATCGCCGCCGTCTACCAGGTCGTCGACGGCGAGCTCAAGCACGTTTATCCTCCGGTGATCGCGAGCCTGGGGAGCCCGCCGGTGGTGCTGCCGGCGTCGTCACCCTGGGCCGCGCGCTGAGCCGAGGACCCGTCGCGGCCCGGGGGCGTCGGCTCCCGGGCCGCGTGTCCCACCCACCGTGCTGATCGTCTCCGGCCTGACCAAGCGCTTCGGCGGCTTCACCGCGCTCAACGGCATCTCGTTCGAGGTGCGCGAGGGCGAGATCCTCGGCCTCATCGGACCGAACGGCTCGGGCAAGACGACGGCGTTCAACTGCATCGCGGGCGCGCTGGCGTCAACGGCCGGCTCCGTCCGCTTTCGCGGCGAGGAGATCGCTGGCCGCACGCCGGACGCGATCTGCCATCGCGGGCTGGCGCGCACCTTCCAGATCCCGCGGCCGTTCCGCAAGCTCTCGATCCTCGAGAACGTGGCGGTCGCCGCGCACTTCGGCGCGACGACGCCGCTCGGCGAGAACGCCGCGCGCCGCCGCGCGCGCGAGATCCTGGCGCTGGTCGGGCTGCCGGCGACCGATGACGCCACCACGACGACGCTGGGAGCGGGCGGCCTGAAGAAGCTCGAGCTGGCGCGCGCGCTGGCGACGGCGCCGAAGCTTCTGCTCGCCGATGAGAGCCTGGGCGGTCTCGACTCCTCGGAGATGGCCGGCGCCGTCGAGCTGCTGCGCCGCATCCGCGGCGAGCTGGGCGTCACCATCGTCTGGGTCGAGCACATCATGGCCACGCTCATGCGTGTGGTGGACCGGGTCGTGGTGCTCGACCACGGCGACAAGATCGCGGAGGGCAAGCCGCGCGAGGTGGCCGAGGACCCGCGCGTGGTCGAGGCGTACCTCGGCGAGAAGGTCGTGCTCGCCTGATGCTCGCGCTGCGCCACGTGACGGCGGGCTACGGCGCGTTCACCGCGCTGTGGGACGTCAGCCTCGACGTCGCCGCCGGCGAGGCCGTCGCCGTCGTCGGCCCCAACGGCGCCGGCAAGACGACGCTGCTGCGCGTGATCTCCGGCATGATCGCGCCGCGCGCAGGCGAGCTGTCCTTCGAGGGCACCCCCCTCACCGGCCGTCCCGCCTACGAGATCGTCGCGCGCGGCATCGCCCACGTCCCCGAGGGCCGGCGGATCTTCCCGACGCTCACCGTCGCCGACAATCTGAAGATGGGCGCGTATCTGAAGCCGGCGCGCCGGGCGTACGCCGAGAGCCTCGAGCGCGTCTTCACGCTGTTCCCCATGCTGTCGGAGCGGCGCCGCCAGCGCGCGGGCAGCCTGTCGGGCGGTGAGCAGCAGATGCTGGCCGTGGGCCGCGCGCTCATGTCGCGGCCCAAGCTCGTGCTGCTGGACGAGCCGTCGATGGGGCTGGCGCCCGTGATGGTGCTGCGGCTCTTCGACCTGATCCGCCGCGTGCGCGAGGAGGGCTACACGATCCTCGTGGTCGAGCAGAACGTCCGGCAGGTGCTCAAGCTGGTCGACCGCGCGTACCTGCTCGAGGCGGGCCACATGAAGATGGAGGGCCGCGCCGAGGCGCTGGCCGAGCAGGACTTCGTGCGCAAGGCGTACGTCGGCCTGTGATCGATCCCATCTTCCTGGCCGAGGCCGCCGTGAACGGCCTGCTCCTGGGCGGCGTGCTGGCGCTGCTCGCGCTGGGTCTGAACCTGATCTTCGGCGTCATCGACATCGTGTGGATCGCCTACGTGGACCTCGTGATGATCTGCATGTACGCGGTGTACTTCCTCGTGCAGGTCTACGGCTGGCCCATGTGGATCGGCGGCCTCGCCAGCGTGGCGCTCGGCGCGCTGCTCGGCGTGGCCGTGCACGTGCTGATCATCTCGCCGATTCTCGGCAGCGCCCCCGTCAACCAGCTGCTCGCGACGGGCGGGCTCCTCTTCTTCCTCCAGTCGTTCGCGACCTTCCTGTGGACGACCGATCACCGCTCGGTACGGCTGACGCTGCCGACGATCGAGCTCGGCGGCATGTTCCTGTCGTTCGCGCGCCTCATCGCCTTCGCCGTCGCGCTGCTGGTGACGCTGGGCCTCTACCTCTTCCTGCGGCACACCTACGTGGGCACGGCCATCCGCGCCGTCTCGCAGGACCGCGACGCGATGGCGCTGATGGGCGCCAACCCGCGCACCATCTATATCGTCACCTCGGCCGTGGGCGGCGCGCTGGCCGGGGTGGCGGCGGCGCTGCTGATCATCCAGTACTCCGTGCACCCGTTCTTCGGCGCCGCCTTCGGGCCGCTCACGTTCATGATCTGCGTGCTGGGCGGGCTGGGAAACATGGTCGGCGCCTTCGTCGCGTCGTTCATCATGAGCGAGGTCATCTCGATCGGCGGCGTGATGTGGTCGACCGAGATGGGGTACGTGATCGCCTTCGTGTTCTTCATCGTCATGATCTTCGCCCGGCCCGGCGGCATCCTGGGCAAGCGCGCGTGAGCGCGGGCCGTCTCATCGGGGGCGTGCTGCTGGCCGTCATGGTCGCGGTGCCGTTCGTGCCGATGCACGGCATGCGCCAGTACGTGCTGCACGTGCTGATCCAGATCTTCATCTGGTCGTTCATCGGCGGGGCGTGGTCGCTGATGGGCCGCTTCGGCCTCGTCTCCCTCGGTCACGGCGCCTTCCTCGGGCTCGGCGCCTACACGACGACGCTGCTCTGGAACTTCTTCGGGCTGACGCCGTGGCTCGGCACCCTCGTCGCGGTGGCCCTCACCGCCGTCTTCGCCGTCGTGGTCGCCTACCCGTGCTCGCGCTTCTCGGTCATCGGCCACTACTTCGGCCTCGTCACCCTCGCCGTCGGCGAGGTCATCCGCCTGCTCATCATCGCGGAGCGCGACTGGACGGGCGGCTCGCTGGGGCTGACGGTGCGCCCGGCGGGGGTCGACAGCCTCGTGGCCGTGCAGTTCGCCGACAAGCGCGTCTTCTATTACGCGGGGCTCGTGCTGTGGGCGCTCGGGCTCTGGGTCTGGCACCGGCTGGACCGCTCGATGGCGCGCTCGGCGATGGAGGCGATCGGCGAGGACGAGACGGCGGCGGCCTCGGTCGGCATCCACGTCACGCGCTTCAAGATCGGCATCACGGTGCTCTCGGCCGTGCTCACCGCCGTCGGCGGCATCGCGTACGCGCAGTACATCGCCTACGTGAACCCCGACACGCTGGCCGGCATCGGCGTGTCGCTGCGCATCGTGTTCGCGGTCGTGCTCGGCGGGATGTACGCGCTCCTCGGCCCCACCGTCGGCACCGCGCTCACCATCGCGCTGGCCGAGGTGCTGCGCGTGGTGTTCGGCGTCTCGTACGTGGGCATGGCCGAGACGATCTACGGGCTGCTCCTCATCGTCTTCATCATCTTCCTGCCCTCGGGCATCTACGGCAGCCTCCGCGACCTGCTGCGCCGGCCGCGCGGCGCGACGCCGGCGGCGCCCGCGACGGCGTAGGATCAGAGCCATGGCGGACTTCACCATCTATCCCGACAAGGAGCCCAGCAAGGCCGCCCGCGCGCTGGCCGAGCAGGTCGACCGCGACGGCGGCCACGTGCTGGCCATCTACCAGGAGCCCGTGGGCGAGCACTGGCAGGTCTTCTGCCTGCTGCCGCGCGCCAAGGTGGAGGCGAGCCCGTACCAGCGCGACGTGTCCCCCACCCACGTCAAGCGCCTCACGGAGGCGGTCAAGCGCGTCGACCGCTTCGTGGACCCGATCGTCGTCGTCTCGCCGCGCGCGGGCGTGTACTGGACGCCGAACGGCAACCATCGGCGCGTCGCCCTCGACAAGTTGAAGGCCGACGCCATCCCCGCCATCGTGGTGGCGGAGCCCAACGTCGCCTTCCAGGTGCTGGCCCTCAACACGGAGAAGGCCCACAACCTCAAGGAGAAGTCGCTGGAGGTCATCCGCATGTACCGCGGCGCCGAGGCCGAGCAGCCGTCCTCCACCGAGGAGGACTGGGCCTTCCAGTTCGAGTCCGCGCACCTGATCACGCTCGGCCTGCTCTACGAGCAGAACAAGCGCTTCGCGGGCGGCGCCTTCGCGCCGATCCTTCGACGCGTTGACAAGTTCCTCAAGACGTCGCTGCGCCGGGGTCTCGAGGAGCGCGAGGAGCGCGCGGCGCTGGTGCGCGCCGCCGACGAGACGCTGGTTGCGGTGGTCGCGAAGGTGAAGAAGCGCGGCATCAACCACCCGTACGTGAAGAACTACCTGCTCGCGCGCACCACACCGCTCACCAAGGCGCGCAAGACGCTGCCCTCGTTCGAGCAGACGTTCAAGAAGCTCAAGGAGAACCTCGACGACTTCGACGTCTCGAAGGTGCGCTACGACGAGATCCAGCGCTCGAGCATCATGCTGGCCCCGGCGGCGGCGGAGTAGCGCGTGGAGCGCGTCGTCCTCGTCACCGGCGGCACGGGGGCTCTGGGCACGGCCATCACCCGGCGCTTTCTCGGCGAGGGCGCGGTCGTCTGCGTGCCCTGGATCGTCGAGCACGAGCGCGAGCGGCTGGAGGCCTCGGTCCAGGGCGCCGCGCGCCCACGGCTGGTGCTCGAGCGCTGCGACGTGGCCGACGACGCGGCCATGGCGCGCGTGGCCGAGTCGCTGACGGCGCGCCATCGCCGGATCGACGTCCTCGTCAGCGCCGTCGGCGGCTTCGCGATGGGCGATCTGGTCCACACCGACCGCAAGCTCTGGGACTCGATGCTGACGCTGAATCTCACGACCGCCTACGTCGCGGCCCGCGCCGTCGTGCCCGCCATGCTGTCCGCCGGCGGCGGGCGCATCGTCGCCGTCGCCTCGCGCGCGGTCGTGCCGCCCGCGGGCGGCTTCATCGCCTATACGGTGGCGAAGGCGGCCGTGATCGCCTTCGTGCAGGCGCTGGCCGTCGAGACACGCGGCCGCGGCGTCACCGTCAACGCCGTGCTGCCGAGCACGATGGACACGCCGGCCAACCGCGCGGCCATGCCCGCCGTCGATCCGAAGACCTGGGTGCCGGTGGACGCCGTCGCCGACGCCATCGCGTATCTCGCCGCCGAGTCGTCCGCTCACATCTCCGGCACGCTCCTGGCCATTTAATGGGGGGCCCCGACATGGCCCGCTCACTGACCTGGGGGCCCCGACATGGCCCCCAGACCCCCACCGCTCGGGACGTCCCGGGAAACCCGGGACGCCCCTCGATCCCCGGGTCAGGCTAAGCGTCGCTATGTACCCGCACCAGACGGAGCGCCTCGAAGCGGCGCTCGAGGCGTTCGGTGTCGATGCGCTCGTCGCGACCTCGGCCGCGGACGTCGCCTACCTCACGGGCTTCTGGAGCCTGTCGCGTGCGGTGTTCGACGCCGAGGTCTTCGCGGTGTACGGCAAGACCGGCACCGCCCTCGTCATCCCGACCATCGACGCCCCCGCGCTCGCCGCGGGCGACGCCGCCGCCGATCACGTCGTCTGCCACGGCCGCTTCTACGTGAACCTCGCCGAGCGTGCCGACGAGGCGGCGCGCCGCGCCGCCCGCCTGGCCGCCGGGCCGTCCGACACCGCGGCCGACGCGCTGGCGCAGGTGCTCGCCGCCCTCGGCCTGCGCGGGGCGCGCGTGGGGCTCGACGACGCGGCGCTGTCGCGGGCGGCCGCCGGCGCGATCGCCGCGCGGCTCGCCGGAGTGCGCATCACACCGGCCGTGGGCATCGTCGCCCGCGCGCGGGCCGTGAAGGGCCCCTACGAGATCGACTGTCTGGCGCAGGCGCTGCGCATCGCGGAGGAGTCGATCCACGCGGTGCTCGGCGAGCTGAAGGCCGGCACGACGGAGCGCGAGGCGGTCGAGATCCACGAGCATGCCGTCGCGGCGCGGAACGCGACGCCGTACGCGACGACCATCACGTTCGGCGAGAACACCGCGCTGCCGGCGGCGTATCCGACCGAGCGCGCGCTACGCGCCGGCGACCTCGTGCGCTTCGACCTCGGCTGCATCTTCAAGGGCTATCGCGGCGACGTCGCGCGCATGGCCGTGCTGGGGGAGCCCGACGCGCGCGGGCAGCGTGCATACGACGCGGTCGAGGCCGGCGTCCAGGCGGGCCTCGACGCGATCCGGCCCGGCGTGCACGGCGGCGCCGTCTTCGAGGCGGCGGTGGCCGGGGTGCGTGCCGCCGGCCTGCCGGAGTTCCGCCGGCACCACGCCGGCCACGGCATCGGGCTCGATCCTGCCGAGGCGCCCTGGCTCCGGCCGGGCGGCGACCCGCTGGAGGCCGGCATGGTGCTGCGCGTGGAGACGCCGTACTACGAGCTCGGCGGCTTCGGCGTCAACGTCAAGGAGACGGTGCTCGTCACGCGCGGCGGAGGCACGGTCGTCAATCGCTCCCACCGCGGCCTCGTCATCCTGGATTAGCCGCGCTCAGGCCGCCTCGGTCTTCGGCATGTTCTTCTCGAGCCAGCGCTCCGCCTGCAGCATGCCGTACGCCTTCGCCTCCTCCTCGGTCGCGAAGGTCTCGCTCGGCACCGGCAGATCGATGGTGCGCGTGTGCTCGGGCGTCGTCTGACTGATGCCGGCGACGACGGCCCAGCGGCCGTCGCCCAGACGCTCGGTGACGACGGAGATCTCACAGCCCTCCCACGCGGTGGGGACCTTCTCGCGGTGGATCATGGGGCGCCACCTCCTGCGCCGCGAGACGTGCAACGCCACGGCCAGCGAGCCGACCGTGTGGCGACGCCCCTTTCTTTTCAGCAAGTTAGAAATTCCCTGTATCCGGCTGTAAACAGAACGCGACGCGGCCCTCGTCTTACAGGAGCAGAAGTCATCCCCCTACCAGGAGATGAACATGAAGCTGACGATGGCGATCGCGATGACGGGCATGGCGGCGGCGCTCCTGACAGCGCCGGCGCTCGCACAGGACGTCAGGCCGAACGACGTGAAGCAGGATCGCAAGGACATCCGCCAGGACCGGCGCGACCTTCGCGGCGACCGCCGCGACATCCGTCAGGATCGTCGGGACATCCGCCAGGACACCCAGGACATCCGTGGCGACCGGCGCGACCTGAGCGCCGATCGTCGCGAGCTCGCAGCCGACCGCAAGGCCGGCGACAAGGACGCGGTGAAGGGAGACCTGAAGGACATCCGCGCGGATCGCAAGGATCTCAACGCCGACGTGAAGGACCGGCGCGCGGACGCGAAGGACCTGCGCAAGGATCGGCGCGACCGGCGGCAGGATCGCCGCGACCTCCGGCAGGACCGCAAGGATCTGAAGGCCGATCAGGCCGCGAAGTAACGACGGCATGCGCCCGGGGCCACGCCGGCCGGCCCCGGGCGCCTAAATCTTTCCGCCGGCGATTCGGGAGTGGGATCGTGGACGGCAGAGGGCCGGGTGACCGACGAGCAGGAGGCGGCTTCCGATGAGACGCTGTGCCGGCGGATCGCGGCGCGGGACGATGCGGCCTTCGACCTGTTGGTCGCGCGGTATCAGGGCCGAGCGTATCGTCTGGCGTGGTCGCTCCTGCGCAACGCCGAGGACGCGCGCGACGTCTCGCAGGACGCCTTCATCCGCGTCTGGGAGGCCGCCGATCGCTTCCGGGGCGACGCCCGCTTCTCGACGTGGTTCTATCGGATCCTGGTCAACCGCTGTCTGGACCACAAGCGCCGCGGCCGCTGGTGGACGCGGCTCGTGGCGCGCGACGACGACCCCGACGCGGACGTGTCGGTGGTCGAGCGCCAGCCGGCGCCCGGCCCCGATGCCGGCGATCAAGTGAGCGCGGCGCAGACGATGGCACGACTGTGGGACGCGGTGCAGCGACTCTCGCCGCAGCAGCGGGCCGCGGTGATCCTGCATGCGCAGGAGCAGCTCTCCGTCGCGGAGATCGCCGACGTGCTCCGCGTGGCCGAGCCGACCGTGCGCGTCCACCTGCATCGCGCGGTGGCGGCGCTGCGCAAGGACCTGGTCCCGTGAGCGACGAGCGCCGCGACGACCTCACGGCCGACGAGCGTGCGCTGCTCGCGCGCGCGGCGGCGGCCGCGCCGCGGGCGCCCGAGCCGCGCTGGGGTGATTATCGTGCGGAGCTGCGGGCACGACTCGACGCGCGGCGCTCGGTCGGTGCGCGGCTTTCCGCCTGGTGGGCGCGGCCGGCACCGATCGCGCTCTCGCTCGGCCTCCTCACGGCGCTGCTGCTGTTCACGCTGCAGCCGGTCGAGCGGCGGCCGGAATTCGCGTCGCTCGACGACGCGATGCTGGGGGCGCGGCTCGACCTGCTCGAGCACTATCGCGTGGTCGAGCGGCTCGATCTCTTCGAGGAGCTGGACGTGATCCGCCAGCTCGACCATCTGCCCTCGCGGGAGGGCTGATGCGCCGCGTGGCCGTCGTCCTCACCGTGCTGGCCGCGCTCACGACGCCGGCGCATGCCGCCGAGCGCGTCGACGCGCAGATGCTGCTCGACCTCGAGCTGCTGCGTGAGGGCGATCCCGCGCGGCATCGCGACCAGGGCCTCGCCGAGCGCATGCGCATGCTGGAGGTGCTGCGCGTGCTCGAGTCGCCCGCGGCGGCGACGCCGGCCCGCGAGTCGTCGCCGCCGGGCGTGCGACCGCCGGCGACGCCGGCGCCGTCGGTGCAGGAGGGAGCGAGGTGAGCCCCACGATCCGCTGGGTCGCCCTCGTCCTCACCGCCGCCGCGCTGCTCGCGGGCGGCGCGCTGGAGCTCGCCTTCGGCCAGACGCCGCCGATCGAGGGGATGGACCGGCTGTCGCCCGAGGAGCGCGCCGTCGTCCAGCGCAACCTCGAGCGCTGGCAGAAGATGACGCCGGACGAGCGCCAGCGTGTGCTCGACCGCTATCGCGAGTGGCAGCAGCTCAGCCCCGAGCAGCGGCAGAGCGCGCGCCAGAACTTCAAGCGCTTCCAGGCGCTGCCGCCGCAGGAAAAGCAGCGCATCCTCCAGGACCTCTCGCGCTGGAACGCGCTGCCCGAGGCGCGCCGGCAGGAGCTGCAGCAGGCGTACGACCGCTTCCAGCGCCTGCCCCCCGAGCGGCGCGAGCGCATCATGCAGCGCTTCCAGCAATTCCAGCAGCTGCCGCCCGAGGAGCGCGAGCGCGTCATGCGCAACTGGGAGCGCTGGCAGAAGATGTCGCCCGAGGAGCGCGCGCAGGCGCGCGAGCAGGTCCGCCAGCAACGGCAGCAGCAGCGCCAGCAGCTGCGGCAGGAGCGGCAGCAGCAGCGCCAGCAGCACCAGCGCGAGCGCGGCGAGCGGCCGGAGCGGGTGGACCGATGAGCCGTTGCGTCATCGCCGCCGTCCTCGTGGCGACCTGCCTCGCGGCGAGCTTTGCGCCGCGCGCGCAGGCGACCGGCCCCCTTCCGGCCGCCGACGACGCCGCGATCGTGCACGCGCTCTCGCGGCTGGGCTTCGGCCCGCGGCCCGGCGACGTCGAGCGCGTGAAGGCGATCGGGCTGGCCGCCTGGATCGAGGGCCAGCTGGAGCCGCGCCGGCTCGACGACCGCGCCGCCGCGCAGGCGCTCGCCGCGCTGCCCACACTGACGATGTCGACGGCCGAGCTGCACCGCGAGTACCCGCGCCCGGACCTGCGCCAGAAATCGGCGGATCCGCAGATGGCGCCGCGCGAGCTGTTCAACCGCCCGCCGCCGGAGAAGCGCCCGGTCCGGATCGTCGCCGAGATGCAGGCGGCGCGGATGGTGCGGGCGATCGAGAGCGAGCGGCAGCTCGAGGAAGTGATGGTGGACTTCTGGTTCAACCACTTCAACGTCCACGCCGCCAAGGGCGAGGTGAAGTGGTACCTGACGTCCTACGAGCGCGACGTGATCCGTCCCCACGCCCTCGGCAAGTTCGGTGACCTCCTGCGGGGCACGGCCACCCACCCGGCGATGCTCTTCTACCTCGACAACTGGCTCAGCACGCGGCCGAACTTCACGGTGCCCTTCGGCGCCAACCGCGGCAAGCGCGCGGGGCTCAACGAGAACTACGCGCGCGAGCTGATGGAGCTGCACACGCTCGGGGTGGACGGCGGCTACACGCAGGCGGACGTCACCGAGGTGGCGCGCGCGTTCACCGGCTGGACGATCGATCGTCCGCGCGACGACGCCCGCTTCGTCTTCCGGCCGCTCATGCACGACCGCGGCGAGAAGACCGTGCTCGGCACGCGGCTGACCGCGGGCGGCGGCCGGGACGACGGCGAGCGCGTGCTGAGCCTGCTCGTCCACCACCCGGCCACGGCGACCTTCGTCGCGACGAAGCTCGTGCGCCGCTTCGTCGTCGACGAGCCGCCGCCGGCGCTGGTCGAGCGGGTGGCGGCGACGTTCCGCGGGACCGACGGCGACGTCCGGGCGATGCTGCGCACGATCGTCGCGTCGCCGGAGTTCTGGGCGGCCGACGCGCGCGGCGCCAAGATCAAGAAACCGTTCGAGTACGTGGCCAGCGCCGTGCGCGCGATGGGCGGCCACGTCGACGCGCGCGCCGGCTTCTTCCTCGCGCGCGCCGCGGCCGAGATGGGCGAAGGCCTCTACGGCGCCCAGCCGCCCACGGGCTATCCGGACCGCGCCGAGGCGTGGGTGAACGCGGGCGCGCTCCTCGCGCGGATGAACTTCGCGCTGGCGCTCACGCAGCGGCGGCTGCCGGGCGTGACGCTGGACCTCTCGCCGCTCGCCGCCGACGCCGCGGCGCCGGACGCCGCGCTGGAGCGGCTGCTCGCCGCGCTGCTGCACGGCGAGGCCAGCGCCCAGACCCGCGCCGTCCTCACCGCGCAGCTCACGAATCCAGAGATCCGGCGTCAAACGCCGGACGATCGCGGGCCCGCGAACACCGACGTCGCCAAGCTGGCGGCGCTGGTGATCGGCTCGCCCGAGTTCCAGCGGAGATGAGGACACCGATGCTCACCCGACGCGCGCTCCTCAAGGGCGGCGCCTGCGCGCTGGCCGCGGTGGCCGCGCCGCCGCGCTTCCTGGCGCGGGCCGCCGCGGCCGCCGACGGCCGCCGCAAGGTGCTGGTGGCCGTGTTCCAGCGCGGCGCCGTGGACGGCCTCAGCATGATCGTGCCGCACGGCGACCGCGACTATGCGGCCGCGCGCGCCGCGATCGCGATCCGCCCGCCGCGCGCCGGCGATGCGGGCGCGGCCATGGACCTCGACGGCTTCTTCGGGCTGCACCCGGCGCTGGCGCCGCTCGTCCCCCTCTGGCAATCGCGCGCGCTGGCGGTCGTGCACGCGTGCGGCTCGCCCGACAAGACCCGCTCGCATTTCGACGCCCAGGACTACATGGAATCGGGCACGCCGGGCGTGAAGTCCACGCCCGACGGATGGCTGGCGCGCGCGGCGATGACCGTGCCTGCCCCGCGCTCGCCCTTCCGCGCCGTCGCGCTGGGACCCACGCTGCCCCGGGTCCTGCGCGGCGACGCGGGAGCGATCTCGCTCGCCTCGCTCGACCGCTTCGACGTGCGCGCGACGGCGGAGGCGGCGGTGGCCCGCAAGGGCTTCGAGGCGCTCTACGCGCAGGGCGTCCACGATCTGCTGCACGGCACCGGGCGCGAGACCTTCGAGGCGGTGCGCATGCTCAAGAGCGCGAACGCCTCGGGGCTGGCGCCGGCGAACGGCGCCGAGTACCCGCGCTCGCGGCTCGGCGAGTCACTGCGGCAGATCGCGCAGCTGATCCGTGCCGACGTCGGCCTCGAGATCGCGTTCACCGACGCCGACGGCTGGGACACCCACGTGGGCCAGGGCGCCGAGCAGGGCCAGCTCGCGAATCGTCTGCGCGACTTCGGCGCGTCGCTGGCCGCGTTCGCCCAGGACCTCGGCGACCGCATGACCGACGTGGTCGTGCTCACGATGTCGGAGTTCGGCCGCACGGTGGCCGAGAACGGCAACCGCGGCACCGACCACGGCCACGCGAC